>Ga0079224_100010144_pt1 | contig 12904 bp, 4 predicted proteins | sample Stecom2015_FD_80414 | JGI IMG/M metagenome (GOLD analysis project Ga0079224, IMG submission 80414) | Agricultural soil microbial communities from Utah to study Nitrogen management - Steer compost 2015 | ecosystem: Environmental > Terrestrial > Soil > Agricultural land | place: USA: Utah...
CGCGGCGGACGGAGCTGCCCCCTGCCACGCGCGTGATGATCGACTTGAGGCGCTGCATGTCGACCGGCTTCGCGAGCACCGTGTCGGGGTGGTCCCGCACGAAGTCCCGGGCGTCCGGTGAGACCGCGCCGCCGGTCAAGAACAACAGCCGGCGGAGCAGCTCCGGCCGCTGCCGCTGCACGAAGCGGTGCAGGTCGGCGCCCGACATCCCGGGCAGCAGCAGGTCGCTGACGATCAGCTCCGGGGTGAGCCCGCTGCCGAGCAGCACCATCGCGGCGTCGGCGCTGGCGACGGCTTCGACGTCGCAGGTCCGGTAGAGCGCCCGCGTGAGGGCTTTGCGGATCGCGTCCTCGTCATCGACCAGGAGCACGAGCGGGCGCGCGACCGCCGCGGCCGTGATCTGTCCGCTGCTCGGGCAGTCATGCTGCGGCGCGGCCGAGAGCGGCAGCGTGAACACGAACTGGCTGCCACCCCCGAGCTTCGACTCGAAGGCGATCTGACCTCGCATCGATCGCGCCAGCTGCCGGCTGACGGCCAATCCGAGGCCGACGCCCTGTCCGGGGGGCCGCGTGGTGAAGAAGGGCTCGAAGATGCGGGTCTTGATCTCCGGCGCGATCCCCTCGCCGTCGTCGTGGACGCTGACTTCGATGCAGCGCTCGGTGCGGCGGGTGCGGATGCGGATGCGGTGGCGGTGCTTGCTCTCGATCGGGCACGCCTGGGCGGCGTTCAGCAGCAGGTTGAGCAAGATCTGGGTGATGCGGCTGCGGCTACCCGCGATCTGCGGCAGCGGCGCGAGGTCGAGCTCCAAATCAGCGCGCGCTGCCACCTGACGGGTGGTGATGTTGACGACGGCGTGCACCACGGCGTTGAGGTCGACGGCTTCATCGCCCTCGTCGGCGCCTCGGGAGAAGAGCCCGAGGTCGCTGACGATCGCGTGGATGCGCTGCAGACCGTCGGTCGCCTCGCTCAAGACGCGCGAGAGCTGATCGCCGAGCTGGTCGAAGCCGCCGCTTTGGAGGCGCTGGCGGTGCTCGGCCAACAGCTCGCGCCCGTGCTGCAGGTTGGCCATCTCGTACGCGGCCGGGTTGTTGATCTCGTGAGCCATGCCCGCGGCGAGCTGGCCGAGCGAGGTCAGCTTGTCGTGCGCCGTCATCTGCGCTTGCCAGCGCCGGAGCACGGTCTCGGTCTCGCGCAGGTGCCGCTGCAAGACCAGGTGCGCGACCAGATCGGTCACCAAGGCGATGGAATGGGCGGCGTGCTGGTCGTAGGCGCCGGGCTTCGAAGCGTACACGACCAGCGCGCCCACCAGCTCGTCCTGGACCAGCAGGGGGACCCGGAGGCAGCTCTGCATGCCCTGCTCGATCGCCCGCTCGTCGCCCGGCAGGGCCGGGGAGCGGAGCGAGGCGCACAGCTGCGCCCGTCGATCGTTCAGCACCGTTTCCAGGCTCGAGCTTTGGCAGCCGAAGACCTCCGTCTCGGAGCCCCCCAGGCGCCGCAGCTGCCGGGTGGAGTCGAGCGCGTACAGCTCGACCCAGTCCACGCTCACCAGTTGTCCGAGCTGCTCCCGGAGCCGGGACATCAGCCGCTGGTCGTCTTCCAGGCGCCGCAGGGACCGCATCCGGACGCGGGCCCGCTCGATCGCCCCCGGGTCGAGCGAGCGCCCCGTTACGGCCGGGAGCTCCAGGCTGGGACGCTCGACCGCCGATCGGGGCTCGAGCGAATCCCGCGCCGAAAACGGACCCTGGTTCATCGTCTCTGAACTACGGCGGCGCCCATGCAATTGTTTAGCTGCTGCCAGCGCGATGGCCCTGCGGCCGGAGCAGCCTGCCCGCCCCCGCTCCGCGGGGTGGCGCGTTCCATCGGTCGCGAGGACGACAGGCTGGTCGACGGCGCCCCCGCAGAGGATATAGTCCGCCCGTGCCCTACTCCGCGACGTTCAAGTGTTTCGCCGGTTGCGACGGTGCCTGGCCGGTGACCCGTCCGATCTATCGCTGCCCGAGCTGCGACGGCTTGCTCGAGGTCGTCCATGACATGGAGGCGCTGCGCGACCGCAGCGGCCCCGCTTGGATGAAGCTGTTCGACGAGCGCTATCGGGTCAATCGCTGGCCCTACGGCTCGGGGGTCTGGGGCAAACACGAGTGGGTCATGCCGCAAATGCCGTCCGAGCTCATCGTGAGCATGTACGAGGGCGGGACGAACCTATTTTGGGCGGATCGTTACGGCCAGAGCCTCGGTCTCGACGATCTCTGGGTGAAGCTGTGCGGCAACAGCCACAGCGGGTCCTTCAAGGACCTCGGCATGACGGTGCTCGTCAGCGTCGTGCGGATGGCGATCCAGGAGGGGTTGCAGGTCAAGGCGATCGCCTGCGCGTCCACGGGCGACACCAGCGCGGCGCTCGCCGCGTATGGAGCCGCCGCCGGTCTGCCTGTGGTGGTTCTGCTCCCGCGCGGCAAGATCTCGGTGGCGCAGCTGGTGCAGCCGCTGGCGCACGGCGCGCTCGTGTTGGGGCTCGACACGGACTTCGACGGCTGCATGGCGATCGTCCAGCAGCTGGCGCAGGAGGGGCTGGTCTACCTGGCCAACTCGATGAACCCGCTGCGCATCGAGGGACAGAAGACGGTCGGGATCGAGATCGTGCAGCAGTTCGAGTGGCAGGTCCCCGATTGGATCGTGTTGCCGAGCGGCAACCTCGGCAACGCCTCGGCGCTGTACAACGGGTTTCGGATGATGAAGGAGCTCGGCGTCATCAATCGCTTCCCGCGGCTGGTGGTGGCGCAGGCGGAGAACGCCAACCCGCTGTACCGCGCGTGGAACGCCGGCAAGCGCGAGGTGGAGCCGATCGTGGCCAAGCCGACGCAGGCCACGGCGATTCAGATCGGCAACCCCGTGAGCGCGCCGCGGGCGGTGCGCGCGCTGGAGGCCATGAACGGCATCGTCGAGCAGGCGAGCGAACAAGAGCTGGCGGACGCGGCGGCGCGCGCCGACCGCACGGGCATGTACACCTGCCCGCACACGGCGGTGGGCCTGGCGGTGCTCGAGAAGCTGGTGAAGCGCGACATCGTCCGCAAAAAGGACAAGGTCGTCTGCATCTCGACGGCCAACGGCCTCAAGTTCACCGAGTTCAAGGTGCAGTACCACGAGGGCAAGACCCCCGGCGTCGATTCGACGCTGAAGAACCCACCGGTGATGTTGCCGGCGGACTACGGCGCGGTGGTGGACGCGATCAGCCGCCGGTTTGGCTGAGCGGGGCCGGCCCACCCTAAGACCCGCCCGGCCCGCCCTGAGACCCGCCCGGCCCGCCAGGGGGCGGGTCGAGCGGGCTTGGTCTTCGGCCGGGTCAGAAGGTCCAGCGGGCGGCCGCGCCACCGCCGTCGGGCGAGGCGTAGGGGGCGACGCGCAGGCTCGCCCGCTTCGGCAGGGGGCGCTCCTTGGCGGTTTCGGCCGGGGCGTCGTCGGAGCTCGTGAGGAGCACGATGCCGGTGACCCCGAGCGTGATCGCCACGCCGAAGGCCATGTCGGCGATCAGCGCGTTGCGCTCGACGTCGTCGGCCGTGTCGGTGGTCGGGTTGTCGTCGAAATCGCTCTTGGCGCTGAGGGCCTGGATGCCGAAGAAGGTCCCGACCGCGGCGCTGGCCCCGGCGATACCGAGCGTGATGTAGGCCGGCACCCGGCTGCGCTTCTCGACCACTGGCGGCGGCGCGGGGGGCGGGGGAGGCGGCGGGGGAGGCGCGGCGACCGGCTCGGGCTCGGGCGGCGCCATCGGCGTGAGCTCCACCGTCTGCTCGAGCTTGCCGCCTCTCTCGACCACCACGTCGACGTCTTTCGGTTCGAAGCCCGGTGCGCTCACGGTCACCTTGTGGGTGCCGGGAGCAAGCTGCAGGATCATGGGCGTTTCGCCCATCTGCACCTGGCCGTCGACGGTCACCTGCGCGCCGGCGGGCACCGTGACGAGGTTCACTTCACCGACCAGCTGCTTCTTCAGCTCTTCGAGCCGCGTCCGGGCGTCCTGAACCTTGTCTTCGCCGGCCTTGTCCGCCTCGGGGTTGGCCAGAAACGCCTCGTACGCGGCGATCGCCTCTTCGACCCTGTTCTGGCGGTCGAGGCTCGCCCCCATCCAGTACTCCGAGTGCGGTGCCGCGATCAGATCGTTGGCGGTCTTGAAGTGTTCGTACGCGGTCGGGTAGTCGCCGGCTTCGAACGCTTTTTCGCCCTGTCCGTACGCCTTGCGCGCGGCATCGCGCGTCTTCTTGTCGGGCGGCGGAGCGGGTTTGGCTTCAGCCTTGCTCTCCGGTGCAGCGGGCGCCGTGGCGTCCTGCGCGCTGGCGAGCGGCATGAGGGAGGTGCTCACCAGCGAGCCAGCCAGGACGACGGCGGCGCCGCGGGGGAACAGGGCGAAAGGGGACGAGTGTCGCATGCGTTGCCTCCGGTGCGTGGTTCTCCCACGCGGTGGGCCACAGGCTAGACCGCACACGTTGCCGGCGACAAGTCCTCGATTCGCGCTATCGTGGGCGAGGTCGGCGGCGGGTCAACGCCCCCGCGCCGGCAGCGCCCCGATGAATCCTCCTCCCGCCGATGGGCACAGCGATCGCCCGAACGGCAGCGTCCCGGCGCACGCGACGCTGCCCTCGGCGGTGCGCACCTTGCCACCCCCGGCCTGGAGCCACCTGGACGATGGCCCGCTCTCGGTCGCCTCGCTAGCGCTCGAGCAAGGGGAAGCCAACCGGCCGATCGAGCGCCGGGGGGGACCGCCCGCCATCTTGTGCGGGCTGGAGGCGCGGCTCTATCAAGCGCGGGCCGGCGGCGACGGCGACCAGGAGCGGCAGGCGGCCCTCGACTTGGCGCGGGGCTTGGCGGCGCGCGGGACGGAGCTCGACACCGCCATCAAGCTGGCGCGGCGCGCGCTCTTGATCCGAGACGAAGCGCAGGTCCGGGAAGAGCTCGCCGAATGGCTGCTCGCTCTGGGCGAGCCGCACTTGGCGGCCGCGACCCTCCGCCGCCCCTTGGACGCTCCGGAGCAGCGCGGTGCGCCCGAGCGGGCGCTGCTGCGGCGGGCGGCCGATCTGTTCGCGTTCGCGGGTGACGTGGCTGCCGCCCGGGACACGCTGTCCGAGGCGCAGCAGCGTTTCGGCGACGACCCGGAGCTGTACGAACGGATGGCGGCGCTCGGCGACATCGATCGAGAGATCGTGCCGCGGGAGCGCGCCGCGGGTCTGTACCTGCAGGCCAGTCGCTTGCGGGAAGCGGCGGGCGATCGGCTGGGTGCGTTCGAGGCGCTGGCGCGCGCGTTCGAAGCGGCGAGAGGCTCCGCCAGCGCGGGAGAGCTGTTGGCGACCGCGCTCGAGACCCGCGGCCGCAAAGGCGCCGCGGACGAGGTGCGCCGGCTGCAGGCGTCGGCCGCGCCGGCCGGCGCCACAGAGATGCACCTCGATCGCTGCCGCCAGAGCTATTTCGAGGGCGACCTGCCGGCGGCGCTGGTCGCGGCGCTCGACGCTCGCTGGGACGCGACCATCGACCTGGAGCGCGCGATGTCCACCGGGGGCGGCGGCCCTCCGGGCTCGGGTCCGTCGAGCTTCGACGACTTGCTCGAGCAGACGGGCCAGCACGAGTGGCTCGCCGCTCGGCTCGAGGTCGCGGCCGCGGGCGTCGAGCCCGCGGCGCGCGCTCGGGCGGAGCTCGCGCTCGGCGGGCTGTACGCCTCGCGCCTCGCGAGCCCCGAGCGCGCGGCGGAGTCTTACCTGCAGGCGCTGGGGCTCGACCCTGGGTGTTCCGAGGCGCGCGAATGGCTGCGCCGGCACGCCGCGCTCAGTGGAGACGCGGAGCCCCTGGTCGAGGCGCTGATCCGCGGCGCGCTGGCCGAGCGCGGCGCGCTGGCCGAGCGGACCGACTGCCTCTGGGAGCTGGTCTTCGTCGCTGACGAACGGCTACGGGATCCGGCCCTGGCCCGCTGGGCGCTCGGGCGGCTCTCGCGCTTGCACACGTCGGAGGAGGTCGCTGACGCGCTGGCCCGCAACCAGCCCGCGGCGGCGGCCGCCGATGCCGTGTTGCAGGATGCCCGCCGCGCGCTGGCGCAGATCCCGAGCGGCGGGCAGCGGGTCCCGCTCCTCGGGCAGCTTTCCACGCTTTTGTCGGGGCGGCCCGACAACGTCGAGGAGTACGCCAACGTCCTGTCCGAGCTCGTGGAGCTCGATCCGGGGGGTGGTCATCTGCTGCGGCTCGAGCGCGCGCTATTTCGTGAGGAACGCTACGAGGCGCTCGAGCCGCTGTACGCCGCCGCCGCCACGGGCGCCGACGCCGCGGCGTCGCGCGCGCGCCGCGCGCTGGCGCTGCTGCGCGTGCGGCGCGGGGATCTCGGGGCCGCGGTCTCGGCGCTCGCGTCGGCGGTCACCGATCGCAGCCCGAGCCGCGCCGAGCTGGCGCTGGCGGCGACCCTCTCGGCGCTGGCCGGCGACCAGCGCTCGCATGCCCGCGCGCTCTCGGCGCTCGCCGTCCCGCTGGAGGCCGCGCTCCGCGCGCGGCTCGCGGCCTTCGCCGCCGAGCGGCTGCTCGCGTGCGGCGAGATCGACGGGGCGCTCGACGCCGCCGAGCTCGCGTGCCGCGCCGATCCCTCGAGTGTTCGCGCCGTCGCGGCGCGCGCGGCGGTCGCCGAGGCCGGTCACGGCGACCGCATCGCTGCGCTCGAGCGCGGCGTCGCGCTGCTCCCGCCGCGCGCCAGCTTGTGCGAAGCGCTGGCTGATGCCTACGGGCAGGCGGGCGACGCGCTGCTCGCGATCGCGTGGACGCAGCGCTTCATCGCGCTTCGCCCCGGCAGCCTCGACGGGGTGCGTCAGCTGCTCGAACGCGCGGCGTCGCTCTCCGATGCAGGCCGCCTCGCCGACGTGCTCGGGTGGACGTTCTCGCAGGCGTTGCCGCTCGCGCCGCTCGTGCCGCGCATCGCCGCGGTGCTCCGCCGGCTGCGCGAGCTCGACGTCGAGCGTGCGGCCGCCGTCGGCCGCCGCGCCCTCGACGTATTCGGCCCGCGTTCCGCGGAGCTCCGGGACGAGATCCTGGCGCTCTCGGCCGCCGCTCGGCAGCCCGGACTGGCGATCGCATGGTGCGAGCGCCGTCTGGCGGTCAGCGACCCGGGCGAGCAACCGGCGCTCGCGCTCGAGGTGTCACGCCGGCGGCGTGAAGCGGGCGATGTCGACGGCGCGTCCCGGGCGCTCCTGCGCGGGCTGCGCGAGGGGGCGGAGGTGTCGAGCGTCGGCGCGGAGCTCGAGCGCTTGCCGGCGCCGCGCAGCTCCGACGGCGTCATCGCGCAGCTCATCGTCGGCGCCGAGCTGCATCATCGGCTCGGGGCGCCGGCCGAGCAGGCGGCGCGCCGCTACCGCGAGCTCGGCGCGGCGCTCTGGGATCTGGCGTCCGATCCGGAGTCGGCGATGATCGCCTGGCAGCGAGCGGCCGAGCTCGACCCTGAGCACGGGCTCGAGCGTTTCTCCGCCGATCTGGTCGGCTTCGCCGGCCCCGAGCAGGCGAGCCGCAGGCTGCAGGCGCTGTGCGACCAGGTCGAAGACGCGCAGCAGGTGGCGCGGCTCTTGGCGATGGCCGCCGTCGTGGCGCTGCAAGCGGGTCAGACAGCGCGCGCGCTGAGCCTGTCGCGGCGCGCGCTCGAGCTCGACGCCGGCCGCACCGACGCGCTCGCCGTCGCCGAGCGCTCGGCCTCCGACGCGGACGCGGACGTGCTCGACGGCATCTACCGGGGCCTCGCGGACGCCGCGCTCGGGACGTATGGGGTGCGCGCCGCGCACTACCGCGCCGCGCGGCAGTTCGAACGTCGCGACGACACGGCCAGGGCGGTGCCGCACGCCATCGCCGCCTTCGAGGCCGTCCCGGGCGAGGGCGTCACGTTCGTGTTGGCGTCGCGGCTCGCGCAGCGTGCCGGCCGCACCAGCGAGCTCATCGCGGCGATCGAACGGGTCGCCAGCGTGTGTGCGAGCGGGGCCGAGCGCGCCGAGTGGCTCCGCCGCGCGGCGACGCTGGCCGACGGCAGCACCGAAGGCCTGCGACAGCGCGTGGACGTGCTGTTGCGCGCGCTCGCGCTCCGGCCCGACGGCGAGACCATGCAGGCGCTCACCAACGCGCTCGCGCGGTTGATGGAGCTCGCGCCGGAGGAGGCCGACATCCAGCAGGTGCGCTTCGAGCGCGCGCTCGAGGCGTTGTTGCCGACGCTCTCGGGACCGAATGGGGCGCGCCTGGCGATCACCGCGGCGGGCGCGGGCCTCTCGGCGTTCGAGTCGCCGCGGCTCGCCCTCGAAGCGTTGAACGCGGCCATCGCCTGTGACGCCAGCGTGGACGAGTACGCGACCTTGCAAGCGCTCATCCCGCGGCTGGCGAACGAGCCCGCCGCGGCGCGCGCGCTGATCGAGCGCTCGGTGCAGCTGTCGCGCCAGGGCAGCGCCCCGCTCGGGCGCGGTCTGCTCGAGCTCGGCGCCCGGCTCGCGCAGGAGTTCGGCGAGGACGGCGCGCGGGCGGAGCTGTTGGTGGCCGCCGCGCGCCTGGAGCCGGAGGACGTCGACCTGGTCGAGCGGGCGCAGCGCGCGGCTTGGAGCAGCGGTGACGCCGAGCTGATGAGCCAGCTGCTCGACGCCGTGCCGAGCGGTGATCGGGTCAGCGGTCTGGTCGAGGTGGCCCGCGCCGCGCAAGAGCGCGGGGATTTCGAGGCGGCGATCGAGATGTTGGAGCGCGCGCGCGAGACCGAGGACACCGACGGTGAGCGGCGGCGCGGCGTGATCGATCAACTGCGCGAGGTCTACCAAAGCATCGGGCGCCACGAGCAGGTCGAGCAGCTTTTGTCGAGCGAGGTGGAGCGCGCCGATCTGGACGAGCAGCGGCGGGTCAGCTTGACCCGCGATCTGGCGGCGCTGCTGTCGGCGCGCGGCCGCGCGCCCGAGGCGCTCGCGGTCGTGTTGGATGCGATCGCTCGCCGCCCCGGAGACGTGTCGCTGCTCGCCGACGCCGCCGAGCTCGCTCGCGAAGCCGGGGACGCCGACGCGCGGCGGCGCGTGCTGGCGCAGCTGCTCGACCGTTCCCCGCTGGACGAGCACAAGCTCTCCATCCTGCGTGAGCTCGCGCCGCTGCTCGAAGATCTGCGGGAGCGCGACGAGGCGCTCTTGCGCTACGAGCAGCTGCTCACCCTCGACCCGACGGATCTGAACGCCTTGAGCGCGGTCGAGCGGGACGTGGAGGAGCGGGGCGACTACCAGAAGCTGGTCGAGCTGCTGGGTCGCCGCGCCGCGCTCGCCAGCCGGGTCGAAGACGTGCGCCGGATCCGCTTGCGGCGCGCGATGGTCCTCGAACAGCGGCTCGGGCGAGCGCCGGAGGCGCGTGAGGAGCTCGAGCACCTGCTCGGCGCCACGGGCGATCACTTGAGCGTGCTCCGGGTGCTCGCCGACCTCAACGAGCGATTGGACGACCATCGCCGCGCGGCTCCGCTGTGGCTGCGCGCCAGCGGGGCGAGCCGCGACCGCAGCGAGGCGGCGGAGCTGTCCGAGCGCGCCTGCAGGGCCTACCTGCGCGCCGGTGACACGGACGCCGCGCGGCAGGTGCTCGACAGCCTGGAGGCTTGGGCACCGTCGGCGCGGCTGCTGGAGCTGAAGGTCGACATCGAGCGCCACGGGGGCGAGCCGTTGAACCTGGCGGCGGCGCTCGAGGAGCTCGCGCTCGGCGGGGATCACATGCCGGAGCGGCGCGCCCATTTGCTGGTGGAGGCCGCTCAGTGCTGGCTGTCCGGTGGCGATCCGGACAGCGCGCTGTCGTGCGCGCGTCAAGCGGCCGAGCTCGAGCCGCGGTCGGCCTCGGTGCAGGTGTTGAAGCATTGGCTGCTGGCGCTGCAGCGGGGCGGGCCGCCGGAGCGGGATGAAGCCGCCGCGGTCGTCGGCGAGCTTCGTGGGGCGACGGGCAGCTTGCAACCGGAGCAGCAGGAGCTCGCGAGCTTCTTGCTGGCCGAGGCGCTCGCCGCGTCGGCCTCCGAAGACACGGCGCGGGAGGAGCTCGAGCGGGCGCGCGAACGTCACGGCGCTCGCCCGCTGATCGCGCTGGGGTTGGCCGAGCGCTGGAGCGGGGAGCCCGAAAGAGCGCTCGACGCCTTCGATCTCGCGCTGGGCGGCGACCTGCGGGGGCTGCGTGAGCCGGGCGCCGTCGCGCTCGCGGCAGCCCGGGCGGCCGCCGCTGCCCACAAAGTGGAGCGGGCGCTCGGCTACCTCGAGATCGCCGCCGCGAAGCCGAAGACTCGCGAAGCGGCCCTGCGTTTGCAGGCGGAGCTGCGCGAGGCGGCTGACATCCCCCCGGCGCGCTCGGGATCGGTGCCGCCCCCCGACGTGCAGCGCCGAGCCCCAGCACCGCCCGCCGCGCGGCCGAGCCCCCCCGCCGCTCCGGCGCTGGCCGCCAGCGACGGCGGCCTTCGAGCGGGCGCCGCCCAACGACCGAGCGCCGACGAGCCCGCGCGTCCGTCGTCGTCGTCGCGGATCGCGGTGGCCGAGCCGGTCCGCATCACGAACGCCTTCATGGCCGCGGACGCGGTCGAGGAAATGCTCTCGGAGGCGCTGGAGAACGGCAACGTCGAGGCGGCCCGCGAGCTCATCACGCGGCTCGAGCGGGATCCGGCGCGCACCCGCGATCTGTTGGCCGTGTGCCGGCGGCTGGTGTTGCTCGAGCCGGGTGACGAGTGGGCGCTGGAGAAGCTCTACGCGGCCGCCGTCGCCGACCGCAACCCGGTCTACGCGCAGGCGCTCGAGCACGTGCTGCGCGCCTTCCGCCCGGGCGCGGCGCCGGTCCTCGCGCCCGCGCTCAGCGAGCTCCCCGACGATCCCGAGCGCGTGCGCTCGATGTTGTTCCGGGACGTGCATGGCACCGCGGCCGAGGCGCTGGCGCTCGTCTGGGAGGGCGCCGAGCACGTCTTTCGACGCGATCCGGGGTCCTACGGCGTCACCGGGCTCGAGCGGGTCGCCCACGGGGCGCACACGCCGCTCGCCACCGCCTACACCGCTGCGTCGCGCGCGCTCGGTCTGCTGCGCACGGCGCTCTTCCAGCGCCGCAGCGCTGGCTCCGTCACGCTCAACGTCGCGCTGCTGTCGCCGCCCGCGATCATCCTCTCAGGTGACGTCCGCGCCGACACCGCGGAGCTCCGCTTCCACCTCGGCGCGATGCTGGCGGCGGCGATGTCCGAGCGGGTCCTGATGTTCGGGTCGCCGGAGTCGCAGGTGCGCACCGTGCTCGCGGCGCTGGGGCTCGCCTTCGGGCCGCCCGGGCAGAGCCGTCCGAACCTCACCGGAGCGGCCCACCTGGCCGAGGTCCTGTGGGAGGCCATCCCGGCCCGGTCGCAGCGTCGCCTGGCCGAGCTGTGCGAACAGCCCGACGCCACCGACTACGACCTGGCCTCGTCCCGCGCGTACCTGGCGACGCGCCGGGCCGGCCTGTTCGTCTGTGGGGATTTGCCTACGGCCGTGCGGGAAATCGCGAGCGAGGCCGCCATGGACCCCAGCGCCCTGGCCGATCTCGGCGGTTTGAAGGCCGCATGCGCCGAAAATGAGGCGATCGCCGACCTCGTCTGCCTGGCGACCAGCGCGGAATATGCCGAAGCCCGCTGGCAGCCGCTCCGCACCGGCCCTCGGCAGCCGAGCGGGACCTGGAAGGCCGCCGTCGGCAAGTGACGCTGGAATAAGCGCGGGACGCTGGCGGTTGGGCACGCGGTGTAATATTCTCTGTCGCGTGGAAGCCGCGGAAGCCCGAGCGCCCAGCGACCCCGAGCTCGACCCGGAGCGCGATCTCGCGGGTGCGCTGCACGAGGTGTCCAACGCGCTGACGGTGGTGCTCGGCTGTCTGGAAACCGCGCAGGGGCGCGCATCCGTGGGGGGGCTCAGAGAGGCCATCGACATCGCCCGGGCGCACGCCCGGCTCGGCTACTGCGTCGCACGGCGCGCGATCGGCGCGCCGCTGGTCGATCAGGAGGCCGAGGCGACGGCCCTGCGGGTCGCCCGCGAGACCGTGATCGGCGTGACCCCCCACGCGCAGCAGAAGCACGTGCGCGTCAGCCTGCGCCATCAAAGCGGCGACGACGCCCCGCTGCACAGCCCGGTGTGTGCCCAGCAGATCCTGCTCAACCTGGTCCTCAACGCGATCGCGTTCTCGCCCGAGAACGGCGCCGTCACGGTCGACGTCGAGACGAGCGGCGGGCAGTGCCTGTTCCGCGTCACCGATCAAGGCCCCGGCATCCCCGTCGAGCGGGCCGATTCGATCCTGACGGCGCCCGAATCCACCCGCCGCGGCGGCGCCGGGATCGGCTTGCGCTATTCAGCGGCGCTCGCGCGCTCGGTTGGCGGGCAGCTGTCGCTCGCCCGCACCGGACCGGGCGCCTGCTTCGAGCTCACCTGGCCCCTCGGGGAGGTGCGCTCCGGCACGCGCCACCCGGAGGTGCGCCCCTCCGGCCTTCAAGGCGCGTGCATCCTGGTGGTCGAGGACGACGGCGCGGTCTTCGATCTCATCGCGCTCACGCTCGAGGCGCGCGGCGCGACGGTCGTGACCGCGTCCACCCTCGAGCAACTCCGCGCCCTCGGCGCCGAGCAACAGTTCGACGCCGCGCTGCTCGATCTGTCGCCCATCGCCGACGACGTCGGCGGCGCGCTCAAGCTGCTCCGCCAGTCGAACCCCAGCATGCCGGTGCTCCTCATCAGCGGCGTCGCCAGCGGCATCCCCGTCGACAGCGAGCACGAGTTCGCCCAATGGGTGCGCAAGCCCTTCACCATGGACGAGCTCGTCTCCAGCCTGCAGACCGCCCTCGGCGCCGGCTGATCGCCGCCCCGCCGGTCTAGGCTCTGCAGACGTCGCGTGCGTGCGTGCGCGTCGGCGTTCGAGCGCGCCGCGGCCGCTCGAG
>Ga0079224_100010145_pt1 | contig 12903 bp, 11 predicted proteins | sample Stecom2015_FD_80414 | JGI IMG/M metagenome (GOLD analysis project Ga0079224, IMG submission 80414) | Agricultural soil microbial communities from Utah to study Nitrogen management - Steer compost 2015 | ecosystem: Environmental > Terrestrial > Soil > Agricultural land | place: USA: Utah...
CGCGGAGGCCGAGGGCGTGATGTGGGCGATGTTTTGGCTGAACCTGTCGGCCTACGCGGTGTGGATGCTCTATCCGGCGGCGCCGCCCTGGTATGTGGACAGCCACGGACTCGGACCGGCGCTGTTGTCGGCGCTGCCCGAGGCGGGCGGCGCGGCGCGCTTTGACGCGCTGCTGGGGGTGACGTGGTTTGCCGATTATTACGGGAGAAACGCGAACGTGTTCGGGGCGATCCCGTCGCTGCACGTGGGGCAGACGTTTTTGGCGGCGCTGTTTGCGTGGCGGTTCCGCTCGCTGCGGGTCGTGACAACGGGGTTCTGGCTGCTGACGTTGTTCGCGTCGGTGTATTTGAATCACCACTACATCGTGGACGGGCTGGCAGGCATGGCGCTGGCGGCGATCGCGTGGGCCGCAGCCACGGGGGCGAAGGTGCCGGTCAGCCGCGGCTGAAGAGGGAGACGTTCATCTGTTCCTCGAAGGATTTGTGGGCTTTGACGGCGGCGAGGAAGTCGGTCTTGGAGAGTGTGTAGGCGACGACGGGGGAGGAGGCGCGCACGGTGGCGTTGCGCGGCTGGTCCTTGAGCAGCGCGACCTCGCCGAAGAAGCCGCCGGTCTCGATGCTGGCGACGACGCGGGTGCCGGTGTCGGAGTCGATGTAGATTTGCGCGGTGCCCTCGGCGATGACGTAGAATTTGTCGCCGCTCTCGCCCTGGCGGATGATGTCGGTTCCGGCGGTGAAGCTTTCCTCGCGCATCTTCTGGGCGATGTCGGTGAGATCGGAGGGGCTGAGCTCCTTGAAGAGGTCGCACTTTTTGAGGATGCCGCAGATGACCATGTTCTCCTTCACGCGGATGTCGGAGACGATGTGGCCGTCCACCATGTTCACGATGCGGTCGGCGACGTTGAGGATGCGGTTGTCGTGGGTGACGATCATGACGGCCGCGCCGCGTTCGTCGGCGAGTTTGCGGAGGAGTTTCACGACGTTGGCCCCGGATTCCTTGTCGAGGGCGGCGGTGGGTTCGTCGGCGAGGATGAGCTTGGGCTGGTTGACCAGGGCGCGGGCGATGGCGACGCGCTGGCGTTGTCCGCCGGAGAGATTGCGGGGCTTGTAGCCGGCGCGGTCGGCGAGGCCGACGCTGGCGAGCATGGCGTCGGCGATCTTGTCGTAGTCGGCCCGGGAGGCGTCGGTGAGCTCGACGGCCATGCGCACGTTTTGACGGGCGCTGAGGGAGTCGAGGAGGTTGTGCGCCTGGAAGATGAAGCCGAGGTTGCGCCGCATCTCGACCTGTTGGACGGGATTGAGGCCGGCGAGCTCGGTGCCCCAGAGCTGGATGCTGCCTTCCTGCACGGAGCGGAGCGCGCCGATGAGGGTGAGCAGCGTGGTTTTGCCGGAGCCGGACGGGCCGGTCATGATGACGATCTCGCCCTTGTGAATGGTGAGGGAGTTGTCGTAGAGGGCCTGTTTGCGCGCGTCGCCCTTGCCGTAGTGGTGGTTTACGCCGGTGACCTGAATGGCGACTTCTTGCTGGGAGGAAAGGCTCATGGTGCGGGAAAAATCAGAACAGATCGGCGGGATCGGTGGAGTGGACTTTTTTAAGGGCGAGGTGTCCGGCGATCAGACACATGCCGCTGGTGAGCGCGAAAATCAGCAGGATGCGGCCGGGGGTGAGAAACATGCGGATCTGCGTGAAGTGCTCGATGAGGACGTAGAGACCGGCGCCGGCGAGCAGGCCGGGGATAAAGCCGGCCAGGGCCATGAGCAGCGCTTCGTGGAGCACGATGCCGGAGATGAAGCGCGGCGGGTGGCCCATGGCCTTGAGCGTGGCGAACTGCGGGAGGTGATCGTTCACCTCGTTGAAGAGAATCTGGTAGCAGATGATGACGCCGATGGCGAAGCCCACGAGAAGCCCGATGCCGAAGACGATGCCGGCGGGGCTGCGGCGGGTGGTGATGCTCACTTCGCGGGCGTGGATTTCGGCGGGGGTGAGCAGCAGGGCCGTGGGCGGGAGCGCGGCGAGCAGACGCCGGCGGACCTCCTCGATGTCGGCGCCGGGCTTTACGCGGATGAGGCCCATGTCCACGATCTCGCGCGACTGGCCGTGCATCTTGAGAAACGTGTCGGCGCTCATCAGCAGATGACCCTCGTAGGTGAAGTTGGGGCCGAGCTCGAAGAGGCCGACGACCTTGACCGGGGATGCGCCGAGGGTGGATTTCACGCCCGTGTCGATCTTGCCGAGCTCGCGACGGGAGAGCCGGTCGTAGAGGACGGATCCGGGTTCGCGCAGGGCCTTGCGGTGGGCGGCGATGATGCCGGTGGCGAACATCGGATGCTCGAGATCGACGCACAGAGTGAAGACGCGGTTGCGGGAGCCGGCCTGAGGGTTCCACCAATAATCGGCGCCGGTGTAGGGCGCGACGGAGGCCGCGACGCCGGGGACGTCGCGGGCCTTGAAAACCCAGGCCAGAGGGAACTCCTCGCCGGTCTTCATGTGGTTTTTTTCTTTGTGCGAGAGGATGAGGTCGCAGTCGAAATACGGCGGGATGTTGGCGGCGCTGTCGTTGGAGCCGTTGAAGAAACCGAGCTCCATGAACATGATCACCACGGAGAAGGCGACGGCGACGACGGACAGGGCGAGTCGCGACGGCTTGTCGATCAGCATGCTCCAGGCGACGGGCAATGGACGGAGGAAGCGCATGGAATCAGAACAGGTCGGCGGGGTCGGCGCGCTTGATCTTGCCGAGGGCGAAGACCGCGGCGATGGCGCACATGGCGAGGGTGAGACCGAGGACGAACAACGCGCGGGTGAGGTCCATGTAAACAGGGAACGAGGACAGGGCGCGCAACAGGCGGTAGAGACCAAACGAAAGCAGGAGCGATGGAAAGTAGCCCATCAGGGAGAAGATCAGGCCCTGGCGGATGCCGATCGCGTAGATGTAGCGCTCGGTGTAGCCCATGGCCTTGAGCGTGGCGAATTCGCGGAGGCGGTTGGCGATCTCGCTGGAGAGAATCTGGTAGAGGATCACCGCGCCGACGATGAAGGCGACGAACATGCCGACCTGGAACATGATGCCGACGGGCTTCACGTTGACGAAGTAGTTTTCCTCGCGTTCGACGAGCTCGGGTTTGGTGAGCACCATGACGTCGCGGGGAAGCGCGTCGCGCAGGGCGGCGGCGACGGCGGCAGGATCGGCGCCGGGCGTGAGGCGAACGAGGCCGAACTGGTATTGAGCCAGTTGCGGGATGCCGAAGAGGCGCAGGTAGGTGTCGTGGCTGACGATGGCGCTGCCGTCGGCGAGCAGGCCCATGCCGAGCGCGTAGTCGCCGCGGATGGAGAGCTCCTGGCGGTTGATGACGGCGGGGCCGCCGATCTGCCACGGGCCGTAGCTGGCGCGCGACAGGCGGTCGGCGAGAACGGTCTGCCGGTCCCGCAGGAGCGCGGCGGATGCGTTCATCGCGGGGTCGGCGAAATAGTTTCCGCCCGGGCGAAGGCCGAAGATGAAGCAGCTCAGGTTGTCGTTGTTGATCGGGTTTTTCCAGCGTCCGCCTTCGAGCATGAGGCCTTCGACGGAGGCGACGCCGGGCACGCTGCGGGCCTGGATGACGCGGTAGATGTCGATCGACTCGCTGCGCGTGAGCATCAGGTAGCCGCGCGAGACGATCATGAGATCGAAGTCGAACTGGCGGTAGGTGAGCGAGGCGTTGAGCCGCGCGGCGCCGAGAAAGCCGGCCTGCATGAAGATGAGCAGGACGGCGAAGCAGATGCCCCCGACCGCGGTGGCGGTGCGTTTTTTATTCTGGATGGTGTTGAGCCATGCCAGGGGCGTGCGGGCGAACATGGGGAAAGGCGAAGCGGCCGAATGCGGTTCAGAGCGAGATGGTCACGTCCACCTGGAGGAACACGAGGCGATCCAGCGGCGCGGCCTCGTCCATGAGGATGGTCGCCTCGACGACGCGCGCCTGGGTGGTGGCGTTGGGGTCCATGCTCTCGATGGTGTTGCGGAAGACGATGCCGCTGACGCCGGTGACGGTGCCGGTCATTTTCGCGGGGAGCGCGGCGGAGGTGATGACGGCTTTCTGGCCGGCTTTGATTTTGAGGGCTTCGGATTCATACACCTCGGCGACGACGATCATCTTGGAGGTGTCGCCGATCTTGAACAACTCGGTGCGTCCGCCGGCTTGGGCGCCGACGCGGGCGCGGACCTTGAGGATGCGCGCCTTGATCGGCGAGGCGACCGAGGCGGCGGCGATCGCGACCTTGGCGGCGGAGACCTCGGCCTCGGCGGCGCGCACGGCTTTGGCGGCGTCCTGAATGGCGCGCTCAAGGTCCTGGGCGGTCTGGGCGAGTTTCAGCTCGGCGTTTTGTTTGCCGAGCGTGCGGTCCTCGATCTGGTCGGGGGAGATGAACTCGCTGTTCTTGGCGGCGACGATGCGCTCGTGGCGGCCTTGGGCGAATTTGGTTTCGAGGGCCACGGCGGCGAGGCGGGCGCGGGCGAGTTCGACGTCCTTGGCGGTGCTGACCTGGGTGGAGGCGAGATCGGCCTCGGCCTGTTTGAGGCGGTTCGTGGCGGCAGCGTGCGAGGAGAGGCGGGCGAGAGCCTGGCCGGGTTGGACCCAGTCGCCTTCGGAGACCTTGATCTCCTCGACGGTGTCGCCGGCGGGGCCGGAGAGGTCGATGATGCCCGAGACGGGCAGCACGCGGCCGAGGGCGGAGACGGTTTCGGCGGCGTGGAGGGCGGGGAGGAGCAGGAGCGCGCCGAGGGCGGCGAGACGGGTGAAGGCGACGGTGGTCATCGTGGAGGGTTTTTTAAATCAGAGCGAAGGCGGCGTGGTGAGGTCGGCGAGGGTGTAGGGCGTGTCGGGCGCGCCGGATTCCTCAAAAACGGCGCCGAGCGCGAAACGCAGTTGGGCGAGCGCGGTGGCGTAGGCGGCGTGGGCGTTGATGTAGCGGATGCGCGCGCCGGAAGAGATGTTTTCCAGACTGATGACGTCGAGGATGGTGCCTTCGCCGGTCTTGAGTTGTTCGTATTGGGCGGCGAGGGCGCGCTCGGAGAGGTTGACGGTGTCCTGCGCGGAGCGGACGGCGTCGGCGCGGAGGCGGAGCTGTTCGAGCGAGAGGAGGACGTCGCTGGCGACGATCTGGGAGAGCTGGACCGTCTGCGCCTCGACCTGGTCGATGTTGGCGCGGCGCTCGCGGAGGAGGCCGCGTTGATAGCTGTTGTTGAAGGGCCAGTCGAAGGAGAGGCCAAGTCGGCCGTTGCCGCCGGTCATGCGGTCGTGGAGCGGGGAGACGGCGTCGTTGTTGTCGCTGAGGCCGCGGTAGCCGACGCTGACGGAGAGATCGAGACGGGGCTTGAGGTCGATGACGGCCTGGCGGGCGAGCAGGTTGAGCGGGACGAGGCTTTCCCGCGAGGCGAGGTAGTCGGCGCGCGCGGCGAGGGCGCGGCGGATCATGGGCGTGCGATTTTCGGCGGAGGTGATCGCGGCCTCGGCGACGACCGGAGGAAACGAATCGAGCGGCGCGGGCGTGTCGGCGATGCGCTCGGGAGGGAGGCCGAGGGCCTGGCCCAGGGTGAAGCGGGCGGAGCGGGCGGAGAGTTCGGCGTCGATGCGCACGGTGCGTTTTTCGCGCAAATTGGCCTCGGCTTGCAGGAGGAACGCGGGCGGGAAAATACGGCTGTCCACGAGGACCTTGGTGGATTCGACGAGGCGCTCGGCGGCGCGCTCGACGTCGCGTTGCACGGCGAAGGCGTCGTCGGCGGCGCGGCTGGCCCAGTAGTTGGCGGCGGTGAAGAACGCCTGCGTGGCGAGCGAGTGCTGGTAGAGGAGCTTGGCGACTTTCACATCGCCGCGGGCGGCGGCCTCGGCGGCGCCGGTGCTGTCGTTGCCCAGACCGCGGAGCAACGGGACGAGTATCTCGAAGTTGACCGCGGAGGCGCCGCCGTCGAAGGACGTGGCGGACGGCGAGACCTGGTCGAAGACGGAGACCTCGGCGTTGGGCCGCAGGATGATGCCGTTGCGCAATCGGCGGGAGAGGCCGAAGGAGTAGGCGAGCTCGTCGGTGCGGTCGATGGAGGAGAGCGCGGGCGGCCGGAACGCGGGGGTGCGGTTGCGGAAGGCGTTGACGTCGATGAAGGCGTTCCAGTCGAAGGCGCCGGACGACTGTTGAAGCAGGCCGGAGCGTTGCTCTACCACGGCGGCATCGATGCGCAGGGCGGGGTTTTCCCGGAGGGTGGCGGCGAGCGCGTCGCGCAGGGAGATGGCGTCGGATTCGACGGCGGAGGCTTGCGAGGCGAGCGCGGCACCAAGCAGGAGGAAGAGGGAGCGCGGGAGCATGGTCAGGGTGGTCGGAGTCGGGCGGAGGGGCCGGGAGAGAGCAGGCGGAGAATCCGGCGGGGGGCGCGTTCTGGCAAGATGTTGTCATGCGGGCATTGCAAATTCGCGCGTGAAGCGGCGTTTTCGGCGACATGCGCGTTTTGTTGACGACCCCTTACGATCTTGCCGTGCCCGGCGGGGTGAACCGCCATGCGCTGGATCTGCTGGAGACGCTGGCGGCGCGCGGGATCGACGCGCGCCTGGTCGGGCCGGCCTCGGCGGCGGTGGACACGCGCGGAGGATGCGTCATCAGGATGGGCGGGGTGAGCGTGGGTTCGCTCAACGGCGCGCGCAGCCGGGTGACGCTGGACCTGGGGATTGGCGGGGCGATGAAGCGGTTGATGGCGGAGTTTCGTCCGGACGTGGTGCATGTGCAGGAACCGTTTTTGCCGACGCTGAACACCTTTGCGCTGGTTCACGCGGGAAAGGCGCGTCGGGTGGGGACGTTTCATACCTACTCGGAGACGAGCCGCGGTTACCTGTGGGCGTGGCCCTGGTGCCGGTGGGTGAACGCACGGCTGGACGCGCGCGTGGCCGTGTCGGAGTCGGCGCGGGAATTCGCGACGGCGTATCATCCGGCGGAGTTCGCGGTGATCCCGAACGGCGTGCGGTTGCCGGCAGAGGAGGCGGTGCGCGGCGTGCGGGCGGTGGGAAACCCGGTGCGCGTGCTGTTTGTGGGCCGGGCGGACGAGCCGCGGAAGGGATTCGGAATACTGCGCGAGGCGATGCGGATATTGGAGGAGGTGTCGCCGGGCACCTTCACGCTCGACGCGGTTGGGCCGGCGACGGTGCGCGGCGAGGTGAGTGCGGCGGAGTTGTCGGTGGCGTATGCGGCGGCGGATGTGTGCGCGGTGCCGTCGGTGGGCGGGGAAAGCTTTGGTCTCGTGGCGCTGGAGGCGCTGGCGCACGGCACGCCTGTCGTGGCTTCGCGGATACGCGGTTATGCGGATTGGCTGGGCGGCGCGGGGGCGGGTCGGCTGGTGTGCGCAGGAGACGCGGAGGCGCTGGCGGGGGCGTTGCGCGGATTGACGGCGGACGCGGTGGAGTATGCGGCGTGTGCGCGGCGCGCGCGGGAAGTCGCGGCGCGTTTTGACTGGAATCGCGGGGTGGAGCGGTTGCTCGCGATTTACGCGGGCGGGGCGGTTTCGAAGGACGAAGGCTGAGGAAACAGCCGCGCGAGGAAGGCGCGGACCTCGGCGATGACGGCGGGGTCGGCGGGGAAGCCGAGATCGTCGTTGAGGCAGATGAAACGCGGAGGGCGGGCGGCGATGCGGGCGAGGAGCCGACGCTGGCGGGCTGGGCCGGGTTTGATTTTGTGGAAAACGGAGTGGCGCAGGTATTCCCAGAACGGGACGAGCCGGGTGAGTTCGCGGCGGTGCGAAAGCAAGTGCCAGCGGTAGAGTCGTTCGGGGCGGAAGTCGCGGGAGGTGCGGAAACGGTGCTTCAGGAACGAGAGGAATTCGTCGTCGGCGAGCGCTTGCATGGCGGCCCATTCCTCGCGGTCGATGAGGATGGGGCCGTGTTCGACGAGGCCGAAATAGACGGGTTGTTTTTCGTAAACGAGCCAGCGGGCACGTTCGCCGACGAGGGTGCCGAAGACCTTGATGCGCCCGTCGGAGGTCTGGAAATCCGCGGGGGTGGTCGGCGCGCCCAGGAAGTAGTCGTCGTTGAAATAGACGAAGCGTTTCGAGATGCCGGGGATGCGGTGAAGGGCGGTCTCGATGACGTTGCTGTTGAACGTGGGCTGGGCGTAGTCGGGCGTCATGATCTCGTCGTGGTGGACGATGCGCAGACGCGGGTGATCGAGGCGCAACCAGGCGGGGACCTGCGGGCGGCAGGTGACCAGGTAAACGGTGCGCACCCACGGCGCGTGGAGTTCGAGCGAACGCAGACTGTGGCGCAGGCAGTCGTAGGCGTCGCGGTAACGCTCGGGGTTGAGGTCGCGCGCGCCTTGGGCGTGGCGGCCGAGCTGCGCGAGGTAATCGACGCGCGTGCCGTCCACCCAGGTGTAAACCACATCGATGGCGGAGTCGGAGTCGGGCATGGCGGGAGGCACGGGGGCGAGGGCGTCAGAAACGGCGGCCGGAGGCCAGTGTTTTTCGGCGCACCTTGACGCGTCGGGCGGTGAACGCAGGCTCGCGGGCATGTCTCTTTTTGGCGAAGCCTTGGCGGTGTTGCGCACGCGACGCGGGTGCGTGGGCGTGCTTGCGGCGGTGGCGGTCGCGGTCGCGTTATGGGTCTTTCGCGCGGAGTTGCTGGCCGGGGTGCGGGAAGCCGCCGAGTGGATACGCGCGGCGGGGCCGGCGGCGTATTTCGCGACGATGGCGTTGGTGCCGTTGCCGCTGGCGTGGTTCACGGTGCCGGCGGGAGAATTGTTCGCGGAGCGGCTGACGTTGTCCGGAGTGATGGCGGCGGCGATGGCGGCGGTGGTGGTGCAGCTGTCGTTGAGTTATGCGGCGGCGCGGTATGTGATGCGGCCGATGGTGGCGCGGTGGTTGCAACGGCGCGGGCGGGCGGTGCCGGTGGTCACGCGCGCGAACGCGGCGAGCATGGTGCTGTTGGTGCGGCTGGTGCCCGGGCCGCCGATGATTTTGGGGAGTTGCCTGCTGGCGGTGGCGGAGACGCCGTTTGCGATCTACCTGCTGTTGTCGGCGCTGGTCGCGCTGCCGTGGGTGTGCGCGGGCGTGATGCTTGGGCGCGGGTTGATGAGCGGGGAAATCACGCAGGTGCTCACGGGCGCGGGCGTGGCGGCGGTCGCGGTCATCGTGACGCGGATCATCCGAAAGCGGCGGGCGACGGGATGACGACGGGGTGATTATGTTAGCGACATCACGCGGCCAATCCTTCCCATATCCGGGCGTGCATTCCGAACTCCCGGCCTACCGTTACACCTGCGAGGATCGCTCGGTGCTGGTGCGTCCGTTCTGCCGGTATTTCGTGAGGTGGTTTGTGATCTGGATGCCGGCGGCGGTGCCGGCGAATCTGCTGACGCTGGGGTCTTCGGCCTGCATGTGGGCCATGATTTTCATGACGGCGTTTTCAACCGGGCCGGCGTCGCTGGCGGGGTGGTGCGCGGTGTTGATGGCGGGTTATGTGATCTACGATCATGCGGACGGGATGCACTCGCGGAGGACGGGCACGAGCAGTCCGCTGGGCGAATATCTGGATCACTACACGGATATTTTTCACGGGGGGATCTCGGTGGCGGTGATGTTCCTCGTCGCCGGGAGCGCGGAGTCGCCGCTGATGATTGTGGTGTTGTGGGCGGTGTTGCTGGCCGGGGCGGCGACGATGGCGGAGGAGCGCGAGCGCGGGCAGCTGTTTTTTGGATTGATGGGGCCGCTCGAGGCGATGCTGCTGACGTGGTTTTTTCTCGTGAGTTGGTGCTGGAGCGGGGCGGCGGCGTGGTGGCATGCGCCTCTGGCGGGTGGTTTTACGGTGTTCGAGTGCGTGATGGGCGCGGGTGCGGTCGGCAGCGTGATGACGGCGGTGGCGTGCGTGCGACGGATCGGCCGGGTGCCGGCGGGGCCGGCGTGGTATGCGGTTAGCGGGGCGGGGTTGGCCGCGGGATGTTTTTATGCGGACGGACCTTGGTGGCTGACAGTGGGCGTGATGACCCTGCACGGGGCGGATTTTACGGGACGGGTGATCGCGGGGCATCTGCGCGGAACAAAGCGTCCGCAGCCGGACTGGGTGGCGGTGGCGTTGGTTACGGCGGGCGTGATGGCCGGTGCTTCCCCGTTGTGGACGGGGGTGGCGGCGGGAGTCTATCTATTGGTGCGGGCGGTGATGAACACGGCGAAGGTGTTCAACGTGTTCGGGCGGCATTGGCGCTGGGTGAATCCGCCGGCGGCTTGAGCCCGAAGGGAACGCGGTCGCGGGTGTCGCAGGCCAGCCAGCCTTCGTGCGCGGAAACATGGTGAAGCGGGAGGCGCGGCAACGCGGCAAGGCAGGCCGGTGCGGTGTCGAGCGAGGTCTCTCGAAAAATCGCGGGCGAGAGTTCGTCGATGCGGTTCCAGCCCATGTTTTCGCCGTAATAACGTTGGCTGGCGTGAACGGGGCGGAGGAGTTGCCCGTCGGGGAGGGGGATGATCGCGCCGGCGTTGCGGCCCGAGGAATAGGGCGAGGCGGCGTGGCGGCGCTCGGTGTTTACGGGGTGGGCGGTCAAGGCGCCGCCGAGAAGATCTTCGGTGTGAAAGATCGCGAGCGAGCGGTGTCCGCCGTCGGAGCGGGAGCGGCGGACCGACGTGATGAACCACCAGCGTCCGTCATGGCGGAGCGGCACGGTGTCGGCGGCGTCGAGATTGTCGGCGAGGCGGCGAACGAGGCGCCAGCGATCGGGGAAACGTTCGCAGACGTAGAGGTCGAGCGTGCCGGTGTTGCCGGTTTCTGGGAGGAGGAAGAGTTGTCCCTCGGCGGCGAAAACACACGGGAAGGAGGCGTGGCCGGGGCCGGCCAGCGTGATCGGCAGGACGGGGCCGCCGGAGAGACGGCGGGCGACCAGACGGCCGCGGTTATGGGGAAAACGGAATTCCTCGAGGAAGAGCCAGGGCTCGTCTTGATGGACCCGGATGAACGGATCGGCGTAGTAGCTGCCGAACGGTGCGCGCACGGGCACAAGCGGTCCGGCCATCGGGCCGGCGAAGACCGTGAAGTGCTCGGTGGGGCGTCGCCACCAGCCGGAGAGAAACGTGCCGTGAAAATGGCGCAGCGCGGCGATCATGACGGGCCGTCGTAAACCAGGTGGTCGTCGAGGATGAAGGTCCAGGGAAGCGCGGGGTTAAACGCGAGCGAGATATCGGAAAGGCTGGAGCGGTTTTTGACGAGATGGTGGCAGCGCGAGAGCAGCAGGCAGTCGAGGACGGCGCTGCCGCCCTTGGCCGCGCCGGAGAGGGAGAGGTTTTTGTGGATACCGGTTTTGCGGGCGGAGGGATCGGCGGCGGAGAGTCGCGGAGTGTCGTCGCGCAACAGGACGCGGTCGCCGTAGCGGGCGAGGGCCCAGGCGGCGAATTCGGTTTCATCGGTGGCGACGAACAGACGCCACGACGCCGGGCTATGGCGGGCGAGGACGCGTTCGATCTGTTCGGCGTAAACGCGGTGGTCGGGGGAGCGGTAGGGGAAGATGTTGACCTTGTCCGTGCCGCGGTGATGGACGCCGATGATAAAGTCGTCGGGGGCGGTGTGCGCGGCGAGGAACGCGTCGGTTTGCGCGATCCATTCGGGGCGCACGCGGATGTGGCGTCCGGTGAGGCGCGCGACTTCGCGGAGCTCGTCTGCGGAATCGATGGGGTAGGGCTGGAGGGAGGTGTTGCGAGGGATGATGAGAGACGTCCAGGAGTCGTTCCACGCGTGCGGACCGAAGCGCGTCCAACCGTTGCAATCGACGATGCGGGCGTCGGGCCGCGGCGCGTCGATCCACATGAGCGGCTCGAAGAAGTAGGACCACCAGTTGGCATCGCGCGCGGGGTCCCGGTAGAGGGCGGAGGTGAATTCGACGCGCACGCCGGCGGCGCTGTGTTGTTCGGCGTAGCGGAGGGCGCCGAGCACGGCGAAGAATTCGGAAAAAAGTCCCTGCTGTTTGCTGAGCCAGCCCCAGAGCGTGTCGCTGCGATGACGCACGACCAGAAGACGGTCGCGCACGCGAGGCGCGGGCAGCGGTGACCGCAGCCGGAAACGCGGAGCGGAGGATGTCGGGGGTGTGGCGGACGGGTTCATCGCGGAGGTGTCGGGAGGCCGAACCGCGCGAGCTGGCCGAGGCCGGGATGGCGGGCGAGGAGGCGGTCGTTGAACTCGGCGTCAAGCATCCCGGCGTAGGAGTCGGCGTGTTCGTCGGCGTTCCATTGATTGTGCCAGTGGTAGGCGTAGGCGCCGGGGAAAAAATCGAGCGAGGTGCGGATCGCGGCATCCTGTCGGAAGAGCCAGCCGAAACGGCGAAAGAAGCCGGAGAAACGGTTGAAGGGCACCGGCCCGGTCGCGCGATCCTTGCCGTCCACGCGAAGCCAGAGCGGAGAAAACAATACCGACGGCAGCACGAGAAAATCGCCGGGCAGCGCGCGATCAAAGCCGAGCATGGGATTGGAGTGGGCGGTGCGGGCGGCGTTGGCCGCGCGCATGAGATCGACAACCACGGTGCCGCCGGCGTGCAGACGCAGGTAGGCGTTGGCGGCGCGGGGCACGCTGGACCATTGGTAGGCGCACTCGGCGTCGCCGACGCAGGCGCGGAGTTCATCGAGGTCGCGCAGGAAGAGAGTGTCGATGTCCGCATACGCGCCGCCGTGGTTGTGCAGGATGGCGAGGCGGGCGATGTCGGAGAGCGCGGCGGGGCCGAGTTTGCCGCGCAGCCAGGGCTGGTTTTCAAACGGGGTGCCGCGGGTGTCTTCGTCGAGGCGAAATCGTTGCAGGCGCAGCAGCGGCAGGAGCGGCGCGAGGTGCGGGTTGCCGGGCGCGGCATCGATGACCACGGCGTGGTCAAACCAGAGCCAGCATTCGGAGTGGGCAGGGTTGTGCGTGGCGAGAAACGATTTGATGGACA
>Ga0079224_100010147_pt1 | contig 12903 bp, 7 predicted proteins | sample Stecom2015_FD_80414 | JGI IMG/M metagenome (GOLD analysis project Ga0079224, IMG submission 80414) | Agricultural soil microbial communities from Utah to study Nitrogen management - Steer compost 2015 | ecosystem: Environmental > Terrestrial > Soil > Agricultural land | place: USA: Utah...
ATAGACCGGCCCGCAGAAAACCGGACTTTCCATTTTTTCCGCGAGCCGGATACAATCCGTTATGTAACGCAAGCCCTGTTCCCGGATCCGGGGATCGTCGCTTGAAATATCCCGCTCGGCACCAAAGGCGCCGCTGATGGTTACTTTCAACCCGGTTTCCCGGACCAATTCGCGGAGCTTCCCCCAGTCTATCAGCTCCTGTTGTTCCACGGCTACTTCCAGGATATCGTAACCCATGTCCCGGACCTTGTAAGCCAAGTCAAAGGCGGCCGTATCAAAAGGGGAAACCCATACAAAAGTGCTTACGCCAAACTGCATCGTATTTTATTCAAAATCAGGAATAAAGATTCGTTTTCCGTTATTCATCGCCGATTCATGCGCACAGATACCTGCACAGGTATAATTGGCTGCCAGGTGCGCGTCCACGGCGGAATCCCGGTTTTCCACAATCGCCGCTACGAATTCCTGAACCAAGTGCGGGTGAGAGCCTCCGTGTCCCGCGCCCTGCAGGAAGGATACGTGATTGGGATCGTCAATCTTTTCCCTTTTGGTAAAATGAGCAATTTCCTCGATCAACAGGTCATCCGTATCGGGCACGTCAATTCTCCGCGCGCTTTCCCCTCCTTCAAACAGGGCATGATGCTCATCCTGCAGCTGCTCCCATTCAAAGGACATTTTAGTCCCATACACATCGTAGCTCTCGCGGTACTGCCGCACCACATCAAACAGCGAGCGGGTCGCTTCCGCTACCACGTCGGAATTCTTCAGGGTAAAAGTAGCGGTTTCCACAGCGAAGGGTGAACCGTAGCGGCTGGCCAGGTCTTCACTCAGGCGGCCCGAACCGTGGCACACCACCGACTCTGCCTTGGTATTATTGATCCGGAGCAGCGGGGAAATGGCATGGGTCCCGTTCAGCATGGGCGGGAAGCCTTTCCAGTAGTCGGCCCAGCCTTCCATGCTCATATCCTGAATATGGGATCCGCGTACAAACTGAATCCGTCCCAACTGACCGGTTTCAACCAACTTCAGTCCGTATAGGAATTCCCGGGTATAAAGCGCGGTTTCCATCATCATGTACACCTTTCCGCTTCTTTTTTTGGCCTCTACAATGGCTTTGCAGTCTTCCACGGTGGTGGCCATGGGAATGGTGCAGGCGGTGTGCTTATTTGCATTCAGGGAGGCCAGGGTCATCCGGGCGTGCTCGGGGACCGGTGTTACAATGTGAATGGCATCCACATCTTCTCTCCCGGGTACATCGTCAAAATTGGTGAAACACAGGTTGCGATCCAGATTGTACCGGGTAGCCAGTTCGTCGATGGTTTTTTCATTCCGCGTGCAGATACCTACCGCTTTGATATTGGGATGCTGTTGATAAATCGGAATGAATTCTTTACCAAAACCCATTCCTACAATAACGACAGTGATTTTTTTCTGATCCATGTTTCTTTCTTTGTTTTTATGCTGATGATTGAATATTCTGTTGACTGGCCAAAAGCTTATTCCTTCCCTGCAGCCCAGCTTACCGCGTTCCGAAGAATGGTTTTATAAGCCGCCAGCTCATGGGCTGCGCCGTCATGACCCAGGGTAAAACCCACAGTCCTCCCCTGCGGGTGAGGCGTTACCCATAGAATGGGAAACTCATCCTGGGAACCTTCGGCCTGCCCGATTGCAAGCACATCCATTCCGGCTCCCTGCGGGTCGGCCTGCAGGTAGTACAGTTCATCGTCCAGGCTGAACTTTTCCGGTACGTTTTCGGTAATGGGATGACTGGCTGTAATGCGTACTTCGAACGGTCCGTAGGGGTCGTGTCCTCGGGACCCGCCGCCAACCAGCTGCCGGTTGTATTCCGGCCAATCTTCCCAGTTATACCAGGTTGCCGCATGGGCCAGTACCAGTCCTTTGCCGGATTCCACGAAGCCGAATACGGCCTGACGCAGTTCCGGGTCTTCCATGGGCTGATTATTGGTGAGGACCAGCACATCCAGTCCGGCAAGGGCTGGGAGGATGGAGTCAACCCGGTCGGTGTACCGGGCTTCGGCCAGTTGATCCTGTTCCAGGGTAGCCACGTCGGCTCCACGGTACCATTGATCAAAGTCATGCGACGACCCACCGCCCACGATCAACACCTGAATGGGTTTTTCAGGTTGACTGCAGCCGGCAATCCCCAATGCCAGCAGAATAATTAACAGTTTTGCTTTCATAAATTATTTTACTTTCATGACACCATTCATACCGCGCCAGTGCCCCGGAAACGTACAAACATACGGGTAATCCCCCGGCTTTTCAGGAGCGACGAACTCTAAAGTAGCCATTTCGCCTGGATTTAGGAGCGGGGTCGCGTACAGCACTTCGGGTATCTCGGGAACATACTGTTTCTCAGTGTCCTTCGGGTTTCTTGCCAGGTCGTCGGCTGCAGCGCCCACCTTTTCCAGCGTACCGGGCCGGATTACAAGCATGTTATGCTGCATGACGTCATTATTCTCAAATTCTATGATTACCCGCTGTCCGGCCTTTACCGTAAATTCCTTCTTGTCAAATTGCATGACATCCGGTACCACGCCCATGCTGATCACCACGGCATCCCCGCGCTCAGCCGATTGCTGTGCGGCCGTCTCGCTTTCGGCCGTGCCGCCGGTAAATTGAAGGGAAAGATTCTGCAGGCGGCCTGAAAAATCAAACCCTCCCTCGTAATCGGCAACCCGGGCCGGTTGGTCCCGTTCATGACCCGTCCGTACGGCATAGATCGGTTCCGGACGGTTTGCGGCGGTAAACAGTGCCGGAATTTTACCTGCGCCCACGCGCCGGCCGTTCACCTGAAGCACCATGGCCCCGTTCTCCTCCAGCCGGGCTTCCAGTTCAAACCGGTTGGGAACCCTTCCCGAAGAGCTGGTTGTATAGCGTTCGCCGTCCTGGTTAACCACCATATGGAGTCGCCCGTCGCGGATAAAAAGTCCGTACCCGTTGATACCGTTTCCATGCGCCAGGATCAACCCTTCCAGCGGACGGTCGTCACGCTGGCTCACGGTGGCTTTGATCGTGATCGCTTTGCCGGCCACATCCGGTGGATATAATAAAATGTCCCTGCCATTGAGCGGATACAGCTGGTTGGTTAAGGCGGCCGCGATACGCGGATAGAGCCCGTCGGAAGCCTCCGCCTGGCCGTCTGCTGCCGCAGCCGCATGAAAGCCCGTTTTATGGGCTGAAGCGGCGGCTAAAATGGCGCTCGGCAGCCATTTGTCACCGGCATTGACCGTATCCTGGGTGGCTCGGTAAACCTCACCGCCCAACAACTCGTTTGCGGGGAATTCCGCAATGGCGAGAAAACCCGCCAGACGGCTGTTCAGATCGGTATCACGAAGTATTCCGCTCTCTGCAATGGCCTTTGCCACTTCGGGCGTCCCCGGCAGAACTTCCACGGCCGCTTTCCGGACACCTGCCGCGGGATGGGATAACGCCCCGATGGCAGCCTGCAGCGCCGCTTCGCTGACCGTTCCTCCGTCAGCGGGACCACCGAATGCTCCCAAGCCGTGCAAGGTCCAAAGGGCATGTACGGCCGGGCTGTTCAGCCCGATTTCATCCACTTCCTTCTTATTGATCAAGGCGATCAGATCCTTTTCGACTTGGGACAGTTCCGCCGATTCCACCAGCAGACGCTGGGCGGTCATGCGCCAGAACATGTTGTCGTTGCTGAGCGCCTTGACCAGGCCGGCAGGATTGTCAGCGGACAATTTGGGATACGTGGCTTTCTTGGCGTTTTTATACACAACGCGGTAAATGCGCCCGTGATTGATATCGCGCAGGGGGCTGTCAAACGCGTTACCCTGGCCGTGCGGCTGCTCCGTAAAGGGCAGCACCATTTCCGAGGGCGCCTGCGCCGGAACGAATACGTTGTGCTGGATAATGAAATTATACCAGTCGGCAACCCATACTGCTCCGTCCGGGCCTACCTGTGCCTGCACCGGGCCGAACCACTCATCCGAGCCAGCCATGAGATTCCAGCCATCCACCTCGGTAAAGCCCGATCCATCCCGTTCGATAATGGCATTATGTACCAGGCGCACGGTGGGTTCCGATACAAAAGCCACCCGGTTCCAGTACTCCTTGGGGTAATTCCGGGCGGTGTAGAAATGATGACCGGCCGCGGCGGTAAATCCACCCACCACATCCACCTGACGCAAGTTGGGGGTCAGGGGGTGGGCATCGTAATGCCCGTCGATCTTCTGGATCGCCTGCACCTGCCTTCCGCCGGGCAGTTCCTGCGCCATGTACTTGTGGGGCATGGAATACCAGGCGCTGTGGGTATTGTTGGCTGTGGAAATGAATACGTTATTGTCTTCGGTCAACCCCAGGCCCCAGGTGTTGTTACTCGAGGACGCCAGGTATTCGAAATCGGTACCGTCGGGCCGGAACCGGTATACGCCCTGACCGAAACTCAGATGCCTGCCATCCACCGTTCCGTTAAAACCGGAATAACCCAGCACACCCCAGATCTCGTTATCGAATCCGTAGATCAGGTTGGACGGTCCGGCATGCGTATCGTTTTTCCCCCATCCGGTGATGATGTTTTCGCGGACGTCCGCGACGTCGTCGCCGTCGGTATCTTTCATGAACACAAAATGAGGCGCTTGCGATACGATGACTCCACCGTTTGCAAATACGATGCTGGTCGGAATATTCAGGCTGTCTGCGAAAACCGTAAACTTATCGGCCTTCCCGTCCCCGTCGGTATCTTCGCAGATCTTGATGCGGTCGTTGGCCGCGCCGTCGGTTTCCACAAAGGTATTGGGATAGTCTACCGATTCCACAATCCACAGACGTCCCCGCTCATCCCAGGCCATGGCGATGGGATTGGTAATATCCGGTTCCGCCGCAAACAGCTGCACCTCAAAATCCACCGGCACCTGCACCAGTTTCATGGATTCCTCAGGTGTCAAGGCCTCCTGCATTTCCGGCACCAGGTATCGCTTGGTAAAATCCGACATGGTATCCAGCTGGTAGATGGAAACCTCGGGAATTTCCAGCGCAGCGATCCGCTCACGCGCCTGCTCTCCAATGGCCCAGAGCACGCCGTTGGTCACCAGATCCAGAAAACCATCGTTTGTCCAAGTGCTGTCGTTGTGGCCATAGGCGGTGTAAAACACGCGCCCTTTCCCCTGCTGTCGCACCCAGGTATAGGGTTCGCGGTGATCGCCTTCAACTCGCTCGGTCAATACGGTCATATCCGGGTTGAGCCGCTGATGCACGTAGGTTTCGTCCCAGGTGGTGAACTCCGGAATTCCCTGCATGATTTCATGGGCCGTATCCACGATCGTTGCCTTGAACCGGCCGGTTTCGTGTGAGGCGAATTGCCCTCCGATGGTTTCGATATACCAATCGGAATTTTTGAAACAACCCGTAGCGCAATGCAGGGGAATCAATCCCTTTCCTCCTTCCACGAAGTTTTTCAGCGCGCTTTCCTGCGAGGCCGAAATACTGTCGTGATTCGCATAAATGATAAGGCCGTCGTATTTGGCCAAGTTCTCGTCGTTGAGATCGTCCAGGCTGGTGGTGTAGGTCATGTTGATCCCATCCTGGAACAGCCGGATCGCAAGCCAGGGTGCATACTTGTCGGAATGGTGATGCGTGCTTTTATGACCCAGAAAAAGCACCTCGGCTCTGCGGGGTGCATTCTCATTGACGGAACAACTGCTGAAGATCAGGCCGCAGCAGAGAATTAAGAAACCGGATATACCTTTCATCAAATGAATCTATTTTATTTGGTTAGCGCAAGCGTACTACTTGCGAATAAATCGCCTGATCGGCTCCGACAGGACGAACGCCTACGCGCGCGAACACGGGCTGGCCGGGCTGGATATTCGCCGCGGCGAGGTCCAGTGACATTTCCGTCACCGTTCCCGCGGTTGCTTCACCCAGGTCGACCCGACCATTGTAGGTGATGTCGTCCACGAAAGCGGTTTTGTTCACCAGCAGCATGGCATATTCAATATTCGCGTCTTCCACTATCTGATTAATTGCAAATGAGGCATCTACGGTTTCCCCTTCAAGCGCAAGCGTCACATCGGACAGGGTGAAATAAGGGGTTACCTCCAGGGTAACCTCCGTCCTCCCCTTGACTGTCACCAGGGTCGTATCGCGGTCATTTACCCAGGGTCCGTTGTTGTCCCGGGTAACCAGCTTATACTCTCCATCGAACAGCAAGGCTTCAAACGAGCCGTCCTGTTTTACATACACAGGGATCGGCGCCCGTAATTCATACCCGTCCTGATACAACTGCAATTGCACGGCTTCACCCGTACCCCGCACGCCAAGCGGATCCCCGTTGTAGGTGATCTGCCCGGTTAGTTTAGATTCAGGTTCTGCGTAATTATCCAGTCCGCAGCCGCCTGCTCCCAGCAGGCCCAGCCCCAAAATCGCTAATATAAATCGTTTCATTGTATTTCTGCTTATTGATATGGATTTCTTACCAATTTTGGATTGTTATTGATCCAGCTTTGGTCAATAAAGTTGTAGTAGTTCCTCATCTGGAAGTTCCGGGGATGGGGTGAATTGCTGAACGGCTGTTTGTCAAACACCCATTTCCCGTCGTTGGGGTTACCCGGAGCCACGACCTTGTAAGGGAACAATGCAAACTGCTGTGCCGTCGGGCTGTTTTGAACTCCATTCCACACCCGATGAGCCAACCGCCATCTTTTCAGATCCCAGTACCGGTGATCTTCGAACGCGAATTCCACGCGGTATTCCTGCACGATGTCGTCGAATGTGATCGATGTCAGCTCCTGTATCCCGGCCCGCTCGCGGATCTGGTTAATGTAATTCAAAGCGGCGGTTGTCTGACCCAGTTCAAATGCTGCCTCGCAGGCGATCATCAATGCTTCGGCATAGCGGAAACGTGGAAACCACATGTCACTGTTCCTGCCGCGGGTGGATGCGCCCCCGTTTTCATCCATGAATTTGCGGAAAAAGAATCCGGTCTTGTTGATAAACTGTTGATTGGAAGTGGTGGGCCCATTGAGTGAAGTCAGTAGCCGTCCATCCTCGTCGGTATCACCCGGCTGTCCGGTCCGGGTTGTCCAATTGCCGTTGTTCAGCCGCTTTTGACCGGCCTGCAGTTCTACCGGAGTGCCTTTGAAAACAGCGCCCGGATAAATGATACTTCCCCAAAGCCGGGCGTCTTTATTGGCAAAAGCGTCTTCCGGACGATCGTAAAAAACGTAATTGCCCGATGCGTCCCGGGTCCGGATCGTGCCATCCCGATCGTTTACGTATTCAAAGTCTTCCACCAGGTTGAGTATGGGTCCGGCGTATGCCCGGTCGATGTCTTCGGCATGGGATCCGGGAATGTTCACCCGGGTAAAGCCCACGGTTTGACCGGGGTACTTGTAATCCCGGGCCCAGATGACTTCGCTGTTGTTTTCCTTCACGCTAAGTGCTTCATAAAAGTTCCTTCCCAGGTCGTCGGGTTTGGTCATATTCAGCCGGTAAACCCCGCTGTTGATCACCGTCTCGGCCGCCGCCAGTGCTTGTTCATAATACCCTTGGGCGCGATCGGCCGGAATGCCCACCTCTCCCCCCGAAGTACGGATGGGATTGGGTAGTTTATTATTGTAATTGGCAAGAGAACCGGCATAAACGGCGGCACGCGCCTGCAGCATGTGGGCGGCCCATTTGGTTGCCCTGGCCGCGTTCACGGAAGGATCCGTAGGAAGATAGCCGGCAATCTCTTCGCATTCCTCAATAATATAGTCGTACAGTTCCGCTTCGGTAGCGCGGGGATATTGCAGGGTGGCTATGTCGGTATTCTCGTTGTATTCAAAAACCTCGTCCCCTACAATGGGCATACCGCCCAGCCCCCGGACCATATTAAAGTATGCCCAGGCGCGCAGGAAACGCGCTTCCCCTTCATAGGAAAGTTTGTCTTCCTCAGCGATTACGGTCGTTTCCCGGAGTCCCTGAAGGAATTGGTTGATATCTCGTATCAAACCGTAGGGATGGACACGCCAGAGGTCGTCATTGTAACTCTGAATATTGTCGGGGCCGCCGTCTGACTTTCCCGCTTCGTCCAGGATGGTATAGGTGTAGGAATCGTCGATGTGCTGACCCCAGGTGACCCGGCCGTAAAAATTAGCCAGCACCGATTTGATCATCACTTCATCTTCGAACACCTGCTCTTCGGTGATGATCTGATCCGGCTCCTGCTCCAGGAAATCCGAACACGCGCTGAAAACCGAAACAAATCCGACCAGCGCCAGGGTGCCTATGATTGATGTATGTCGTTTCATAAAGTTCATTTTTTTGTCCTGCTCGTTAGAATTGTACGTTCAACCCAAAGTTCACGATCCGGATGGTCGGATAACCCAAGCCGTTGGTCGCATCGCCTTCCGGATCCACCCCGTCCAGATTTGAGATGGTGAACAGGTTCTGTCCGGCAATGTAAAACCGCACGTGGGAAAGTGACAGCGGATTCAGGAATTTCTGAGGAAGAGAGTACCCCAGTTCCAGGTTGCGTAATTTGATATACCGGACGTTGGTCTTCCAGAAGCTGCTGTTCCAGTAATTGCTGTGGGCGCTGTTCCCGATCAACAACATGGGGTAGTCGCCCGGAATCAGTTCGCTGTTGGGATCCCAGATGTCCGCCAGCCGCCAGGCATTTTTCATGTAATGCTGGGGATTATTCCCGCCGTCGTGGAAGGGGTTGCGTTGTTCCCATTCCTTGTAGAAGGTAAACATGCCACCGCCGGTCAGGTCAAAGGCCAGGTCAAAACCTTTCCAACCAAATCCAAAGTTGAGGCCGAAGTTGAGCGCCGGGGTTTCGTTCTGCCGGTAACCGATGGGGCGCTCGTCCAAATGGTTGATCACCCCGTCGCCGTTTTGATCCACGTATTTGATATCGCCGGGACGCAAGGTAGTATTTCCCTGCCGGTCGTTGTCAATTTCCCAGTTGGCGATCTCTTCCCAGCTGCTGAACTGTCCGGCCGCCTCCAGGCCCCAGTTCAGGTACCCGTAGCGTTCCACAATGGAGTGCCGGTACTCGTCCCAGGAGTTGCTGAAACGCGGCTTGTACTGATGCCAGTCATAAAACCGCGAGTACGTGATGTTACCCCCGATGGAATAAGTCAGCTCGCCGGCCCGGTCGTTCCATATAATGGATGCGTCGTAACCCTTGTGGGCATCCGAATTCAGGTTTTCGTTGGGCAGGCTGAATCCGGCTTCCGAAGGAATCAGGATGTCGTATCGTGCAGCGGGCAAACCGGTCCGTTTCCGCTGGAAATAGTCCAGGGTAACCAGCAGGCGGTTGTTCAGGAAACTCGCGTCCACACCCACGTCAAAGATACGGGCCTTTATCCAGGAAAGCGTAGTGACCGGAAGTCCCCTGGGCGCCGTTCCGACTACGTATTCTCCGTCAAGAACCGCTCCACCCGCGTTGTAATTGTATCCCCTCAGATAATCGAATGGAGCATATACATTGCCCAGGTCGTCGTCACCCAGCAAGCCGTACGATGCACGGATCTTCAGGTCATTGAACACATTGGCCACGCTTCCCCCTTTCCAGAAATCCTCTTCGGAAATACGCCATCCGGCCGAAACCGACGGGAAGAAACCCCAGCGATCACCCGGAGGGAATTTCCAGGAACCGTCGTAACGGGCCGCAAGCTCCAACAGGTACTTGTTCGCAAAGTCGTAATTGATCCGGCCAACGAATCCAAGCCGTGCCTGGGTATTGTCACCCACGTCGTCGTAGGTATCCAGCGTTTCGAAATGAATCAGCTTCAGCGCATTGGATGCCGGAATGGAATGCACCCAGGTCCGTGGCTCATCGCGCTGGATCGTTTCCATCCCGCCGATGATCGTGAAATTATGTTGGTCAATGCTTTTATTGTAGGCAAGCTGCAAATTGGAGGTGAGTTCTTCCACATGGCGGATATCACGCTCCCTCCAGGGGTTGTTGTTCTCAAAAATGACCGGATAGGTATCGGTGTCTTCGTCATACCCGTATAATTTGTAGGTATACTCGTGGTTATCCATTTTCCGGTTGGCGTAGTAATAACTTACCAGCCCCTTGGCCGTTAACCCATCGGCAATTTCGTATTCGGCGTTGAAATTCAATTGCCCTGCCCGCCAGGTGTCTTCCATCTTACCCGACAGCTCGTAGTTCAGCCAGGCAAAATTGGTTCCCGGATCGGTGGAGGTCAGGGTAGGATAATTGGGGTTGTCGTTGGCATAGGGTCTTACCGTGGGCAGGTTCCGGTAGGTTGCAAAGCGGGGCAGCCACAGGTCGTCCCCGCCCGGAACGCCGGGGTTCACCCTTTTTTCATGGCGTCCGTTCAATCCCGCGCCTACCTTAAAGCGGTCGGAAATATTCGCCTCCACGTTCATCTGCACGTTCGTCCGGGTGAATCCGCCGTAGTTGACGATATTCGCCTGCTGATCCAAATGACCTACGCTGAAATAATAATTGATATTTTCCGAGCCACCCGACGCGCTGGCGTTTACATTGTATTGCGGCGCCGTGTCCCAGATAAAGTCGTACCAGTCAAAAGGCACGTAGCCTTTTTCGGTCCCCTGCCGCCATTTTTCCAGGTCTTCTTTGGTGTAGGTGTAGTTACTTGCTCCCTGGACCGTTTCCGATTGGATGTAGCTTTCAATGTAAGTTACCGCATCGGCGGGCTTGGGAAACGTGGAGAGATTCTGCAAGCCGTAATTGGCCGTGATGCTTACCGTGTTTTTGGCATTGCGTCGGCCTTTTTTAGTGGTCACCACGATGACCCCGTTTGCTGCCCGGACCCCGTAGATGGATGCCGATGCATCCTTTAGTACGGATATAGACTCGATATCGGCGGGATTGAGGTTATTGAACTGCCCTGCATCCTTCTGAACGCCGTCGATCACATACAGGGGGTTTCCCATATTCCGGATTTGCAGCGCCGTGCTTGCGCCGGGCCTTCCATCGGTCTGACGGGAATTCAGTCCGGGAATTTTCCCCACCAGGGTGCCCGACGTAGTCGATGCCAGCGAACGGCCGATGTCTTCGGCTCCGATGGTGGAGATGGCGCTGGTGAGCGATTCCTTTTTCTGCGATAAACCGAACCCGGTGACCACCACCTGTTCCAGCGATTCGGCATCCGTCTGGAGCACAACGTCGAGTTCACTGCGGCCGCTTACGGCATGCTCCTGCGTCTGGAATCCAAGGAACGTGAACACCAGAATGGCATCATCGGGAACATTCTGTAGGTAATAACGTCCTTCCAGGTCGGTTGAGGTTCCATTCTGGGTGCCTTTGACCACCACGCTTACCCCAGGCAGGGCGGTGCTGTCGCTTCCCGATCGCACCACACCGCTTACACTGTTCTGTTGATAGGCCGGCCGTTCCGGGATGTGCGTGCCAAGGGCGGTGTACCGCGCGGGTAGCCCGGTGGGCACGCCCACGCCGCTGATGATCTTCCGGAGTTTCGCAGCACTTACCCGCTCCTGCTCGCGGCGGGGAAGGATCACATACAGATCCTTGTCCGCCTCCCTGAAAGCCAGATGATGCTGCCTCAATAAATTGTCCAGGTCTGTTTCCAGATCACCCGATCCCGGAACGTTCCCTTCCACCTGAAGGTCTTTGACCAATTCCGTTTTATAGAAAAAACTAACCTCGTATTGCTTCTGGAGATCGTCCAGCGCCTTTTCGAGGGTTTTCATCCCATACCTCCGTTCCCTGGGCTCGCCAAAGGATCCGGCGGATGTGGAGGCCAGGATCTGGCTAAATGCAGGTCCGCAGACCCCGCATACGATCAGAACCAGCACTCCATAAACAGATAACTTTCGACTCATAGCTGTTAAGGTTTAATTATTTTACATTGAATATGACGTTATTGCCTGATGCCTTGATTCGCAAATTGAAGGAAAGGGCCAGCGCTTTCAGGAGCGCCTCCGCATTTTCCCCGGGCACGGTCCCCGAAAAGCGTTCGCTGTATAAAGAGGTGTCCGGAACGCTTACCGAGAGTCCGTAGGTTTCCTCCAGCAGCACCGCTATTTCCCGGAAGGGAGTGTTCTCCAACACCACTTTGCCATTGATCCAGGAACTGTAACGTTCCGCATTGACACTCCGCTTTTCGTACTCGAGATCCTGATGAAACTCAACCAGCTCTCCGGGATCCATGTCAACGTATGCGGTTTCCTCCCTGTTTTTCCGGATGTTCAGTTTTACCTTACCTGAATTGAGCACGACCCGCGTAGCGTCCGGACGGTCGTACACATTGAACTCCGTACCCAATACCTCCACATCCATTTCTTTCGAAGAATGAACAATGAACTTCCTGTCGTCGGCGGTATGTTTTACGGAAAAGTAGGCTTCCCCTTCAATCCATACCGCCCTGGGGCCCTTATTCCACTGGGGCCGGTAACTTATCCGGGAATTGCCGTTTAGGATCACCGTGGAACTGTCTGGCAATACGATCGTGGCGAGCTCCCCATAAAATGTCTGATGCCGGACCCAGGACTTATGGACCAACAGGCGATATCCTGCAGCGGTCACCAACAACAGCCCAACCAATACGGCCGCCGCCCGCCAGTAAATTCTTCGGACCGCAGCGCCCCCTTTTTCCAACTTTTCGGAAGAGAGCCCCGATCCGGCCGGACTTTGTATCCGGTCCAGTATCCGAAGACGCATCTTCTCGGATATCTTCGGATCAATTCCCTTTGCAGACCGACTTTCCTGCTGCAGGTCCTGGATAATCAGTGAGTAAATGATGGCCCGGTCGGCCTCAACCGTACCCAGGAATCCCAGGACCTGCCTGAGTTCATCCGGGCTGCACTGGTTTGCCAGGTATTTTCGGTAAAGCGCCTCTTTGCCGCTGTCTTTTTCCACGTGTTATAGGTTAGTTGCAGCAGGACTTCCCGCTGTCTGTACCCTATATACAA
>Ga0079224_100010148_pt1 | contig 12903 bp, 13 predicted proteins | sample Stecom2015_FD_80414 | JGI IMG/M metagenome (GOLD analysis project Ga0079224, IMG submission 80414) | Agricultural soil microbial communities from Utah to study Nitrogen management - Steer compost 2015 | ecosystem: Environmental > Terrestrial > Soil > Agricultural land | place: USA: Utah...
CGGCTGATCATGCAGCGGCTGCAGCTGGCGGTAGCCGAACGCAGCGGCATCCGGGTCGACGAGACCACCCTGAACGCCGCGGTGCAGCGCATCGCCGAGCAGAACAAGCTCACCCTCGGCCAGTTCCGGGCCGCCATCGAGGGCGAAGGCATGGACTTCGCTGCCTTCCGCGAGGGGCTGCGGAACGAGATCATCCTGGCCCGGCTGCACCAGCGGCAGGCGGAGAGCCAGGTCAGCGTCAGTCCGCAGGAGATCGACGAGTATCTCGCCAGCCAGGGGAGCGGCGCGCAGACCGAGTATCTGGTCGGCCACATTTTGGTATCGATCCCGGAAGGGGCGTCCACCGAGCAGGTTCAGCGTGCCCGCGAGCGGGCCGAGGAGGTGCGCGCCAAGCTCGCCGCCGGCGGTAACCTGGGGCAGCTGGCGGCGGCCTATTCCGACAGCGCCACCGCGCTCGACGGCGGCAGCCTGGGCTGGCGCTCGCAGGGCGAGCTGCCGACCCTGTTCGCCGACCAGGTGCCGCAGCTGGCGGTCGGCCAGACCGGGGAAATCGTGCAGAGCCCGGGGGGCTTTCATGTCATCCAGCTGCTCGACCGCCGCAGCACCGACCAGACCCTGGTCACCGAAACCCGTGCCCGCCATATCCTGATCAGGCCGAATGCCGTGGTCAGCGACCAGGACGCCCGCCTGCGGCTGGAAGCCCTGCGCCGCCGCATCCAGAACGGCGCCTCTTTTGCCGAGCTGGCCCGCGCCCATTCCGACGACAAGGGCAGCGCCTCCCAGGGCGGCGACCTGGGCTGGGCGGTGCCGGGCATGTTCGTGCCCAGCTTCGAGGCGGCCATGGCGGAACTGGCGCCGGGCGAGATCAGCCCGCCGTTCGAGAGCCAGTTCGGCTGGCACATCGTGCAGGTGCTGGAGCGGCGCGAGCGGGACATGACCGACGAGCTGCGGCGCGCCAAAGCGGCCGAGGCCATCCGCCAGCGCAAATCCGAGGAAGCACTGGAAGCCTGGCTGCGCCGCCTGCGCGAGGAAGCCTACGTCGACATCCGGCTGGAGGCCTGATGGGCAGCATCCCGCGCCTTGCGCTGACTCCCGGCGAGCCGGCCGGCATCGGCCCGGACCTGTGCGCCGTCATCGCCCAGCGGCCGCACGCGGCGGAACTGGTGGCGGTGGCAGATCCCGATCTACTCACCGAGCGCGCCGAACGCCTCGGCCTGCCGCTGCGGCTGCTGCCCTTCGACCCGAGCCTGCCGCCGGCGCCGCAGCAGCCGGGCGAACTGCACATCCTGCCGGTACCGCTGGCCCGGCCGGCCGAGCCGGGCCGGCTGGACACCGCCAACGGCCGCTACGTACTGGAGACGCTGCGGCTGGCCGGCCAAGGCTGCCTCGACGGCCGCTTTGCGGCCGTGGTGACCGCCCCCGTGCACAAGGGCGTGATCAACGATGCCGGCGTACCGTTCACCGGCCACACCGAGTTCTTTGCCGAGCTGACCGGCGCACCGCTGCCGGTGATGCTGCTTGCCGCCGGCAGGCTGCGGGTGGCGCTCGCCACCACCCATCTGCCGCTCAAGGACGTGCCGGCAGCGATCACGCCGGCACGGCTGACCCAGGTGCTGGAAATCCTCGACCACGACCTGCGCCGCAAGTACCGCATCGCCCGGCCGCGCATCCTGGTCTGCGGCCTCAATCCGCATGCCGGCGAAGGCGGCCACCTGGGGCGCGAGGAAATCGAGGTCATCGAACCCGTGCTGACGGCGCTGCGCGCGCGCGGGCTGGATCTGGTCGGGCCGCTGCCGGCCGATACCCTGTTCACCCCGCGCCTGCTCGACGGCGCCGATGCGGTGCTGGCCATGTACCACGACCAGGGCCTGCCGGTGCTCAAGCACGTCGGCTTCGGCCATGCCGTCAACGTCACCCTCGGCCTGCCCATCGTCCGCACCTCGGTGGACCACGGCACGGCACTGGAACTGGCCGGCAGCGGCCGGGCCGAGGCCGGCAGCCTGGAAGCGGCGATCGCCGAGGCGATGCTGCTGGCCGATACGGTGGCACAGGCATGAGCGGCAGCGGCCATCGCGCCCGCAAGCGCTTCGGCCAGAACTTTCTGGTCGACCGCAATGCCATCGCCCGCATGGTGCGGATCATCGACCCCAAGCCGGACGACCATCTGGTGGAAATCGGTCCAGGCCTGGGCGCGCTGACCCGGCCGCTGCTGGAAGCTGCCGGCCGGCTGGAAGCGGTCGAGCTGGATCGCGACCTGCTCGGCGAGCTCGCCGCCCGCACCCAGGACGCCGGCGAGCTGACCGTGCACCAGGGCGATGCGCTGCGCTTCGACTTTGCGGCGCTGCGCACCGATGCCCGACCGCTGCGCATCGTCGGCAACCTGCCCTACAACATCTCCACGCCGCTGATCTTTCACCTGCTGGAGGCGGCCGACGCGATCGCCGACATGCACTTCACGCTGCAGAAGGAAGTGGTCGACCGGCTCGCCGCCGGCGCCGGCGACGACGCCTATGGCCGGCTGTCGGTCATGGTGCAGTACCACTGCCGGGTGGAGCGGCTGTTCGACATCCCCCCTGGTGCGTTCCGGCCCATCCCCAAGGTCGATTCCGCCTTCGTCCGCCTCGTCCCGCACCAAACCAGGCCGGTCGAGGTCGCCGATCCCGCCCTGCTGGCTCGCGTTGTCGCCCAGGCCTTCAGTCAGCGGCGCAAGACCCTGCGCAACGCGCTCAAAGGCCTGCTGGACGAGCCGGCAATCACGGCGGCCGGCCTGGATCCGGCGCTGCGGCCGGAGCAGGTGGACCTGGCAGGCTTTGCGGCGCTGGCCGGGCAGCTGCGCTGACCCAACCAGCGCCCTCCCGGCGGGGACGGCATCTTCATCGAGATCGCCCCAACAGGCAGCGATCGAGCGGCCATCGGCGGCGTCTGTCGTCTATACTGCCCGTTACCAGCGTTGTGCACGGAGACCGGGCGGTCATGCGTAATTACCGACACATTCTTGCTGCCGTGGATCTAAGTCCCGAAGGCGCCTGCGTGGTCGAGCGGGCCCAGGATCTGACAACCCGCTACGGTGCCGCGCTCAGCCTGATCCATGTGATCGAGCCGCTACCGGTGGATGCCGCCGGCGAGGCGTTGCTGCCGCCGGTGAGCATCGAAAGCGAGCTGCACGAGAACGCCGAGCGCAAGTTGCGGGAGCTGGCCGACCAGGCCGGCGTGGCACAAAGCCGACGCCACGTCGTGATGGGCTACACCAAGCGCGAGATCATCGGCTTTGCCGAAGAGAACGGGGTGGACCTGATCGTGGTCGGCAGCCACGGCCGGCACGGGCTGGCCCTGTTGCTCGGCTCCACCGCCAACGCCGTGCTGCACGGCGCCCCATGCGACGTGCTGGCGGTACGCATCTGAACCGGCGGCTCCTGCGTCACAGCCTGGGCACGGATTGGTTTCTGACGCGGCGCACAACGTTTACAATGCCCTGCTTTCACCGCCGCGTCTGACGAGAACCGCATTCCTATGAGCACGAATCCGCTGAAGTCCCTGGGCAGCTACGGCCAGAGCGTCTGGTACGACAACATCACCCGCACCATGCTGCGCACCGGCGAACTCGCCCGCCTCGTCGAGGAAGACGGACTGGCCGGCGTGACTTCCAATCCTACCATCTTCGAAAAGGCCATCACTGGCGGCAGCGCCTACGATGCCGAGCTCGAAGCAGCCGCCCGCGCCCATCCGGAATGGGACGCAGCCGAACTGTTCAACCACCTGGCGGTGGAGGACATCCGCGCCGCCGCCGACGTGCTGCGACCGGTGTACGATGCCACCGGCGGCCGCGACGGCATGGTCAGCATCGAAGTCTCCCCGACCCTGGCCCACGACGCGGCCGGCACGGTCGCCGAGGCACGCAAGCTGCACGCCTGGCTGGACCGGCCGAACGTGATGATCAAGGTGCCGGCTACCCGCGAGGGCCTGTCGGCCATCGAAACGCTGATCGCCGACGGCATCAACGTCAACGTCACCCTGCTGTTTGCCGTCGATCGCTACGTCGCGGTGGCGGAAGCCTACATCCGCGGTCTGGAAGCGCGGCTGCGCGCCGGCAAGCCGGTGGATCATGTCGCTTCGGTCGCCAGCTTCTTCGTCAGCCGGGTCGACACGGCAGTGGACAAGCTGCTCGTCGAGCGGGGTGCGGACAGCCGCCTGCTGGGCAAGGCCGCGATCGCCAACGCCCGGGTCGCCTACCAGGCCTTCCTTGACCTGTTCGACGGTGAGCGCTTCGCCGCCCTGAAGGCGGCCGGCGCCCAGGTACAGCGGCTGCTGTGGGCCAGCACCGGCACCAAGAACCCCGACTACAGCGATGTGCTGTACGTCGAAGAGCTGATTGCCGACCGCACCGTCAACACCCTGCCGCCGGCCACCTATGCCGCCTACCGCGATCACGGCCAGCCGGCTCCCCGGTTGCGGGACGGACTGAGCGAAGCGCCGCAGGTGCTGGCCGAGATCCAGGCACTGGGTATCGACCTTGCCGCCGTCACCGATCGGCTGGAGCGGGAAGGCGTCGAGGCCTTCGTGGTGTCCTACCGCAACCTGCTGCAGGCGCTGGAGGAAAAGACCGCCACTCTCGAGCGGCAGGCGGCACGCTGAACCGTCGCGGCTTGAAGAAATGTCGGACGACGCCAACAAGTACAGGATCGAGGTTCGTGCCGAGCCCGCGTATCTGGAGGATCAGTCGGCGCCGAACGAAAACCGCTACGTCTTCGCCTACACCATCACGATCCGGAATACCGGCACTGTCGCCGCCCGCCTGATCAGCCGTCACTGGCTCATCGTCGATGCCAACGGCCAGGAGCGCGAAGTGCGGGGCGAAGGCGTGGTAGGGGAGCAGCCCTATCTGCCGCCCGGCGGCCTGTTCCGCTACACCAGCGGTGCCCTGCTGGAGACGCCGGTCGGCAGCATGCGCGGCAGCTACCGGATGCTGGCCGACGACGGCCGCAGCTTCGACGCGCCGATCCCGGTGTTCACGCTGGCGATGCCCCGGACGCTCCATTGACCGTCGCTCACGCCGCGGTTCCGGCCGAGGTTATCGGCAGAGAGATCACTCACCGCTCTATGGACAACCCAAGTTGGCGATCTACGCGATAGGCGACATCCAGGGCTGTGCCGATAGCCTGCGCCAGCTGCTCGACCGCATCGGCTTCGACCCGGCGCGGGACAGGCTTTGGCTGACCGGGGACCTGGTGAACCGGGGGCCGGACTCGCTGGCGGTACTGCGTTTCGTCAAGGGCCTCGGCGACCGGGTCGTGACCGTTCTCGGCAACCACGACCTGCACTTGCTCGCCGCCTGGCTCGGCCATGTCCACCCCAAATCCAGCGATACCATCCAGCAGGTGCTCGAAGCTCCTGATGTCGATGACCTGATGCACTGGCTGCGCATGCAGCCGCTGCTGCACCACGACCCCAGGCTGGGCTATCTGATGACCCACGCCGGCATTCCCCCGGGCTGGGACCTGGCCACTGCAAAGCGCTGTGCGGCCGAGGTGGAATCGGCGCTGCGCGGCCCGGATTATTCGACCTTCCTGCGGGATATCTACGGCAACGAACCCGACCTGTGGTCAGAATCGCTGACCGGCACCGCGCGCCTGCGCTACATCACCAACGCTCTGACCCGCATGCGCTGCTGCGACAGCGACGGCCGGCTGCTGCTCAACTACAAGGGCTCGCTCGCCAACCGTCCGCCCGGACACATCCCCTGGTTCGCCGTCCCTGGTCGCCGTTATGACGGCCCCACCATTATCTGCGGCCACTGGTCTGCCCTTGGCTTCCGCGACGCCGACGGCGTGCTTGCCATTGATACCGGCTGCCTGTGGGGCGGGCAGCTGACGGCCGTCCGCCTCGACGGCCCGCGCCAGCGCACCAGTATCGATTGCCCAGGCTGCGACAGCGGCGCGCTAGGCTAGTTCGGTCCCCGGGAATATCGGCGGGCGCAGCCTCCGCCCGCCTGCCGGCACTTACCCCGCACGGATTGCGCGAGGCCTCAGTACAGCCAGCCGGCGATGGTCAGCAGCGCGGCGACCGCAACCCACACCATCAGGCTGCGACCGACAAGGTCGCGGCCATCGCGGAGCATGTCCTCGACGTCCTCGGCATCGCTGGGCGGCCGGTCCACATCCAAGGCACCGAGCCCGGCGGCGGTGACCAGTTCCCGCAAGCCGGCGTCCGGCTCTTCCTGGGAGTTGCGCCAGCCGTCGAAGGCGTGCACGAAGCTCCCCGCCAGGCCGAAGGAGAGCGCAGCGGCACGGGCCGGGAGCCAGTCGAGTACGTGCATGACCTTGTCGGCAGCACGGGCCAGCTCATCCGTTCCGCCGCGTTCGGCGGCAGCGTCGCGAGCCAGCCAGGCCAGCCGCAGCGCCACCGGGCCGATCGGGCCGATAATCAGCAGCCAGAAAATCCCGCCCAGCAACCGCCGATAGCTTTGCCAGAACAGGCCCTCCAGCGCCGTGGCCGGCAACTGTGCGTCGCCGACCGCCTCGACCTCCCGGTCAGCCAACCGGGCCGCCGCTGCACGAGCGCCATCGAGCCGTCCCTCGCGCCAGGCATCAAGGAACTCCTCGACCTGATCGTCGACTCGCCCCGGCCCGTGCAGGAACACCAGGGCCCAGACGCCCAGCAGCATCTCACCGATGCCGAGCAGCCAGTCGTCGAGCCAGAGCTGCAGCAACCAGAACAGCAGGACCGGCGGCAGCAGCCCGGCAGCAAGGCGCAGCGCACCGCGGTTGTCGGCACTTGCCGGCAGCCGGTCCCAGATCCAGTCCAGATAACGCAGGAAAGGATCCGGCCGGCGCCAGCGCTCTACCGACCGCGGATGGTGGTTCGCCCAGAGAGCCAGTAAGATGGCGATCAGTCGCATGGTGTCCCCGCTGTCGAGATCATGTTTTATTGCTGCGTCAGCCCGCTCCGCAGCCGTGCCCAGTCGAAATACGGCCCCGGGTCGGTCTTGCGTCCGGGCGCGATGTGGCAATGCCCGACCACACGGTCCAGGGTGATGGCCGGATAGGCTGCCTGGATGGCCGCCACCGCAGCGATCAGGTTGCGATACTGCGCTTCTGTATACGGCTTGTCGTCGCAGCCTTCCAGCTCGATGCCGATGGAAAAGTCGTTGCAGGCCGATCGCCCTCCCCAGCGCGATACCCCGGCGTGCCAGGCACGACGGCCGAACGGCACGTACTGTACCAGCTCGCCATCGCGGCGAATCAGCAGGTGGGACGAAACCCTGAGCCCCTGGAGGCCGGCGAAATAGGGATGGATATCGGGGGCAAGGCAATTGGTGAACAGCTGGTCGACGTAAGGGCCGCCGAACTCGCCCGGCGGCAGACTGATGCTGTGGATGACCAGCAGGTCGATCTCGACACCTGCCGGCCGCGCATCGTGATTGGACGAAGGCAGCTGGCGAGCCTGCGGCATCAGACCGGTAATCGCGTCGACGGTCGGTGAGGCGGTCATCGTGAGCTGAATCGACATGCGGCGGATGATAGCATCCCGCGAATGAATGCATGCCGCCGGCACAGCGCGGCATATTCGGCAGCACCGCCGGCTGCCGGCGTTATACTGCGCCGCGGCGGTCTTCGATGGCTTGGAACGTAAGCATGACACCAGAAAAATTAGCGCGTGATATCAGCAACCTCGTGTCCCTGCCCCGGGCCTACTATCGCATCAGCGAAATGCTCGATGACCCACGTTACGGCAGCGCTGATATCGGCAAAGTCATCGCACACGATCCATCGCTCACCGCGCGCCTTCTGCGTGTCGTCAACAGCGCCTACTACGGCCTGCCGTCCAAGATCGACACTATCCCTCAGGCCATTACCGTGCTGGGCGCCCGCCCCTTGCGGGAGCTGGTACTGGCGACGTCGGTGGCCAGCGCTTTCGACAAGATCAGCACCGAGCTGGTCGACATGGCGGACTTCTGGCACCACAGCATCTACTGCGGCATCCTGGCCCGCACGCTGGCCCGCCGCCAGCGACTCGGGCAGCCGGAGCAGATCTTCGTCGCCGGACTGCTGCACGATATCGGCAAGCTGGTGATCTACCACCAGCTGCCCGAGCAGGCAGCGGAGGTCTTCGCCCGCTTCGCCGAATCCGACCAGCCGTTCTATCGGGTCGAGCGGGAAGTGCTGGGCTTCGACCACGCGGCTGTCGGCACGGCACTGCTGACGATCTGGAAGCTGCCGGAGCTGCTGCGCACCACCGTCACCTTCCACCACATGCCAACCGCGGCGGCGCGCTTCGTCGACGAAGTCGCCTTCGTCCACGTCGCCAATGCGCTGACCAAGAAAGTGGAGCCCGGCTACAAGGTCCAGCGTCCCGAGAGCGAGTCGGTGGCGATCGACCCCAGCATCGCCCAGCGCGTTCCGCTCGACCCGCAGCTGATCGAGCAGCTGCAGCTGGAAGCCGACGTGCAGAGCATCGAGATCTTCAGCACCCTGTTCTCGGGAATGCCGCTGGACAGCTGAGCCCGGCACGCGCGGCCGGCTTCGACCGGCCGCGCGCTTCAGAACTCCTGACCGAAAGCCTGCCGGTAGCGGCGGCGGAACTCGTCCAGCGTGCAGCGATGGTTCTGGGTGCCGGGCTGGGCGATCTTGATCGCTCCCATCAGCGAGGCGATCCGGCCGGTCGTCTCCCATGGCAACCCGTGGAGCAGCCCGTACAGCAGCCCGGCGCGGTAAGCGTCGCCGCACCCGGTCGGGTCGCGCACCGCTTCGGGCTCGGCGGCGGGAATATCGATGCGGCGCCCCCCGGTGTAGATCCACGACCCTTCGCCACCGCGGGTAACGATCAGCGCCTCGACCCGCGCCGCCAGCGCCTCCAGCGACAGCCCCGTGCGCTCCTGCAACAGGCGCGACTCATAGTCGTTGACTGCGACCCAGTTGGCCTGGTCGAGGAAGTCGAGCAATTCCTCGCCGGTGAACATCGGCAGGCCCTGGCCTGGGTCGAAGATGAACGGGATGCCGGCAGCACGGAACTGGCGGGCGTGGTCGATCATGCCCTGGCGACCGTTCGGCGCGACGATGCCGAATCGCGCGCCGGCATCGGTCGGCACCATGACCTGATGCGACTCGTTCATGGCGCCCGGGTGGAAGGCGGTGATCTGGTTGTCGTCGATATCGGTGGTGATATAGGCCTGGGCGGTGTAGGTACCGGGCACTATCTTGATGTGATGATCGCTGATGCCCTGCTCCGCCAGCCAGCCGGCATAGGGGCCGAAATCCTCGCCCGCGGTCGCCATGATCAGCGGTTCGCCGCCCAGCAGCTTCAGGTTGTAGGCGATGTTGCCGGCGCAGCCGCCGAATTCGCGGCGCATCTGCGGCACCAGGAATGACACGTTCAGGATGTGCACCTGGTCCGGCAGGATGCGGTCCCGAAACCGGTCGGGGAACACCATGATGGTGTCGAAGGCGAGCGAGCCACTGATCAGTACGGTCATTTGTTTCTTCTTGATTTGTTAGAACAACTGGAACCGGTCGATCACCACGCCGGCCCATACCACCAGCCAGTTCACGAGCGCCAGGAAGACCGCCGCGGAGCCCAGGTCCTTGGCCCGTTTCGACAGCTCGTGGTATTCCAGGCCGACCCGGTCCACCACTGCCTCGATGGCGGAGTTGACGACCTCGGCGAACAGGATCAGCACCAGGGTGCTGATCAGCCAGGCGCATTCGGCCCAGCTTCGTCCCAGCCATAGCGCCGCCGGCAGCATCAGCGCGCAACCCACCAGGTCGGCACGGAATGAAGCCTGGGTGCGGTAGGCTGCGCTGAGGCCGGCCCAGCTGTAGCCGCAGGCCTTGATCAGCCGGCGCAGCTCGGCGGCCAGCGGCATGCGTGACGCCGACGCGTTGAGCTTACGTTCTCCCGTTTCCATGTCGGGCTCGGTTCTCTTGCCGCCTACATGCCGTCCGGACGCAGGATCGGCCGTCTGTGCGGGACTCCTGTGACCTGCCTGCGGCCGGCTCGCGTCGGTGCCCCGCGCGCCATGACGGCGGTACCGGCATCCGGTTCTTATTTGGTCGCGGTCGGCTCGATCAGCAGGCATTCCGGCACCAGTCGCGGATATACATGGTGAAGACTTGCTCGCCCGTCATCCCGCCGCCGGAATGCGGGCGCCGCCACAGGCGCCAACAATACGCCGGCCTTGCCCGGCAAGCCAGCCCGCCGGCCGCTGCGCTGGATCGGCACGCTCGGGTCCGGCACTGGCGGTCTCCCGAAGCGTCAGGGCCGGCCGGGGAAGACGGCAGCCGCCAATCGGCGCTCTCGGTCCCCCGTAAAAAATCAGCCTGCGTTCAAGCCCGCAGCGCCTGAAGAGCCGCCTCGTAGTTCGGCTCCTGGCCGATTTCCGGCACCAGCTCGGTGTACACCACCCGGTCCTGGGCATCCAGCACCACCACCGCCCGGGCTGCCAGTCCTGCCAGCGGGCCGTCCTCCAGCAATACGCCATAGGCGCGGGCAAAATCCCTGGAGCGCATCATCGACAGCGACTCGACGCCGTCCACGCCCTCGGCTGCGCAGAAACGCTGGTGGGCGAATGGCAGATCGGCGGAGATATTGAGCACGACGGTATCCGGCAGCGCGGCGGCGCGCTGATGGAACTCGCGCACCGACTTCGCGCAGACGCCGGTATCGACGCTCGGGAAGATGTTCAGGAGCTTCTTCTTGCCGCGGAAATCGGCAAGCGTCTTATCAGCGAGATCCGCGCTCGTAAGCCTAAAGTCCGGAGCCTGGGAACCCACTGCCGGCAGCGTCCCGCTGGTGTTGATTGGCTGTCCCTTGAGCGTCACTGTCGCCATGCTGCATCTCCTTCGCATCGAGCTGCCAGCGCGGCCCGCAAGGCCTGCTGGAAGCGGTGGTTGAAACCTTCGCTGACGGCACAGGCCGCGGCGCGCCTGCGCCCGGCAGGAAGGAATGGCCGGCACCGGGGCGCCGACGCGCTGCCGGTCATTCCTCTTGTTCGCTGGTGAGGTCGAGGTATTCCTCGGCGCTCATCAGGCTGTTCAGCTCGTCCGGCTGGTCCGGACGGATCCGCATCAGCCAGCCCTCGCCATAGGGGTCGGTGTTCATCAGTTCCGGGGCATTGACCAGCTCGCCGTTGGTGTCGATGATTTCCCCAGAGACCGGCGCGTAGATATCCGAGGCGGCCTTGACCGACTCCACCACCGCGCAGGCTTCCGCCGCCTGCACTTGCCGGCCAACCGTCGGCGTTTCGATGAAGACCAGATCGCCCAGCGCCGCCTGCGCATAGTCGGTAATCCCTACCGTCACCGTGCCATCATCTTCAAGCCTGGCCCACTCATGGGTCCTGGCGTAGCGGAGTTCCTCCGGGACCTCGCTCATCGTCTCCTGTCTCCGTATCGAGCTGCTGTCGGTATCGTGCCCTTCGCACCGAGCCGGCCGGCCACGCCTCGACCTGCCAATATCGGCCCCCTGCTGGGAAGCCAGGGCAGGCCGATGCGGCAGCGCAGGGTCGTGAAAACCTGACGCTGGCCAGTACCTCCTCGGCGCAGCCCTTGATGATGACCGATTGCCGGCCGCCTCGCACCTGCCGGATGAGCCGACAAGGCCGTAACCGCCGTCCTGCGGGCCGACGGGGCAGGCGGCGCGCCGGTACTCCCCTGACGGCCGATCGCGGCGCCAGCCCGACGGGGTGTGGTGAATCCGGATAGCCCCGGCTCCGCGGCGAGACTGCCGCTACTCGAGAATCTCCGGCTGCCGGCGGGCCACATGCCCTTGCGCCGAACGGCTGACCAACAGCACCACCGGCACCAGCCCCAGCGCCACCAGCGCCACCGCCGGCAGGGCCGCTCGCTGCCACATGCCCTCCGAGGTCAGCTCGAAGATCTGCACGGCCAGGGTGTCCCAGCCGAACGGCCGCAGCAGCAGGGTGGCCGGCAGCTCCTTCATCACGTCCACGGCCACCAGCAGCGCCGCCGTCAGCAGGCCGGGACGCAGCATGGGCACATACACGCGGCGGATGACTTCGATATGGCGCGCGCCCAGCAGCCGGGCGGCATCGCCCAGCACCGGGCGGATCTGCTCCAGGCTGCTGTCCACCGCTCCGTAGGCAACGGCCATGAAACGGGTGATGTAGGCGAGAATCAGGGCGAACACCGTGCCACTCAACCACTGGCCACCGGTGCCCAGCAGCTCGGCCAGCCGATTGTCGATCCAGGTGAAGCTGAGCATGATCCCGACCGCCAGCACCGAACCCGGCATGGCATAGCCGATGGTCGCGGCGGCCACCGCGCGGCGGGTCATGGGGTCGTTCTCGATGCGCCGGGCATAGGCCAGCAGGATGGCGATCAGCACGGTGGCCGCCGCCGCCATGACCCCCAGCTGCAGGGTATGCAGCAGCAGCCCGAGATAACGGCTGTCGAAGTCCCCCGTGTTCTGCCAGGCCCATACCAGCAGCTGCCCGACCGGCACCAGGAATCCGCAGCTCAGGACCAGCAGCGCAAAGCCGCTGGCCGCCCAGGCCCACGGCCGCCGTAGCCGCAGCCGGCCGCCGCGGCCCTTGGCGCTGGCCTGGAAATAGCGGGCGCGCCCGCGGGCGCGCCGCTCCAGGAACAGCGCCACCAGCACGAACAGCAGCAGCAGCGACGCCAGCTGCGCCGCCGTCTCCAGGCTGAAGAAGCCGAACCAGGCCTTGTAGATCGCGGTGGTGAAGGTATCGAAATTGAAGATGGACACCGCGCCGAAATCGGCCAGCGTCTCCATCAGGGCCAGCGACAGCCCGGCGGCAATCGCCGGCCTGGCCATCGGCAGCGATACCCGCAGGAAGGCCTCCCAGGGTCGCATGCCCTGCATCCGGGCGGCCTCGAACAGGGTCTGCCCCTGGCCGAGGAAGGCGGCGCGCGCCAGCATGTAGACATA
>Ga0079224_100010149_pt1 | contig 12901 bp, 16 predicted proteins | sample Stecom2015_FD_80414 | JGI IMG/M metagenome (GOLD analysis project Ga0079224, IMG submission 80414) | Agricultural soil microbial communities from Utah to study Nitrogen management - Steer compost 2015 | ecosystem: Environmental > Terrestrial > Soil > Agricultural land | place: USA: Utah...
CAAAAATATGGGTAAGTCATCAGGATCTTGGCCGAATGGAATGGAATGGTACTAAAGAATTAGCCGAACAACAGGCATTATATTTTGGGTTTAATTTTATCGTTTCAAGAAGGCGTACAAAAGAAGGTGTAGAAGAAACTCTTCTGGATTATGCCAGACGACGAAAAAAATGGCCATCCAATAAACAAAGGTGGTGTACGTCTGATTTTAAACGAGGCCCAGGGGGTACGGTTGTTACCTATATAACGAAAGGGATAAAAGTAAATCAAAAGGTTTTGTACGTTTTTGGATTCCGTTCACAGGAATCACCGGCCAGGGCCAAAAAACAAGTATTAAAACTCAATACAAATTTGTCCACAAAAAAAAGAGAGGTATGGGAATATTGCCCGATCCTTGATTGGACGATAGATTTTGTTTGGGGTGTAATCCGGGCAAATAAATTACCATATCATTCCGCTTATGATTTGGGTATGCCAAGGCTGAGTTGCGTGTTCTGTATCTTTAGTCCTTTTGATGCTCTTGTTATTGCCGGCATCAATAATCCGGAATTGCTTGATGAATATATTGAGGTTGAAAAAGAGATTGGCCATAGCTTTAGGGATGGCTTCAAAATAGAATCTGTTAAAGAAGCTATAATCTCCGGGTATCTTCCTGAAAAAATATCTGATTGGGTAATGTAATGGAGAACAAGCTTGAAAATGGATTAGATTGGAACCTTTACGAAAACTTGAAAGCTTTCAAAAGGGGTGAACAAAATGAATTTAAAACCGCGAACAATATCAGAAAATTGTTTCAGCATAAAGAGGGTTTAATAAAAACCAATAGGTTGAAAAACTTTGAAGCTGAACAGGAGTCACAATATTCAAAATTAAATCAAGATAGATAAAACCAAAATGAGAGCAAAAGTATTTTTAAGTCACACCAAGAAATTGACTTATGACCATTCATTGAAAGAGTTGCTAAAAATGGGCTGGGAGTTGAGCAGCGACGATAAGATTTTATTATCCACAGGTTTTACTGATGCTGGCGGTAAGGAAATTTTTGACGGGCATATTCTCTCGGATAATGTTCGAACCGATCAGGGTATTATCAAATCAGCCCAAGTTGTTTTCTTTAATGAAAAAACCGGCCAATGGTGTCTTGATAATTCTTTTAATCATGACTGCTCTATTTCAGAGCCATTGCACCAGGCTTTGTCTGATTTCGCGTATTATGCAATTGGTAATATTTACCAACATTCTGAAATTACGAAGCAGTTCCTAATGGTGCAGGGAATCTTGCCGCACATCTTATGAAGCAAGATGTTTTGGCTGCAGAGGCAGCAAGAAATATTGGTGACGTTATTGAAATGATGAAATATTTTCAAAAGCTAAAGGAATACGAATTGTAATGGCTACCAATACCGGGAAACGAAAATGTAAGGCATGTAAGAAGGAGTTTGTAAAAAAGTCCCTCCTCCAGTCTTATTGCAGCCCGGAATGCGCACCAAGGATTAAACAGAAGCCTATTTCTTTAAAAAAGCAGGGTAATACCCCTCGTAAAATAAAAAGTGTCTCAAAAACGAATAAATGGGCTTGTTCTGATGGTACTAAGCTCACTTCTGCCCAAGTTGATAAATATATTCACCAGGCAAAAGAAAAGAAGATAGTGGCCATGATAAACGTATTCGGTTATGTTTTTTGCGAAGACTGTAAAGAACATGGTGTTCCGGAATGGGTAAATGAAGCCGATCTAAAAAGAATTGACTGCAGCCATGAAACTAGCGTGGACGAATGCAAAAAGAGTGGCCGAACAGAATTGGCCTTCGCTGTTCCAAATATAAGAATGCGTTGTAGATTTCATCACCGTAAACACGATAAAACTTTATGATAGAACCAGAATCTAAAAAAATACCTCTAGCGGTAGCGGAGTTGAAGGCCAACAACCTGATGTTGCATCTTATGGAGCATTGTGAAAAAATCGAAATAGCCGGGTCTATTAGGCGAAAAAGAGATATGGTAAAGGATATCGAAATAGTCTGTGTTCCAAAGATGCAGCAAATAGGCATGAACATGTTCTATGGTGGTGTTTTTAAAAGGAGTGACGATTTTATAAAAGCAGTAATGCTTTGTGGCCGTAGAATAAAGGGAGATCCCAAGACTGGCCGTTATGTAAAAATGTGCATTTCTCAATCAGATGAAATTTATGCTGACGTCTTCATAACAAGCCATGCAGATTTTTATCGTCAATTTGCTATCCGGACAGGCCCGGCAGAATACAGTCACAAGGTTATTGCAAAATCATGGGTGGTAAAAGGATGGACCGGAACGCCGGATGGATTAAGAAAAACATCGGAGCTTAACGATCCTCCACACGATGGAAGATATACCCTGCCTCCGGCATGGGAAAGTGAACAACATTTTTTTGAGTGGCTTGGGTTAGACTACCCGGCGCCATGGAACAGATTGTAAATTTAAAATAAACAAATAATGACAGAAAAATTTATTAAAAAAGTTATAGAGGTAAAAGCTGTTCAATTTACGGAAAAGAACAAAAACCAAGTTTATAATTGGGCAAGATCAATACAAGCAAATGTTTATCACGACTGGGATGATAAGGGTTTTCCTTGTTTAAAAATACCAACGTTGGAAGGAGAAATGATATGTCGTATTGAAGATTATATTATAGTTGAACCCTATCCTATCGATTGGAGAAAACTATATCCTTGTAAAAAAGAGATTTTTGAACAAGCATATCTTAAATTGCCTGGAGAAGAAAAACATAAATGGGAATACATGAATGAAGAACAAAAAATACTATCTGTTTTTTCTCAAAAACCAGGACATCTTACCTTTTGTTTCTCTGATTTAAAAGGTATAGAAAATTATATTGAGTTAGACTTTAATGCGTCTGAAGATTTAATTAACTCCCTCATACTGATTAACAAACAAGTAAAAGAATAGTAGTTATGGATATTAATGAATTTGAAATACCTGAAAATGATATTAATCCAGACTTTATTTATGGACAGGAAATTGAATTTCTCGTTAAAGAGTTAAATAATATAGCTCATATGGCAGGTAGATATAGTAGAAGTGTTCAATTAAAGTCAGCTTTTTTTATTTTGAACAAAATGAAAAAAATGTTATGTCAAGATAAAAAAGAACTCCCTGTTTTCGAAATAAAATTCAAAGCCAAAATATTGGATGATAACGAAGAAGTAGAGTTCTCTTTTTCGGAAATCATTGTTGACGACAATGATCATGAAAACGGTATAATTTATATTTCGGGAAAAGCAGGACTTTCTGTGCCGTGTGATATGGATTCTATAAAAGTTGTTTTACCTTAAAACAAGGATATGCTTAATGTTGGTTTATATATTTTTCTTGATATTGACGGAGTAATAGCAACGCCAGACTTAGTAAAGGATGGTATGTGGGCTTTGTCTCCTGAAAAACAAAATTTACTTGGGCGAATAATTGAAAAAACAGATGCCAAAATAGTTTTGACGAGCAGTTGGCGAAAACATACTCTTGAAGATTCAATCGAATATATGAAAGAACAAGGTTTTCTTTTTTGTGATAAAATAATTGGAGTTACAATTAGAGCTTATCATTACATTGATCTACCAAAAAAAATACACTTATCTATTCCAAGGGGTGTAGAAATAAAACAATGGATGGACACAAAAATTCATTCAGATAATGGTAAAAATTTTGACAGAAAAAAGGTGGGTATTGATTTTAATTATGTGATCCTAGACGATGATTCAGACATGCTTTTGGAACATAAAAACAACTTTATAAAATGTGACGGTATAAAAGGATTAACTTCTGATCAGGCCAATAAAGCAATAGAAATACTTTTAGGGAATATAAAATGAAAAAATAAAATGGAATTAATTGTCTCTTTTTTAACAATACTTTTCTTTTGTTCATTGTTCCGGCCAAGAATTGATATTACCTGCGAAAAAGATGTTTTGCTTTGGTATGGCAGAATAAAAAGGAAGTCAATCAGGATAATCAATATTTCCGGCTTTATTTAACCATAAAATTTAAAACCCATGATGTTCGAATCAGCAAAACAGTTTTTTAGTGTTTATAAATATGCTCCTTTTCAAAATGAAAAACATAGAAAAATGGCCGAGCATATGATTAATAAAGTCCTACAAAATGGTGTTCTATACAATCACTCCATACATACAATATATGGGGTTCCGGAAAAATTTCAATGCTTACCTGACGGATATTACTACAATAGATTTGAAAAAATACTATATCATAAAGCCGGTATATATATGAAAAAAACATATGAACATGAATATAGAAACGAAGATTTGCTGTTTAATATACAACCCCGGTACATATTTATGCTTGATCGAGAAACCATAGACGCCTTGAAAAAAGTAAGGTATCATTTGAAAAATGAAATCTACAATGAGTTAAGGTTGTTTGAAGAAATAGAGAACAGAAGGAAAATTAGATGGAACATTTACAAGGTGCTACTAAAAAATAATCCGTCATCAATAATACCGAATACCAAAACAATAAGAAAATATTGGTGGCAAATTATAAGGTAATCTATTGAGTAAAACCCTTATATTTCAGATAATTATAATATTTTTGCAAGATAAGCAATCTTCTTGCAATGAAATTAGATGGTTTTTCCCGGTTTTTATATGCTCATAGTGACGGTATTAGGCAAGAGCAACCGGATCACACAATATCTGACGGCCTGGGGTGGACCGTGATAAAATCTGCAGAACAAAAAGGGTATTATACCTCTATTCGTGGGTTAAAAAAATATATTGGAATGCCTTCTGGTATGAAAATCAGAGGCCGAATATATCTTCCGGAGTTTGATTTTTGGGTTATTTTAGGGCTTGTTGGCACCCAGGGGCAGGTAGGTATAGCAGACCAGAAAACTAAAAACTACACTACTATTGTTACTGACGGCCAATTAGATAGACCACTTGGTTTGAAAGATTGTAAATGGACCAAGATTGTAGTAAACATACACGCAAATTGTAACCGGTTAAAAATATACTTTACCACAAACAGGATTTACCGGGTCATTGAGCTTTTTGATCCGTGCAGAGATTTTTCCAATACCTTGCTGTTTAAGCCAACGTGTATTGGTGTTTTGACTGTTACTGCGCAGAGAGGTCTTGGAACGTTGGTTAATGGTGTTTACGGGGCTTCTTTAAAGATATTCGATAAGGATGGGAATGACACTAATTTCAATCTTCCTTCTCAGCCTGTTACAATCTCACAAGGGGATAACCGTATAGATGAAACAAGTAATTATGGTCTTGTAATTGAAGGTTATAATCTTCCTCGTGATTATAACATGGCAGAACTGGTTATTTTTGAAAATATTGATGGGTCTTGGAGAAATAAGGTAATAAATGATATATGGTGTGCTGATGGGTATTTTTCTTATGTGTATACCGGTGCAGAAGGGTATTATGCTGACGGTAAACTGGCAGAGGTAAATACCAAAAAACAACATTATTTCCGTGGTGACGGTATTGATTCGCATGACAATACCTTATTACTTGATGATGTTGAACCGGTTCGTAATTTTAATTTACAGAAATACGTCAATAATTTTAGTGTAGGGTATAAACGGTGGATGGTTCCTATTCGGGAAGCAAAACATTATAAAGGGCTTCGCGAAAATGAAAACTACGCCTTCTGCATCTGGTTTAATGGTAAAGACGGCACCAAAACAATTTCTTATCCTCTTATTAATCCTAATAGAACTCAGGGTGGTACTATTGAGCCCGGAGATCAAGGAAATTGTACTAATTGTCCTGTAAATAATTGGGCGGCCGTTGATACGTCTGTTCAAACAAAAAAATATGTATCCTTTGATTTGTGTGGAATTGGTGGTCTTAATGGACCAACTTTTAATAACGAATTGAATAAAAAGCATAATCTTGTTGGAGAGTTAACGCCGAAGGTAGATGTTTTAGATAGGCCGCTTTCAAAATGCTGTAATGGTGGTTGTTCTTCGGGCGGATGTTCGGGGCCTGGTGGTTGTTTGAGTGGAAGTTCTTGTTCTGGTGGATCATGTCCGGGTGGATTCGATGGTAGTGACGGTGTTCTACCACGATCAAGTAGACAATATGATCAATCCCTTACGGAAGAGGGCAATGAAGAAGAAGAAATAGTAACTGATAGCTCTTACACCGAATTGTGCGAAATGTTTAATTGTGACAAGGTGCTGTTTCATGGTTCTTTAAAACAAATTATAATAGGTCTTTACAAAATTGCCAATGCTATTAGGGAAGGGTTTGGGCTTGATCCTATTGCGGAGCCGGAAGAGCTGCAGGGATGTACTTGCCAGGTGTATGAAGAATATAAAGCATGGACAGCGCAAAAGCGACAAAAAATTGAAGACAAACAAGATCCGAAAGCTGTCTTCAGGGAAATACAAAAGGTTCCCACCAAATTCCCATGTACTACCCCTGGTGAACTTATTTGCGTGGAGCAAATCTGCTACGAGTGTGTTGGAGGCTATTGGAATTACATAAACAATGCAATTGTTTATAAGGATCGGCTTGTCAAATTTTCAAAATCAGGACAAAATGAAACGATACAATTAAAAAAGACGCCTTTAAATATTTTGATAGATTATGGTATAGGCGCCTATGCTCTCACCGGTGGAGTATTGAGCGGTGATCCTAATCCTGATGATAATCCCTGGGGAGAAAATTGCGTTTCAGATCTTACCCCTCCAATACCATATTCAGAAGGTCTTTTTGGTTATTGGGAAACAAACGAAAGATATCCTACTACGATTGGCCGTGATGATTGCCTTCCTATATTCCGGGAGTTTGCCGGCAAAAATGAAATACTATGTAAAGTGCCGTCATTGGGTAAAGAACCTCATTTTTTCTCTTTTAGTAGCGGGGTTCCTTCCAAACAGGATATGGGTAATGACGAAATGAACGATACCTATGCCGTCTTTACCGGGTTAAGAGTGTGGGATATTATCATACCTGAAGAAATTAAAGACTGAGTATGTCAAAAAAATCCTTTTACCATATGCTATGCTCAAAGAACCGAATCAAACAAAACTGTAATTTCTACCGGCATATTACATGGAACTTTTGGAGGAAGTATCCAGGGAGAAACGTTTTTGTTTCCTAAAATTGGTGTCAATTCATTTGAGTTTTATGATGCCAACGTTAACCCGGGTGGCCGTGATACTTTTAGACGAGGGTTTTCTATGACTACACCGGCATATATTTACCATTCACCAGATTATCACTTGTACGGAAACCATACCGAGGGGAATTATTCTCTTTTCCAAATGGAAATGTTTGGAAAAGGCTACCGTCATGGGCTTTATGCTGACGGAAAGAAACCGGACAAATGGGATCAGCCTCGTATAAATCAGTTGGGGGCCAGACAAGGACTGTCAATAAACAAATACATCTGCAAACCACAGCCGGTTATGCGGTGTATTAAAGGTATGACCGATGCCGACGCAAATAAAATAATCGGCAAAGACAGTGGTTATAATTTTAGTTACTCATTGGTGAATATACTACGCGAAAGTTCCCAATACATAGAATACGAGGGTAGCAAGGTTGGTTTTACCCAGGGCCCAAGAGGTGCGTATGGATCACGGAACGGAGGAGCTGGAGACACTAACGAAAGCGACAATAGTTTTATCGGTGACACCATTAATCATGAAACTTTCGTGTTTAATAATAGGGCCCACCTTGTAACAACAATGAGGTATTTGCCTAACCAGTATGGACCATTAATTTCACGTCCGTATATCCCTATCGGATTGAATGGTACTCATGCGAATTGGAACGAGGCTAAAAGCGGTGGAACCACTGCTATTGAAGGAATAGTAGGGGATTCTTTTATTGGTGCATTTACCTATAAGCGTACAAGTCATGTAAGCGATAAAGTTCCGGAAGAAATATCCCCAGGTTTACCATGGGGGCTTGATTTTCAAACAGACAATCCTCCTGACAGTATGCTTGATGTCATAAAGAGGGTTTTTGTGGAGTTTATTAAGGATCTGCTTCAAAAAATTGGGGTAGAAGCTATTGGTACCACTCCCACTTCTGGTGATAGGTTTGATCCTCGTAATCATTCCGGAGGGCTTAGAAATGGATGGTTGGGTATGGAAACAGAAGGTAGTGCTATTGGTCCTCCCAGCTCCGGTGAATATCCTGATACGTATTTTCCACAAGTTGCAAAACATTATATTTTTACGGTCTTAACTTCAGATGCGAATTTGAATTACCGTGGAACTGGTAGTGTTTTGTTTGGTGAAGATGGTGCGGCCGAAGTGCATAGACATCGTTTAAAAACACTGCATTTGGATTCCTCCATGCCTGACGGATGGGAAATATTCCGTTCATGGTTAAATAGGGTGTATGGGGCCATCATAGAACCTTCCAGGTGGAAGATGATAATCAGAATACTTGCTAATATTTTTTGGTCAATAGGTATAGGCTTATGGATCATGTTTGAAGGACTTTCCCTTATCAGTTTTGACACCTCTGGTATTCTCGGCCTTATTGGAGCTGTATTGTCTGTGATGGCTGCAATATTTGTCATGGGCATAGGTTATACCTGGATTACGTTTTGGCTTAGGAAAACAAAGGATAATCGGGTTATAGATTTTATGATCGGTATAGAATGGGCATATCCGGACAAAGAAATAAGAAAAAGAGAAGAGCCGGGCGTCGGCGCCAGGCACGCCATGTTTCATTCCAGGATAAAAGGTTTTGAGGATAACTATTGGTATTACAATTTGACGTATTCCATGGTAAATGAATTATCACCTAATTTTGGAATGCCATTTTATTACGATACCGAGTATTGCCCGACAAAATACACGAACAGGCTCATTGCATCTCTCCGGCAGGATTCCACATCAGAAATTGATGCTTATCGTCAATTCAAGCCTATTCATTATGTTGACATTCCTCGTAACAGGGGCAAAATAATGGATGTGATAACCATGGGTCAGCGTATGTATGTTCAAACAACAGATACCATATTTCATGTCGGGTATCAGGGCGATAGTGAAAGGCAGTTAAATTCAGAAGAATTGATACTTGGTAAGTTTTACTTGTTTGGCCGTAGCGTTGATATTTATGGTGGTATTGTAGAGGGCGCTGCCGGCACAAAAGATCCTAATGCCAGTATTACGACCATCTATGGCCATATGTATATTGATCGCGACGGACACAGATTCCGGGTTTTTACTGGTAATGATAAGGAAATCCCCACTATTGGTATTGAGGAATTTATGGATGATAACATCAAGTTCCATTTACTTGACTATGTTCCGGATTATCCTTATGTCGATGAAAAATGCGATTTGAGTGTTTACTTTGAGATTGGTCTTGACCATGGAAATAACATGATTTACTTGATGAAAAAAGATTTTATACCTGGTAAGGATGTTGTCTGGAATGCAAAAAAGGACCGCTTTGAATATAATAGAAAAGTAGTTGTACCGGGTAACAGTAAATATTTCACGGATAAATCATTCTTGTGGACTTACAATATGCGATCTCAAAAATGGGTATCACGTCAGTTTTTAAGGCCACAGTTGTTTTTACAGGATAGATATGCTTTATTCCCTGTCCAAGAAGGGGGTGATATCTGGACCAATGACACAAAGGGAATCTTTAATAATTTCTTTGGTACGCAGTATCCGTATTACATTGAAATACCAGTGGTAGATGAAAGGTTGCACAATACGTCAACACTCCGGAATATTAAAGTTGTCGGAGAATTAATCAATCATTTTGAGGATGGTACCTGGGAAGAAAGTGACGAGAAACTTGTAGATGCTTTTATGATTTATAATGGCCGTCAAAATTCAGGATGGCTTCATCTCCAGGATCTCGCTATTGACCAGGAAGAAAACCTTTTGAAAGATATTGAGGAACGTGATGAGGTTAGATGGAAGCAAAAGGGGAATGGTCTTGTTATTGAAGAGTTTAGAGCTGCCACCGGTTTAAAACAAAAACCTCTCGATACCCATAATATTGAACTTGACATTCAGGATATCAAAAGTACAAGGAGTCTTTCTTATAATGACAAGGATGGCCATGGTGCTACTATGGAAGATGATTATTTTGTAATACGGTTGTTTTTTAACAAGAAGTCAAATCAGGAAATACACCTTCGGAAATTGATCGTTAGTATAGGTCCTGAACAGGATGGATAACCAAATCTAAAAGTATGATAAATGTTCTTTCAAAATACAAATACTACATAGTTGTTGGTATTTGTATTCTTGTTGGGGTTTTGTGGGTTTATGGTAAACTCCCCCGGCCGGAAAAAAGTAATTGTGAGGCTCAGGATAAATTAATACACGAGCTTCAAGAAAAATCCAAGAGGGATTCAAGCTTGTTGGTTTTACTGCAGTCTTCAAAATCAGAATGTACACGCCAGGCCGTGCAAATGATAAACGAATACGAAAAGCAGTTAAAAAAAAGAGAAAAAACTATTGAGTTATTAAAAAACAGTAACTTTGTATTAAAGGAAGGACTGGAGGCCATTCAGTCACAGGGGGCAAAGATCGATTCAACAAAATTTACTTTAAAACAACTTCAAACGTTTTTCGATGAATATTAGTATCAAGATATTATTGTTTTGGCTGATTTCTGTGGCCGCTGCTGCACAAACTGTTAAAAGTGAAGTGAAGGTACCAGAAAGTAAGGTTTGTATTGATAGCACGAAAGCAGACCGCATTGCCAAGGATTTATTGAAGAAGGAAAACATTGAACAGCAAAACGAAAATCTGAGTAAGCAGCTTTTGAACTACGAAACCATGAGCGAAGAACAGGTTGAATTGCGAAGATTGTTTGAGGTGACTATTTACAGTCAACAAACTTCTATCGAAAACCTTACGACTGTTAATACAGCTTCCGTTAACTTGTTGAGTGGTATAAAAAATGATATTGATGCCTTTCGGCTATCCTATTACAACAAAAATATTGAATTGGAAAAGGAAAATAAAGAGTTGTCTTCTTCTAATAAAAGGAAAACAAAAGTTATTGTTATTTTGTCCGGGGCTTTAGCCGCTGTGACTGCAGTAGCAATAGCTTTTTAAAGATTGAGATTGAGTTAGAGTAATTAGCAAATTGTTACTCGGGGCCGGTTTGTTAGGGCAGACCGGCCCTTTTTTATCGCTTGAACTTTAACGGGTATCTGACCGTATGCCGGGTGCAGGAAGTTGTAATAATATACTCCTGTGTAACTTCGGGAGGTCCAGAGTTCCGGAATGTCCTTTTTATGTACAAGTATGCCGGTTTAAATTTCAAGCATTCTTCTACCCAATAAAGATTCCAGGTATTTGTTTTGGTTAATGTGTAATATAGTACATCGCTATCCCAGCCTTCATGGGGTTGCATGACTCGTGTGTATTCAATTCCTTTGTACTTTGTAAATGCTAATCCTTCCTTGGCAACCTGTCCGTCTCTATAAAATCTTAAATTGTATTCCCAGCATTCTGTTTGGAGTGGGGAGATTGACGGTGAAAGCCAATGCGTTTTGTGCTTAATAGAGTCATAGTTTCTCAGGTTTACCACTTCCATGGTGGCACTATCTGTTTCTGGATAATAAGCAAATACTCCCGTTGAATCAAACCAAACAAGCTCTTGCTGTCCGGTCCGTAATTCGATTTTTGTAGGAGTAGGAGTTTCGTCGATTTGATCTGGTTCGTCTTTTTGGCATGAAAACATACACAGGAAGATCAACCCTGCGATTAATAGCCACATTAATTTGCGCATAAAAAAGTATTTATTTGTTTGAAAAAATACAAAGATAATGGATTCATTGAAACAATGTATTTTGTAATTCGTAATTCCGACTTAGTACCTCTATTTTATATCCGGATTTGGTATTTACTGTTAACGGGAGTTTATGGTTTTCAATAATCAGACCGCTTTTGTCCAGGTATTCGTTTTGATAGCTAGACAAGAGGATTTTGCTTTTGCTTTCGGTTATTATGTCGATCAAGTTTTCAAAATCTTTTTGACTATATTTTAAATTCTGGTAATGGCCCTGTCTTACTTTTTTACCGTCAGTACCTTCCACATATGGCGGATCGAGATAAATAAAAACATGGCCGGTATTATATTTCTTGATAACTTCAAGAGCATCTTTTTCAAGAATCATGGCGTTTTTTAGTCTTTGGCAAGCAATTTTTAAGTATTTTTTTTTGGTTTGAGTGGTTCTTCCTGGGTGGGAAGTATCTACGGTGTTGGTGGTAATTTGAAAGCTACCATCAAATAAGCTGCCACCAAAAGACATGGTAGATCCTACCCATACGGCCCAAGCTCTTTCTATATCTGTTCCCGGCGTTCTGCGGTAATAAATATCCCTGGCGTGCTTGTATGTATGTTCGTCGTGTAAAGTATGCTCCACGAGCCTCCATACAGATTCAAAGTTTGTCTGGACCTGTCGGTAAAAGTTGGCCAGATTCCCGTTAATATCATCCATCACCATGCATGCTGATGGATTGATATTGAAGAAAACAGATCCTCCCCCGACAAAAGGTTCTACATAGGTTTTATGAGGCGGTATCCTATTAAGAATGAGGGGAAGCATTCTCTGTTTCCCCCCATAATACGTTAGCACTGAATTGTATTTGTTCGCCAAACTATTTGTTATTTGAATTAAAAAAATCTTTTGCCTCTTTAAAGGAGGAGCATTCTTTTTCTTTGTCTTCAAATTGACAAATAACACTTCCTGAATGGTTTTCTAAAAACCATTCTTCCGCTTCACGTAAAGAATAAACTATTTTTGACATAATATTAAGGTTTTACTATTTTTCGAAGACGCCCGGAAGCAATATATTCTTCAATTTTCTCAGGGTTACGGATTCTGTCTGTCGCAATTGGAATCCATCCATCAATTTTAATAAC
>Ga0079224_100010151_pt1 | contig 12899 bp, 22 predicted proteins | sample Stecom2015_FD_80414 | JGI IMG/M metagenome (GOLD analysis project Ga0079224, IMG submission 80414) | Agricultural soil microbial communities from Utah to study Nitrogen management - Steer compost 2015 | ecosystem: Environmental > Terrestrial > Soil > Agricultural land | place: USA: Utah...
AAAGAAACCAACAAGCCGCTACCCAACTGGCAGAGCTATTACAGACTATTGAAGGTATAGATATAAAAGGACCAGCAGCTGCATTAGTCCCCCGTATTCGCAATTATTACCTTCATGAGATCTGGATTAAAATTGAAAAACAACAAAATAATCTGCAGGCTATCAAACTCCGTATTCAGGAATGCATACTGATGGTAATACAAACCCGAGGCAATCATGCCTTGCAAATTTTACCTGACGTAGATCCTCTGTAAAAGTTTACAACATCAACATGGTGATGATATAATCAGCCAGCAAAATCATAATACAGGTGATGACTACTGCAGTGGTAGAGGCCCGGCCAATCTCTAAAGCACCACCCTTAACATTATACCCATAATAAGCAGGAATAGAGGCAATCAAAAAGGCAAATGAGAACGCCTTTACCATGGCCACCAAAATATTATAGGATTGAAATCCACTTACTAAGCCAAAAGAATATTGTTCTTTAGACATGATGCCGGTGATGATGCCGGTCAGAAAACCACCTGCAATACTCAAGGTAATGGCGATGATAATGAGGCAGGGAATTAAAATAAGAGCGGCAATAATCTTTGGGAATAATAAGTAGGATTTGGTATTGATACCCATGATTTCTAAAGCATCAATCTGCTCACTCACCCTCATATTACCCAATTCAGAAGCAATTTTGGAGCCAACGACCCCTGCTAAAACCACGCAAATAATAGTAGGCGACAATTCCAGAATAACAGAATCGCGAACTACTTGGGCCATTACATATTTGGGAATGATAGGACTGATTAGCTGATAAGCGGTCTGCACCGTCATTACCGCACCTAGAAACACGGAGATGATGGAAACAATAGGAAGCGACCGTACACCAATATCATTGCATTGATGCATAAATTCCTTCCAATATACTTTACCATTTTCAGGGCGGGTAAACATGCCTTTCAGCATGAGAGAATAGCTACCCAGATGAGCTAAAAAACTACGCATAAATTTTGCTGTTGCTGCAAATATAAATAAAAAAAACGCCCCGAGTTGAGGCGTTCTTTGTCATTACAATCAATAATTAATCTGTTTGATTATATAGCTGCCGGTTGGCGTCCGGAGATTCTTCCTGTCTTCATCAAACCATCGTAATGGCGCATGAGTAAGTGACTTTCTATTTGCTGCAAAGTATCCAAAACTACAGCCACACCAATCAGCATAGAAGTACCACCAAAGAAGGTGGCAAAACCACTGGTCACACCAAACAAGGCTGCGATACCTGGCAATATACCTGCAATAGCTAAGAACACAGAACCGGGAAGCGTGATACGATCCATAATGGCTCCGATATAATCAGCTGTAGGCTGTCCCGGCTTAATACCCGGAATAAAACTGTTGTTTCGTTTCAGGTTATCCGCCATTTCTGTGGGATTAAAAATCAAAGCGGTATAGAAGTAGGTAAAGGCAATCACCAAAATTGCGTAGATCACATTATACCACAATGAAGTAATGTCAGAAAGGGAGCGAATGAATTCACTAGCTTCGGCATTATCGGTAGCAAAGCCGGCTACCATTGCGGGAATAAACATCAAAGCCTGAGCAAAGATGATGGGCATTACACCGGCAGAGTTCACTTTTAAGGGAATAAAATTACGGGCTCCACCACCAATTTCTTTAGCAGCATTGGTGCCTACAATACGGCGGGCATAGTTTAACGGGATACGACGAACACCTTGAGTCAGCAATACCAAACCAGCCACTACTGCTACAAAGAAAGCCATCTCGATCAAAAAGAACAAAAGACGGTCAGTATCCGACTTTTCGGTAAATTCCTGAACCAGAGAGTGAGGCAAACGTGCGAGAATGCCGACCATAATCATCAGGGAAACACCGTTACCTATTCCTTTATCGGTAATTTTCTCACCCAGATACATGACAAACAATGTACCTGCAGTAAGAATGATGATTGTAGAAATATAGAATAAAGGACCGTCCATTACAATGGCACCCGGACCCGTTTGGGTACGCAAATAAGCAATATAAGCACTCGCTTGAAATACCGTAACAATGATGGTTAGGTAGCGAGTATATTGATTCATCTTATTACGGCCGCTTTCTTCTTTCTGCATTTTAGCAAACTGCGGAACTACAATACCTGCCAGCTGCATAAAAATGGAGGCAGAGATGTAGGGCATTACTCCTAAAGCAAAAATAGACGCATTACTAAACGCGCCACCTGCAAACATGTTAATTAAACCCAACAAACCTTCCTGAGCCTGGTCAGTAGTCAATGCGTTAGGGTTCATTCCGGGAAGAACGATGTAGCAACCTACACGATACACCAAAATCATCGCCAACGTAAAAAGGATACGGTTACGAAGTTCTTCGATGCCCCAGATATTTTTCAGAGTTTCAATAAGTTTCTTCACAAGAACTGAAAATAGTTTTTAAAAATAGGTTGCGAATAAACAACAAAAGACGCATTTTACCAAATCTTTAGCAACAACACTGTTATAAACTAAAGCTACAATGTTAAGGTATAACATGCATTTGGGAAAAAGCGTCTTCTGTAAATAATATAGATAATAAGTTACTCAAGTAAATGACAGTCTTTATCCTTGTCGTAACTTATATAACTTCAACCGTACCACCTGCAGCTTCAATAGCAGCTTTTGCTTTTTCACTGATGGCATTCACTTTAAAAGTAACTGCAGTTTTCAGCTCACCGTTAGCCAATACTTTCACTAAGTCGGTACGGTTAATCAGGCCATTAATGTACAATTCATCCAAAGAAAACTCAGGCAATTCGTAACGAGCTACCAGGGCTTCTACCTGACCAAGGTTAAATACTTTGTATTCAACACGGTTTCTGTTTTTGAAACCACGTTTCGGCATTCTACGTTGAATAGGCATCTGTCCACCTTCGTGGCCACGTTTGCTTTGATAACCGGCTCTTGATTGTTGACCTTTGTTGCCTTTACCGGCAGTAACGCCATAACCGCTACCTTCACCACGACCAACACGTTTGCTGTGGTGAGTGGCTCCTGCTGCGGGTTGTAATTTGTGCAATTGCATAATTATTTGTTTTTGAACTTACGCGGGTTGTATTCCCGCTCGCGTTAATAAATAATAGTAGTTATTGTACCCTAACAATGGGCAACTATTTTACTTCTTCCACTTTAACGAGGTGCAGTACTTTGGTCACCATACCTTGAATTTGAGGCGTGGCTTCTACTTCAACAGAAGAGTTGATTTTACGCAGACCCAAAGCTACCAGTGTGCGCTTTTGACGCTCTGGACGGTCGATACCGCTTTTAACCTGTGTGATTTTAATCTTAGACATTTTAATTGATTTGAGGTATAAAGTATCGGCTTTTGCCAGTGCTGTGGCCTAAACTTAACCCAGTAATTAATTAGGTTTATATAGAATTGTAAAAGGCGCTAAGATACTAGCCTTGAAATACCTTTTTCAAAACAATATTGCGATCTTTGGCTACCTGAACAGGCTCCCGCATTTCGCTCAAAGCTTTTACGGTTGCTTTTACCACATTATGAGGATTAGCAGAACCCAAAGATTTGGCCAAAACATCGGTATAACCTGCAGCTTCCAAAACTGCACGCATGCTACCACCGGCAAGTACACCGGTACCATTTGCAGCAGGTTTAATCAATACTTTTGCTGCACCGGATTTAGTAAATTGGTCATGTGGAACTGTTCCATTCATAACCGGTATCTTAATCAGGTTTTTCTTGGCATCGTCAATACCTTTAGCAATTGCTTCTTTTACTTCTTTGGCTTTTCCTAAGCCTTGTCCAACCACTCCATTTCCGTTACCTACTACCACTAAGGCAGAGAAACTGAATGCGCGGCCACCTTTTGTGGTTTTCACCACACGGTTAATAGCAACTACTTTATCAGTAAGTTCTAATTCTGAGCTTTTAACCTTATTATTTGCTTGAGACATTTTTAAAATATTGTATGCGGTGTAAGGATACACTGCCTATGATTAACTATATTTAAATTAAAACTTTAACCCGGCTTCGCGGGCTCCGTCAGCCAATGATTTTACACGACCGTGATATAAATATCCACTCCGATCAAAAACGCAAGCTTCAATTCCCAAATCTTTGGCTTTTTGTGCTACTACCTTTCCAACTAAAGCAGCTTTTTCAGTTTTAGTACCGGCTTGAGCAGCAATATCTTTCATACGTGAATTAGCGGCTACTAAAGTTACACCACTGGCATCATCAATCAGTTGTGCATAGATGTCTTTGTTACTGCGAAATACAGACAGGCGAGGAGTTGCCGAGCTGCCTTTCACATTTTTGCGAATACGCCAGCGCAATTTTTGACGGCGTAAAACAGTTTTTGCTGTGTTTGACATTGTTATATCTATTTGTACGGGCTCGCCTTTCAGGAGGATTAGTGGGCAAGTATAAATCCCTTTGTTGATTTCTTTGTACTCACCCAGCCTCGTTGGAAGACGGCTTCCGAAGGTTACGAATTAATGATTAATCAGAACAAATTTTGGATTTTGAATCGGTAATCTTGTGGCAAACTCACTTGTTTGCAGCAATTCCAAATCCAAAATCCAAAATAATACTTAATCTTATTTACCGGCAGTTTTACCAGCTTTACGACGAACCACTTCACCGGCAAAACGTACCCCTTTACCTTTGTAAGGTTCCGGCTTACGCAAGCCACGAATCTTTGCCGCTACTTGTCCTAATAATTGTTTATCTATAGACTCCAAAGTTACTTTCGGAGCTTGTCCTTTTTGCATTTCGGCAGAGGCTTTTACCTCTTTAGGCAAATCGAAGATAATGTTGTGAGAATACCCAAGTGACATATCCAATTGCTGACCGGTAACGGCAGCACGATAACCCACACCCACCAATTCCAATTGCTTTTTAAATCCATTGGTTACACCTTCTACCATGTTGGCTACCAAAGAACGGTATAAGCCATGCAAAGCACGGTGACGGATTTGATCAGTAGGACGGGAAACTAATACTTCTCCGTCTTTTACTTCTACTTTAATATCGCGATCTAACGTTTGCTTTAATTCACCCAAAGGGCCTTTTACTGTAATTTCGTTAGCAGGACTAACACTCAGGCTAACTTTATCGGCCAATTTAATCGGCTTTTTACCTATACGTGACATACGTGTTGTTTTTAAAAAATTGATATTTATGCACTCCTTCTGTATTCAGCTCCGTATAGGAGAACTTAGATTGTCGGAAGGGGTATTCTATAAACAGCTAACTGTCGGAATTCTCCAACAGTTAGTTTGATATTATCATTACCAAATTTGGCAAAGTACTTCTCCACCTACGTTATTTGCACGAGCTTCTTTATCGGTCATTACCCCTTGTGAGGTAGAAACTATAGCTACGCCCAAACCATTTTTAACGCGACGAATTTCAGCAGGTTTAGCATATTGGCGCAAACCGGGACGGCTAACTCTTTCCAGAGAACGAATAGCCGGTTCTTTAGTTTCCGCATGATACTTCAAGGCAATCTTAATCAAGCCTTGTTTGTTATCATCTTCAAATTTATACTTTAAAATATACCCTTTTTCATACAATATCTCAGTAATACGCTTTTTCAAGTTAGAGGCCGGAATCTCCACGATACGGTGGCGAGCCATTTGGGCATTACGAAGACGGGTAAGATAATCTGCTATAGGATCGGTTACCATTTTTACTTTTAATTTTTATTTGTTTGATAATTGATGAGAGTTACCAACTCAGGTCTTTTCATCTAATGTTTCAAGAATTTCTTCGTACCAACGAAAAATGCTTGTTCTGCACTGTTATGCTTACCAGGAAGCTTTTTTCACTCCGGGCAATTTACCTTCCAAAGCCATGTCGCGGAACATTACACGCGCTAAACCAAACTGACGCAGATATCCTTTTGGACGTCCTGTAATCTGGCAACGATTGTGCAAGCGTACAGGAGAGGCATTCTTTGGCAACTTATCCAGCGCTTCATAATCACCGGCAGCTTTAAGGGCTGCACGTTTTTCGGCAAATTTAGCTACCATTTTTTCGCGTTTACGCTGGCGTGCTATAATTGAATTTCTAGCCATGTTATTATTTGATAATTTTTCTGTTTAATTAATTGTACTATTTTTCTACTTAAGCGGAATCTAAATATGCAATTCTCATTTGAGTATTGACTAATCAAAGAATTCCAACTTTCACTACTAAGCGCCTAACCCTCGCTTTCCTTTTCTCGGCCGTTTCAATGAAGATTCTAACCTCTCGAATGGAAATTTTGCCCATCCTAATCGTATTCAAAAGTTCACTTTAGTGATAGTGGTAGTTTACATAAAATATAATAAAACGATGCCCAATTCCAGGTCTTGCAATATTATTTTTAGTATTTTATCTAACTACACTCAAGTAAAAACGCCATTCAGTTTTCTACAAGGCTCTTCTTAAGCGTCCTTTTTCACATTTTTAAAAGGCATACCTAACTCTTTCAGCAATTCATAGGCTTCTTCATTAGTCTTTGCTGTAGTTACAAAGGTGATATCCATACCACTGATACGATTTACTTTATCGATATCAATCTCGGGATAGATAATTTGCTCTGTTACACCAAAAGTATAATTACCACGACCATCGAAAGCTTTATCGTTAATCCCTTTAAAGTCACGAACACGAGGCAGAGATACAGAAACCAAACGGTCCAGGTACTCGTACATGTTAGCGCTACGAAGGGTTACACGGCAGCCGATAGGCATGTTCTTACGCAACTTAAAGTTAGAGATATCCTTCTTAGATAAGGTAGGGACTGCTTTTTGACCTGCAATCATGGTCATTTCTTTAACCGCATCATCTACCAATTTCTTATCCGAAGTAGACCCCTTAACACCTTGGTTTAGGCAAATCTTCACTAGCCGGGGCACCTGCATTACGGTAGCATAACCGAATTTTTTCATCAGGGCCGGCACAACTTCGTCCTTATATTTGGACTGTAGGCGTGGTGTGTATTTTACAGTGCTCATTATTTAACTTCTTGACCTGTTTTTTTAGAAATACGGATTACTTTTCCGTCATTGCGCTCGCGGCGAATACGAGAAGGAGCTTTAGCTTTGGCATCCCACAATTGTACATTGGAGATGTGAATAGCTGCTTCTTCTTTTACGATACCGCCTTGTGGATTTTTGGCGTTGGGCTTCAGGTGTTTGGTCACTATATTGACCCCTTCTACCAAAACGCGGGCATCCTGTGGATATACCGCCAACACCTGGCGAGGAGTAGTACGGCTTTTGTCATTACCGGCAATTACCACAACTTGGTCGCCCTTCTTGATGTTGAATTTAGGTTTGAATCTTGTACTCATTTCTATTGTTCTTGAGCCGCTATGCAATTAACGGGCGGCAAAGGTACGAAAATATTTTAATTATAATACTTCAGGAGCCAAGGAAACAATTTTCATGTATCCTTTGTCACGTAATTCCCGTGCAACAGGTCCGAAGATACGGGTACCTCTTGGGTCACCGGCGTTGTTCAACAGTACTACTGCATTATCATCAAAGTTGATATAAGAACCATCTTTACGACGCAATTTGTTTTTGGTACGTACAATTACTGCTTTACTAACGGTACCTTTTTTTACGCCCCCGGAGGGTATGGAATCTTTTACAGAAACCACGATGGTGTCACCGATGGCTGCATATTGCTGGCCACTGTTTCCCAGAACCCGGATACAAAGTACTTCTTTTGCACCGCTGTTATCAGCCACATTGAGCCTTGATTCTTGCTGTATCATTATTGTTTATGTTTGAAACCGAGATCCTGAACCGATGGTCAGCGGCTGCTCTTTGCAGCTTGACAGGCTTCTTTATCCGGATACACGGAGTATATCGTTTAAATAGTTTTCGATGTTGAAAAAGCGGGCAAAAATTATTTCGCTTTCTCGATGATTTCTACCAGTCTCCAACGTTTAGTCTTGCTCAAAGGACGGGTCTCCATTATGCGAACGGTATCACCGATGCCGCATTGGTTGCTATCGTCATGTGCATGAAACTTGGTAGTTTTCTTCAGAAATTTACCGTAAAAGGGGTGTTTTACCTTACGTTCTACAGCTACCGTGATGGTTTTATCCATCTTGTCGCTAACAACCAGCCCAATACGGCTTTTTCTGTTTTTTCTTTCTACTACTGACATTATGAAAGATTAATTGAATTATATTAAGAAACTGTTTTTCTCTTTTGTTGTTCGGTTTTCATCTGGGCAACTTGCCGGCGGATGCTGCGAATCAACATAGGGTTTTCAATAGGGTTAACGGCGTGGCTGAATTTTGCTTTTTTCAGGCGCAGGCTTTCTTCACCTATTTTATCGTTTAGTGCTTCGTCGCTAAGGGAACGGTAATCTTCCACTTTCGCTTTATTTGACTTTGCCATTGTTAAGAATGTTATGTTTGTTATAAATTACCGGACTCAGTTGATTAATACCTGTCCTAAATTAAAATAATTAGGCTTCAGAGTAATCGCGGCGTACCACAAATTTGGTTTTAATCGGCAATTTCTGTGCAGCTAATTCAAAGGCTTCACGAGCTACTTGCTCCGGTACACCATCAGCTTCAAACATAATGCGACCAGGCTTAACTACAGCAGCCCAATATTCAAGGCTACCTTTACCTTTACCCATACGTACTTCAGCAGGCTTAGCAGTAATTGGTTTATCCGGGAAAATACGGATCCACACGTTACCTTCACGCTTCATGTGACGCGTCATTGCCTGACGAGCAGACTCAATCTGACGGTTGGTAATCCATATGGGCTCTAAGGCTTTCAATCCGAAAGATCCGAAAGAGATGCTGGAACCACGTTCGGCATTACCTCTGATGCGTCCCTTATGTTGTTTACGATGTTTTACTCTTTTTGGTTGTAACATTGTTGATATGTTTAAGTATCAAGTACTTGCTGTGTAAATTAATGTAGGGCATTTATATAAAGTGCCGCCCTATGTGGCGCTGCTCTTAAGCTTCTCTTTTGCGTCCTCCACCACGACGATCACCACCACCGCGACGGTCACGGTCGCCACCACGGCGCTCACCACCACCTGGTCCACGACGATCTGTGGCACCACTGTTCAAGTTAGGATTAAGTTCACGTTCACCTAAAACTTCTCCTTTACAGATCCAGATTTTCAAACCAATTTTACCATAAACGGTCATGGCATAAACGGAAGCATAATCGATATCCATACGGAAAGTATGCAAAGGTGTACGACCTTGTTTTATTTCTTCGCTACGGGCAATTTCAGCACCACCTAAGCGACCACTTGCTTTAATTTTAATTCCTTCGGCACCCATGCGCATTGCTGTAGCAATAGCCATTTTAATGGCACGCTTGTAGCTCACACGTCCTTCAATTTGACGTGCGATGGTTTCGCCAACAATTTGAGCATCAAGCTCCGGACGACGAATCTCCATAATGTTGATTTGTACGTCGGTATTGCCGGTAAGCTTCTTCAGTTCTTCTTTGATTCTATCTACTTCTTGTCCGCCTTTACCAATAATGATACCGGGTTTAGAGGTATGAATGGTAATAATCAGTTTACCCAAAGTGCGCTCAATAACGATACGGGCTACACCGCCTTTATTGATCCGGGCGTTTAAGTAAGTACGGATTTTATTATCCTCAACTACTTTTCCGCTCATTTCTTTAGGACTGCTATACCACATAGAATCCCAACCACGGATGATGCCTAAACGGTTACCTATCGGATTTGCTTTTTGACCCATTTTCTTTTGATTATTATTTTTTAACTCAACTGGCTAACGCTGTATTGGCTGGCTTCAGCTTTGTTAAACAATGTTTAGTGTTTATTTTGTTGATTTACTGTCCACTACTATGGTCACATGATTGCTGCGTTTACGAACGCGGTAAGCACGACCTTGAGGAGCCGGCAACATACGTTTAAGCATGCGTCCACCATCTACATAAATAGTTTTTACGATCAGGTTAGCAGTAGCTACGTCTGCGCCCTCGTTCTTTTGCTTCCAGTTATCGATAGCACTCAGCAACAATTTTTCTAAAGGTACTGAGGGGTGTTTGGTATTGAACTTAAGTACATTCAATGCTTTTTCCACTTCCATGCCGCGCACTAAATCGGCCAGCAAACGCATTTTGCGAGGAGAAGTCGGGTAATTTCTTAAACGAGCTATTGCTTCCATAATATAAAACCTTTAATCCTTTAGGGATGACAGTAGGTTATAAAATTTATAAACGAATAATTTTTATTATACCGGAATTAATCCGGGAGATTATTTTTTGCTTCCGCCGTGACCTCTAAAGTTACGTGTAGGAGCAAATTCACCTAATTTATGACCAACCATATATTCAGTAACATACACAGGGATGAATTTATTTCCGTTATGCACTGCAAAAGTATGTCCTACAAAATCAGGAGAAATTGTGGAGCGACGGCTCCAGGTTTTCACTACAGAACGTTTAGCACCTTCTGCATTCATCTTCAATACTTTTTCTTCCAGGTTATGGTCAATATAAGGACCTTTTTTAATCGAACGACCCATTCTATTTGGTGTTTGTGATGATTTGATTTCGATTTATCCCGAAATCCATTTTATCGGTTAATATTTATATACTTATTTTACAGCTTTACCGCTTAACTTCTTACCATCGCGACGTTGAATAATCAGGCGATTAGAAGTTTTAGTCAGGCTACGTGTTTTTTCTCCTTTTGCATATTTACCGGTGCGGCTACGAGGATGTCCTCCTGAAGACTTTCCTTCACCACCACCCATTGGGTGATCTACAGGGTTCATGGCTACACCACGAGTACGTGGGCGAATACCTTTCCAACGATTACGACCCGCTTTACCTGCAGATTCCAGGGCATGATCACTATTGGATACGATACCTACAGTAGCAATGCAAGAGCCTAAAACTTTGCGCAATTCACCACTAGGCATTTTCAACACCACGTATTTATCTTCTTTCGCGTTCAGCTGAGCATAAGTACCAGCAGAGCGTGCCAGGGCACCACCTTTACCCGGTTGCATTTCAATATTGTGAATTACAGTACCTAAAGGCATGTTTTTCAACAATAAGGCATTACCCACTTCCGGAGCAACTTGATCGCCACTGATTACTTTAGCACCAACTTCCAGACCTTGTGGAGCGATGATGTAACGTTTCTCACCATCGGCATAAGCCAATAAGGCGATAAATGCTGTACGATTGGGATCATACTCAATAGACTTAACCGTAGCAGGAATATCTTTCTTGTTGCGTTTAAAATCTATAATGCGATAATGTTTTTTGTGACCACCACCCATGTAACGCATTACCATACGGCCCTTACTGTTACGGCCAGCGGTACTTTTCTTTGAATCCAACAAACTCTTTTCAGGTTTATCGGTAGTAATTTCTGCGAATGCATTACCTACTCTCCATCGAGTACCGGGGGTTGTAGGTTTGTATTTACGTAAAGCCATTATTCTTTGTTTTGATTATCCTAAAGCTGAGCTATGGATAGAATGATTATAGTTTGTTGTTAGCGGTGGTACTATGAGCCACCATTCTGTATCGAATTACTTAAAAAGCGAACAAATCGATATTGTCGCCTTCGGCCAAGGTTACTACGGCCTTTTTGTAAGAAGGCTTACGACCAGAGATGAAGCCGGCTTTAGTAAAACGACTTTTACTTTTTGCAGGGACAACGATGGTGCGTACATCCAATACTTTTACATTGTAAAATTCTTCTACCGCTTCTTTAATCTCCAACTTGTTGGAACGCTTATCAACTACGAATGTATAGCGGTTTTGTTGTTCCATCTGGCTGTTTACTTTTTCAGTAACCTTTGGGCGGATCAGCACTTCAGAAAGTCTCATTGTTATTGAATTTATCAACCGGAAACGGACCGGTTCATTATTATTTAGTTATATTATTCATTCAGCAGCGTACTAGAGCTTATTCAGCAGACTCTACTACTTCTTCAGTAAATACTTTAGCTGCACTTTCAGTAAGCAACAGGGTATTTGCATTTACAATGTCATAAGTATTGATATCACTCAAAATGCTGCTTTTTACTTTCGGCAGATTGCGGCTGCTTAGGTAAAGGTTTTTATTATAATCAGCATTGACCAACAACAATTTTTTACCGCTAATTTTCAGACCGGTTAAAATTTCTTGGAAAGCTTTAGTACTAGGAGCATCGATTTGTATATCTTCTACAACTACGATTGCATTTTCTTTTGCCTTGTAAGTAAGGGCCGACATTTTAGCCAAATCCTTCACTTTACGATTCAATTTGAAATCATAACGGTGAGGTAATGGACCGTTTACCGCACCACCACCTTTATATAAAGGGTTACGGATATTTCCCTTACGAGAACCACCGGTACCTTTTTGACGGTGCAGTTTACGAGAAGAGCCTTTTACTTCGGCACGAGTTTTAGTTTTGTGTGTACCTAAGCGCTGAGCAGCTAAATATTGCTTTACGGAAAGGTAAATTACGTGGTCGTTAGGTTCGATATTGAAGATATCTTCCGGCAATTCGACACTACGTCCTGTTTGTTCACCTTTACTGTTTAAAACTTCGATTTGCATTGCTTATAATTTTGCTAATGTGCGCATTAGCTGTTTAGCTAATTGAAATATTATTTTATTCACACCCTTTAGAATCTCCTCTACAGGGCTTACCTCAGTATTAACCAAGGCTATTTTGGATCAATACGATAGCACCGTTATGGCCGGGTACAGATCCGCTCACCAAAATGTAATTTTTCTCAGGGAATACTTTCAGCACTTTCAGCGATTTTACTTTTACACGGTCACCGCACATACGGCCAGCCATACGCATTCCTTTAAATACACTGCTAGGGTATGAGGCATATACAATAGAACCCTGAGCATGACAA
>Ga0079224_100010152_pt1 | contig 12899 bp, 10 predicted proteins | sample Stecom2015_FD_80414 | JGI IMG/M metagenome (GOLD analysis project Ga0079224, IMG submission 80414) | Agricultural soil microbial communities from Utah to study Nitrogen management - Steer compost 2015 | ecosystem: Environmental > Terrestrial > Soil > Agricultural land | place: USA: Utah...
GAGGGCTCGAAGGTCACCTTCAAGCCCCGCTACGAGAACTGGATCGGCGGGCAGTGGGTACCGCCCGTCAAGGGCGAGTACTTCGAGAACCCCACTCCAGTGACCGGCGAGGTCTTCACCGAGGTGGCCCGCTCCACTGCGGAGGACATCGAGCTCGCGCTCGATGCCGCGCACGCCGCCGCCCCCGCCTGGGGGAAGACATCGGTCGCCGAGCGCGCGATCATCCTCAACAAGATCGCGGACCGCATCGAGGAGAACCTCGAGATGCTCGCGGTCGCCGAGACCTGGGACAACGGGAAGGCGATCCGCGAGTGCCTGAACGCGGACCTGCCACTGGCGGCGGATCACTTCCGCTACTTCGCCGGCGCGATCCGCGCCCAGGAAGGTGCGCTCTCCCAGATCGACGACGACACCGTCGCGTACCACTACCACGAGCCGCTCGGCGTGGTCGGTCAGATCATCCCGTGGAACTTCCCGATCCTCATGGCGGTGTGGAAGCTCGCCCCGGCCCTCGCCGCCGGGAACTGCGTGGTCCTGAAGCCCGCTGAGCAGACCCCCGCCTCGATCCTCGTGCTCGTCGAGCTGCTCTCCGATCTGCTGCCCGCTGGCGTGGTGAACATCGTCAACGGCTTCGGCGCCGAGGCCGGTAAGCCGCTCGCCTCCAACAAGCGCATCGCGAAGGTCGCGTTCACGGGCGAGACCACCACGGGCCGGCTCATCATGCAGTACGCGAGCCAGAACCTCATCCCCGTCACCCTCGAACTGGGCGGGAAGAGCCCGAACATCTTCTTCGACGACGTCGCCTCGCAGAACGATGCCTTCTACGACAAGGCGCTCGAGGGCTTCGCGATGTTCTCCCTGAACCAGGGCGAGGTGTGCACCTGCCCGTCCCGCGCGCTCGTGCAGGAGAGCATGTACGACTCCTTCGTCGGCGATGGCATCGCCCGTGTCAAGGCCACCAAGCAGGGCGACCCGCTGGACACCGACACGATGATCGGTGCGCAGGCCAGCAACGACCAGCTCGAGAAGATCCTGTCCTACATCGACATCGGGAAGCAGGAGGGCGCGAAGCTGCTCACCGGCGGCGGTCGCGCGGACCTCGGCGGGGACCTCTCCGGCGGCTACTACGTCACCCCCACGATCTTCGAGGGCGACAACTCGATGCGCATCTTCCAGGAGGAGATCTTCGGTCCGGTCCTGGCGCTGACGACGTTCAGCGACTACGAGCAGGCGATCTCGATCGCGAACGACACCCTGTACGGGCTCGGCGCGGGCGTGTGGTCGCGCCAGCAGAACACGATCTACCGGGCAGGCCGCGCGATCCAGGCCGGGCGCGTGTGGGTGAACCACTACCACAACTACCCCGCGCACTCCGCGTTCGGCGGGTACAAGTCCTCCGGTATCGGCCGCGAGAACCACCTGATGATGCTGGACCACTACCAGCAGACGAAGAACCTGCTCGTCTCCTACTCGGAGAACAAGCTCGGCTTCTTCTGAGCCGCGTGACGCAGGCGACCGACGGGCGGGGCACCCCGCCCGTCGGCCGCTGTCTCACGTCAGTGCGTGGCGGTGCTGCTTCCTTCGCTGCTCGCGTCCTCGGTGACGGCGACGTCGGTGCCGGTGAAGCGGCCCACGAACGCCATGACGTGGTAGATCACGAGCGCCGCGAAGGTGCCCAGCGCGATGCCGGTCAGGGTGATGCCGTCGAAGGTCCAGGTGACGTTCGCGATGCCGACCACGAGGGCGACGCCGGCGGTGATCTGGTTCTTCGGGCGGGAGAAGTCCACGCGGTTGTCCACCCACATGCGCACGCCGACGATGCCGATCAGGCCGTAGAGCACGAAGGTCACGCCGCCCAGCACGCCGGCGGGGATCGTGAAGATCAGTGCGCCGACCTTCGGGGAGAGGGACAGCAGGATCGCGACGATGCCCGCGACCCAGTACGCGGCGGTCGAGTAGACGCGGGTCGCGCTCATGACGCCGATGTTCTCGCCGTAGGTGGTGGTGGGCGAGCCGCCGAAACCGGCGGAGAGCATCGTGGCGAGGCCGTCGGAGGCGAGGGTGCGCCCCACCATGTGGTCGAGGTTCCGCCCGGTCATCAAGCCCACGCTCGTCACGTGGCCCACGTTCTCGGCGAGCAGCACGACCACCACGGGCAGGAACATCGGCAGCAGGCCGAGCTCGAAGGTGGGGTGGTGGAACTCGGGCAGGCCGAACCAGGAAGCCTCCGCGACGGGCGTGAAGTCCACCTCGCCGCGCGCGACGGCGACGAGATAGCCGACGACCACGCCGAGCAGCACGGAGACGCGGCCCAGCAGGCCCTTGAACGCGGCGGTGCACAGCACCACGGCGAACAGCGTGATGGTCGCCGTGAGCGCGGACTGCTTGAAGTTCTCATACGCGGTCGGGGCGAGGTTGAAGCCGATCAGCGCGACGATCGAGCCCATCACCACCGGCGGCATGAGCTTCCCGATCCAGGCCGTGCCGATCCTCGTGACCAGCAGGCCCAGCAGGGCGAGCAGCGCACCGGTGACGAGGACACCGCCGAGAGCGGCCTCCATCGAATCGGCCTGCGTCGAGGCGGTGATGGGGGCGATGAAGGCGAAGGAGGAGCCGAGGTAGCTGGGCACCCGGTTGCGGGTGACGATGAGGAACAGCAGGGTCCCGAGGCCTGAGAACAGCAGGGTGGTCGAGGGTGGGAATCCGGTCAGCAGCGGCACCAGGAAGGTCGCGCCGAACATCGCGACCACGTGCTGCGCGCCGATGCCGATCGTCAGCGGCCAGGCGAGGCGCTCCTCGGGAAGGACGATCGCTTCCGGCGCGACGTGGCGGCCGTCTCCGTGCAGGGTCCAGCGGAACATGGTTCTCCAGGCGGGGGTGGGGAGGGGTGAGGAGGCAGGTCAGCGGCCGGGGAAGGCCTTGCGCCGCGCGGTCTCGGCGGTGACGTTCGGGACCTTGTCGAGCAGGGAGACGCGGCCGCCGTCCCGGGCTCGGAAGTCCGCGAACATGCGGGTGACGTCCGGGGCACCGAACTCATCGCGCACCGGGGCGGGGACGGTGAGCATGAGCGCGACGGCGAGGCCCAGGAAGAGGGCGACACCGCCGGTGACCAGACCCGCGCCCGCGGCCATCGCGAGCGAATTCACGATGACGTCGAGGAAGCCGACGACGACCAGCACGAGCGCGGCGACGACGCCGCTCGCCCGGGCACTGACGGCGGGGCGGGACAGCAGCGACGTGCGGCCGAAGACGGAGACCACCACGAAGCAGGCGCAGACCACCGCGTCGATGAGGTGCAGGGAGGGGCTGCCGGGGGCACGGCCGGAGGTCGCGGCGATCGCGGCGAGCAGGTGCCAGAGCACGGCGGCGGTGTGCATGACGGCGCTGAACTCGAAGGCGCGGACGGAGTAGACGAGCCAGTCGGTGCGCCGGAAGGAGACCGGCATGGTCCGCACGAAGGAGCGGGAGATCATCAGCCCGAAGCCGGCGAAGGCCGCGGGCAGGTAGACGAAACCGGAGGCGGCGCTGAGGGGGGCTGCGAACTGCAGGCCCAGCGAGTTATCGGCGAGCGCGGCGATGACGAGCGCGGCGACGACCCCGGTGGAGAAGACGTACCAGGAGCGTTCGCGGCGCAGCGCGGCGGCGAGCACGATCCCGAGCAGCAGCGCGGAGACCAGGGTGCTGGCGAGCGCCATGACGGAGAACGCCCAGCCGGTGGTGAACATCCGCCCGACGATCATCACGAGCGCCAGCAGCAGCGTGAGCGCGGCGTAGGCGGCGATGACCAGCAGCACGAGGCGGGCGGCGCGGCGGGCGCGGGCCTGGGGCAGATAGCCCTCGTGGGCGCGCGGCTCGATGCCGAGGATCCCGCCGAGCAGCAGCAGCGAGACGCCGATCCCGACGCCGACGGGCGGGCCCTCGGGCAGGGAAGCGAAGAGTACCGGCAGGGAGAGGACGAGGTCGGCGAGGACCACGGCGACGGCGACGCCGAGGGCGGGCAGCATGCCCACCACGCGCAGCACCCGGATCACGGGAAGCGGTGGCTCGGGCAGCGCCCAGCGCAGGACGTGCACGACGAGCAGGGCGACGAGCCCGGTACCGATCGCGATCTTCCCGGCGAGGTCGAGGGTGGGGGCCTGCGCGAGGGTGAAGGTGGTGGTCAGCGCCGTGGCGAGGCAGATCAGGGCTGCCACATCTCGCAGTGCGTCGAACACGCCGAGGTCCGCGAAGCGCTCGGGCAGTGCGAAGCCGTTCAGCGGGATCTCGTCGTGCTCGGCGTTGGGGGTGGTGCCGGAGCGGGCGTAGGAGACGGTGCGGGCGAGCGGCGCGGTGCGGGCCTCGTCGCTCTCGTCCTCGTCAGCGTCCACCACCGGGATCGCACCGGTCGCAGGGTCGGGCTCGGTGTCCGCCTCGTCCTCGGCGGGAGGCAGGACCGGGGCGGCGCCGCGACGGGCGAGCAGCCCGGTCGCGTAGGCGTCGAACTCGGCACGGCCCGGGAGACGCTCGGTGGGCTGGGCATGAGGGTCGCCGACGGCGAAGATCCAGTCGGCGTCCTGGGTCTCGTCGTCGTGCGGCTCCGTGACCATCGACCTTCTCTCCTGACGTGTTCTGCCCGAGGGCTCGAGTGGCAATCTTAGGGAGCAGCGGGGCCGCCTCGCCGTCGGCGCGCCGTCGCGACGTGGTCACACCCCGGCAACGACCTCACAGGTGCAGGCGCTGTGCCAGCTCATGACGCATCGCGCCACCGCTCACCGTGAGCAGGAGCACCACGGCCGCGGCGCTCAGTGCGCCGCAGATCGCCGAGGGGATCCAGGTGCCCACCCAGCCCAGCGCGAGGAACAGCAGCGGGGTCAGTCCCAGCAGGACCACGAGGCCGGTGTAGACGATGTGGTCCGCGGTCTCCATGCGGATCAGCCGCACGGTGAGCAGCAGGCCGACGATCGAGGCGAAGCAGACGATCGGCACCACATAGGTCAGCGACCAACCGGAGAAGTCGGTGAGGTAGTCCCAGTAGACGCTCACCGCCCCCGCCGCGACCACGAGGTACACCACCGCCTTCGCGATATTGCGGCGCTTGCTGATCGCCATGACCACCACGAGCCAGGTGGTGACGATCCCGAGCCAGGTGGAACGCAGCGCGCCGAGCCCCTTCGCCTCGGGCTGGAACAGCAGCTGGGCGAGGAAGGACAGGACGATCACGGCGAGGGAGGCGAGGGCGAGCACGCGCAGCACGCGGCGGCGCGAGAAGCGCAGCGGCACGACGGGCCAGGGCCCTGCCGCTCCCCCACCGGAGAGCGCCGCTGCGCACAGCGGGCAACGGGTCCAGTCCCCCTCGACCTGCACAGCGCACTCGGGACAGGTGCTCATCGCTCGACCTCCTCATCCTCAGTCTCCGCGAGCTCCGCTTCTGTGGTGCGCGGGGCGGCGACGGTGACGTCGACGCCGCGCGCGGTGAGCAGGCGCGCGAACTCGCGGACGTGGTCGGTCTCCACGAATGGGGAGGTGAAGGTGACGGTGAGGTGCTCGCCGTGGGAGATCGCGCAGAACTGGGGTCGAGCGGCGGAGACGTGGAACTGCAGGCGCCGCACCTGGGAGTCGGCGGGCTCGGGCAGCACCACGCGGCCCAGGTTCGAGACGGCGACGGTGAGGTGGCGGTTGTTGCCGCGGTTCACGAGCCCCAGGATCACGTCCTTCAGCGGCCGCGGGACGATGCGCGCGAACGGGGAGCGCTCCACCCGCTGCAGGCCGCGCAGCCGCTGGGCGAGCGCGGCGGGGGCGGCCTCCGCGTCGAAGGCCTGCTGCAGGGAGCGGGCGATCTCCTCCGGCTGATCCAGCGTCTCGTCGTCCCCGAAGGTGTGCTCGACCGAGGTGGTCGCGAAGAAGTTCCGCGCCGAGGTGGAGGGGAAGAACTGGCGCAGGTTCACGGGCACGGAGGCGACCAGGCGGGAGCGGTCCGCAGCGCCGCCGGCCGCGCGGCGCACCGATTCGAGGAAGAGGGCGGTGAGGTACATGGTCAGCGCCACCCGTTCGGTGCGGGCGAGGGCGAGGACCTGGGCCGTCGGCATCGTGAGCTCGAGGACGCGGGTGCGATGGTCGGGGGTGCGGGTGCCGCGCACCCGGTGGACCCGGCCGCGGCGGCGCGTTGCGGGCGGCGGCGCGGGTGCCGCGCCGGCCGGTCCGTCGGCCGTCGGCCCGGCGCCGGCGACGGTGAGCGCCGCAGGCGCGGCGTCGCGCGTGAACTCCCGGGCGTGGGCGGGGTCCTCGGCAGGGCGGCGTCGGCGCCGGAAGTAGTGGGCGAAGGAATCTGTGGTGAGGGTGTGCAGCGGCGGGGCGGGCCGGGGGCCGCGCGGGGCGGGGTGCGCGGGGGCGCTCGCGCGGCGTCGGGCGTAGGCGGCGAGCAGCTCGGTGAGGAACCACAGCGCGCCGGTCCCGTCGGAGAGGGCGTGGAAGACCTCGAGGCTGATCCGCTTCTCGTGGTGCAGCACGCGGAACAGCAGGGTGCGGTGGTCTACCTGGTAGAGCGGGGAGCAGCTCGGCTCGGTCTCCGGGGCGACGCGCGGGATGAGGTCGCTGTCCTGGAGGTAGTACCAGAACACGCCGCGGCGCAGCACCGCGTGGTAGAGCGGGAAGCGGTCGTAGACCTCCTCGAGCGCGGCCTGCAGAAGGCCCGCGTCCACCTCCTCGTCCATCTCCGCGCCCAAGCGGAACACCTTGGGGTCCACGTCGGTGCGGGCGGCGAGGAAGATGTTCGAGGCGTTGTCCAGCCGCACCCAGTTCCGGCGGCTCACTGCGTGAGGTCCCCGTCGAGGAACTGGTCGATCACCGCGATCGCGTCGCGGTGGGGGCGGGCGAAGCGGGGCAGGGTGAGGAAGCCGTGCAGGGCCCGTTCGATGCGGCGCACGTGCACGGTGTTCCCGGCCTCCTCGAGGGCGCGGGCAAAGGCCTCTCCCTCATCGCAGAGCAGGTCGAGCTCGGCGCTGAGCAGCAGGGTCTCGGGCTGGCCGGTGAGGTCCTCCGCCATGAGCGGGGAGACCAGGCGGTGCTTGCGCTCGGCGGGGTCGGGGACATACATCTCGAGGTAGTCCTGGACCTCGCTGCTGGTGAGCCGATACGCCTCGCCGTGGCGGCGCACCGATTCGAAGGGCGAGGTGGCGGGGTCGTGGTCCCACTGCGTGACGGGATAGAGGAGGATCTGCCGGCTCGGGACGCGGTGGCCCTTCTCGCGCAGCAGCAGGGACACGGCCGCGGCGAGGTTGCCGCCCGCGGAATCACCCACCAGCACGATGTCGTCGGCATCCTCGACACCGGCGCGGGAGGGGTCATCGAGCAGGCGGTGCGCGGTGCCGTAGCAGTCCTCGAGCCCGGCCGGGAAGGGGTGCTCGGGCGCGAGGCGATAGTCGACGGAGGCGACGCGGCAGCCGGTGAGATCGGCGAGGTTCGCGCAGGCCGGGGTGTAGCTCTCGATGTCGCCGGTGACCCAGCCGCCGCCGTGGAAGAACAGCAGCAGCTCCTCGCGGCGGCGCTCGCGCGGGGTGAAGACGCGCACGGGGACACGGTGGCCGTCGGCCGCGTCGCTGAAGGTGTCCCACATCGGGGTGCGATAGCGGGCCGCGGGCAGGGCCGCGAGCTGGCGCTGCAGGCGGCGCACCTTCTCGTAGTCCTCGCGCATGTCCGGCCGGGCGAGCGGCATGAGGCGCAGGGCGAGGCGCAGCAGGGGGTTCATCGCAGCTCTCGTTTCTCGCCGGCGAAGCGGAGCGCGGGTTCCGCGTCCACGCTCCCCTCCCCCATCTGGACGACCGGGCCGATGAGGAGGCGGTGGGTCGCGGCGTCGACCGCCTGCTCTATGCGGAGCGCGAAGTGGGCGAGGGCGCCCGGCAGGATCGCGTCGCCGTCGAGAGTGCGGGTGACCTCGAGCCCGGCGAGCATGCCGCGCAGCGGCGCGGCGGGGGTGCCGAAGCGATCGGCGAGATGCTGCTGGTCGGCGGCGAGCAGGCTCAGGCACAGGTGCCCGGCCTCCTCCGCGGCCTCGGCGGCGCGGGACATCCCGTACAGGGCGACCAGCATCGTGGGCGGGTCGTAGGAGACGTCCAGATAGGAGTCGACGGTGACCAGCACGTCATGCTCCCCGCTGCGGGTGCTCATCACGGCGAGTCCCACGGCGAGCAGATCGCTCAGGCGGCGGTACTCGTCCTCGTCGACGCTCACCGGGATCAGCGGGCGCTGGGCAGCATGCGGGCCCGGGCCGAGTCCGAGTCCACGACCTGCTTGCCGAAGGGGAAGCAGGTGACGGGGATGAGCTTGAGGTTCGCCCAGGCCAGCGGGATGCCGATGATCGTCACGGCCTGCGCGATGGCGGTGACGACGTGGCCGAGGGCCAGCCACCAGCCGGCCACCAGGAACCACAGCACGTTCCCGATTCCGCTCGCCACACCCGCGCGGCCGGTGTCCACGACCTCGCGGCCGAAGGGCCAGATCACGAAGCCGGCGATGCGGAAGGACGCCACGCCCATCGGGATCGTCACCACGAGGAGGCAGGCGAGGATGCCGGCGACCACATAGGCGAGGAACAGCGACCAGCCGGCGGTCACGAGCCAGATGATGTTCAAGGCCACAGAGAGCAGGGTGCGCATGCCCCCACTGTAGGGAGGCGGGCCCGGAAGGGACAGGGGGCTGTCCCCCGCAGGACGAGGCTCACGCGATATCCGGGCGCAGGCTGGCGGCCCCGCGCACTACCCTGGGCACCATGCCTGCTCCCGAGATCGCGCTGACCGAGCGCTTCCAGTCCGCCTTCGCCGCCGCCTTCGGGCCCGACTACGCCGACGCGGATCCGCTCATCCGTCCCTCCCAGTTCGCTGACTTCCAGTGCAACGCCGCGATGGGACTGGCCAAGCGCCTGGGCCGCACGCCCCGCGACATCGCCGCGGACATCCTCGCGGCCGTGGATCTCGAGGACATCGCCGAGACCCCGGAGATCGCCGGGCCCGGCTTCCTGAACATCCGCCTGCGCACCGACTGGATCGCCGCGCAGACCGCCGAGCTCGCCGCGGATGACCGCCTCGGCGCGCCTGCGCCGGCAGCGCCCCAGACCGTGGTGCTGGACTACTCGGCACCGAACGTCGCCAAGGAGATGCACGTCGGCCACCTGCGCACCACCGTGGTGGGCGACTCGATCGCCCGCACGCTGGAGAAGCTGGGCCACTCCGTGGTGCGCCAGAACCACATCGGCGACTGGGGCACCCCCTTCGGCATGCTCATCGAGCACCTCCTCGAGGTGGGCGAGGACAGCGCCGAGGCCGAGCTGCTGAAGACCGATCCGAACGCCTTCTACCAGGCCGCGCGCGCGAAGTTCGACGCCGCCGAGAGCGCCGGGGCCGCAGAGGACGGCAGCGACTTCGCGTCCCGCGCCCGCAGGCGCGTCTCCACCCTGCAGTCCGGGGACGCCGAGTCCCTGCGCATCTGGACGAACCTGGTGGAGCTGTCCAAGCAGTACTTCCACCGCATCTACGACATGCTCGACGTGACCCTCACCGACGAGCACCTGGCCGGCGAGTCCAGCTACAACGACCAGCTCGACATCGCCTGCAAGCAGCTCGAGGCCGACGGGATCGCGACGATCTCCGACGGCGCGCTGTGCGTCTTCCCCGAGGGCTTCCTGGGCCGTGACGAGCAGCCGCTGCCCCTGATCATCCGCAAGTCCGACGGCGGCTACGGCTATGCCACCACCGACCTCGCCGCGATCCGCCACCGCGTGGACACTCTCGGAGCGGACCGCATCGCCTATGTGGTCGGCGCCGCCCAGGAGCTGCACTTCCAGATGGTCTTCAGCACCGCCCGCGAGGCCGGCTGGCTGCCGGACGACGTCCAGGCGCGGCACGTGAAGATCGGCTCGGTCCTCGGTGAGGACGGGAAGATCCTGCGCACCCGCTCCGGCTCCTCGCTGCGCCTGATGGCGCTGCTCGAGGAGGCGGTCGCGAAGGCCCGCACCGTCATCGACGAGCTGCGTCCGGACCTGCCCGAGGCGGAGCGTGAGCAGATCGCGCACGACATCGGCATCGGCGGCGTGAAGTACGCGGACCTCTCCACCGCGCACGACTCCGACTACACCTTCGACCTCGACCGGATGCTGGCCCTGACCGGCAACACCGCCCCGTACCTGCAGTACGCGGTGGCGCGGATCCGCTCGATCGGCCGCCGCGCCGCGGCGGAGGGCGTCGTTGCGGCGGAGGCGCCGCTGGTGCAGAACGATGCGGAGCGCGCACTCGCGCTGCAGCTGCTCGAGTTCGGGCCCACCCTCGCCGCGGTCGGCGCGGAGTACGAGCCGCACCGCCTGTGCGCCTATCTCTTCGCGCTCGCGCAGGCGTTCACCGGCTTCTACGAGGCCTCCCCCATCCTCAAGGAGGCCGACGCGGAGGTGCGTGCGGGCCGTCTCGCTCTCGCCCAGCTCACCGAGCGGGTGCTGGTCGAGGGGCTCGACGCGCTCGGGGTGAACGCACCGCAGCAGATGTGACTGCCGGGTAGGTCCCGCTTCGTCCGGGTTCGTGACCGAAACGTGCCCGGACGTTACCCAACCGTGCCCGGTACAGGCGGTCAATCCGCTGGTCGGAGGCGTGCTGGCTTCCTACTCTTGAGCAGTGCCTCTGATCCGTTCCGCCCACCTCGTGCTGTGGGCCGCCTATGCGCTGACGGTGCTGACGCACCTCGGGGCGGTCATGGCCGATGCGGAGGTGCTGCGGCGCCTTACCCAGCCGCTGTTCGCGCCGCTGCTCATGGCGATCCTGCTCACCGCGATGCCGCATCGCAGCCGGACCACGGTCCTGCTCATGGCAGGACTGTTCTTCGCATGGTGCGGTGACTCGCTCGGGCAGCTGATCCCCGGTGCGATCCAGCAGATCACGGTGGGCGGGTTCCTGCTGGCGCTGGTCTGCTACGCGGCGGCGCTCGCCCCGCTGTGGGCCCGCTCCCGCGATCCGATGCGGCTCGCGCTCGCGATCCCCTACGGCGCAGTGGTGATCGGCTTGTTCGTCGTGTGCGCCGACGGTGCGGGGCCGCTCCTGCCGGGCGTGGCCGCCTACGCGGTCGCGCTCGCGCTGATGGCCTTCCTCTCCGCGGGCGGGAACGGCATGACCTGGACCGGCGGAACGCTGTTCCTGCTGTCCAGCTCGCTGCTGGCGATGGACTGGTTCCTGCCGGGCGCGTCGATCTCGTACAGCACCGAGCTGGTGATGCTCACCTACACCGTCGGGCACGCCCTGCTGATCGGCGGGATGATCCGCACCCAGCCGAGCCGGCGCTGGACGAGCTGCCGGCCCGGCGCCGCGCTCGTCATCGTGGAGAGCTGAGCACCCTCGCCAGGAGGTCCGCCTGCTCGCGGTGGAGGCGCTCGATGTCCTCGCCGCGCAGGGGCAGCAGCTGCAGCCCCATCCGCCCGCTGATCTCCCGGTAGGAGAGGTCCGCGCCGTTCTCCTCGAGCTGCAGGCGCGCCACCCGCACCTCGCCGAGGAACAGATCGCGCAGACCCACGCTGAGGTGGATCGGCGGCAGTCCCTCGAGGCTCGCGTTCAGCGGGGAGAGGTCCGGGTCCTCCAGTGGGGTGCGTCCGGCGTAGCGGCGAGCCGCATCGCGCAGCAGGCGCCGCTCGTGCACGGGGTCGACCTGGTCGGTCTCGGTCATCCCGGCGTTGGACAGCTCGAGGTCGAGCCACGGCGACATGAGCAGGAGCGCCTCGGGCGCCGGCACGGTGGGGTCCTCGCGCAGGCGACGCGCGACGACCACGGCGAGGCCCGCACCGGAGTGCTGACCGGCCAGCGCCCAGCGCCGGCCCTCGAGGCGTCCCTGCTCCGCGAGCGCGTGAAGCGCCGCCTCGACGTCATCGCGGGCGACGGGGTGCTGGTGGTCGGGGGCGTTGCGGTAGTCGATCATGAGGCCCGCGCAGCCCAGGCGCTCCACCTGGCGCGACAGCCAGGACCAGTCGCTGGTGAAGGGGCCGGAGACGTAGGCGCCGCCGTGGAGGAACACGACGATGCCCTGATCGGCGCGGTGCTCGTCGAGCCAGATGGTGCGGGTGCGGCCCAGCATCTCCTGCTCGATCGCATGGGCCTTCAGGACATGCGTGGGGGGCTGCGGGCTGCGCGCCTCGCGCAGCGCCTGATGGGTGAGGGCCGAGGGGATCGGGATGCGGCGCACCGCGCGCGCCCCTGTGGTCACGGCGTCTCGAATCCTGCCCATCACTGCCTCCTGTCCGCGACCCGTGCGGGTCGCCTCGCTGACGGATGCGACCAGCGTAACGAACCGGGCTGGATGTGCAGCAGATACCCTGCGGGAATGCCGACCTCTGCCGCTCCCCTGCTCGTCCTCGTCGCAATGCCCGAGGAGGCCGCGCCGCTGCACGCGCGCCTCGCCGAGCCGTCCCCGATCGCGCCCCCCTTCACCGCCGGGGTCGACGCGATGCGCGGCCGCCTCGCCGGGCAGGACACGGTCGTGGTCACCACCGGGATCGGGGTCGCCGCCGCGACCGCCGCCGCGACCTGGGGGATCCTCACTCTCTCCCCGCGCCTCGTGATCGCGGCGGGCTCCTGCGGCGGTCTCGCGGCCGACGTCGAGGTGGGCACGCTGATCGTCGGCGAGTCCTTCACCTGGTCGATCGCGGATGCGACCGCCTTCGGCTACGCACCCGGTCAGGTCCCCGGCGGGCCCGAGCGCTACGAGGCCCCGCACGAGTGGGTGGACCGCGCCGAGCAGGCCGCGCGAGCCTCCGAGGATCCCGCCGCCCCGCACGGGGTGCGCCGTGGCCTGATGCTCGCCGGGGACGCCTTCGTCACCGCGGACATCGCCGCGCCGATGCGAGAGAGGTTCCCCACGGCGCTCAGCGCGGACATGGAGACGACCGCGAGCGCCCGCAC
>Ga0079224_100010153_pt1 | contig 12899 bp, 11 predicted proteins | sample Stecom2015_FD_80414 | JGI IMG/M metagenome (GOLD analysis project Ga0079224, IMG submission 80414) | Agricultural soil microbial communities from Utah to study Nitrogen management - Steer compost 2015 | ecosystem: Environmental > Terrestrial > Soil > Agricultural land | place: USA: Utah...
TTGGTTGGCTTCCATCCTTCATTAGGTACCCAGTCTAAATAGACTTTAAGCACTTGTTTCGTTGTTTTAGATGAGACTGTTGCAGTAATTGAATTTCCACCGTTTCTTCCAAGCCACCAAACAACCATATCAGCCCTGTCAAACCCTGTGGCATAGCTGACTGCTTTTTCCATTTCATTACGGTCAACTGAACCAGAATCAAAGCTAGTGGTATGTGGTTCTGCTTGTTCAGTACCGATTGGTTTCCAGTTAGGATTGACAATTGTATTCACTATATTTGAATTAGGGTCACCTTCAGTTACAATAGTAGAATCATCTGATTCTGGAGCTGTTTGCTCGTCCTTGTTTTCCTCATTTGGTTCTTCCAATTCTTTATTGTTTTCTTCATTTTCAGGCGTTTCTTCCGTTTTGTCCTCGGTATCTCCAGAAGCTGAATTGCCTTTATTATTATCTGGTTGTTCAGTTTGATTTGAAGACACAGTATCCTCCACATTTTTGTCACCAAAAATGAGTTTCCCACCAAAGAAGACAATCAGAACAATAACAAGGACAATTAACATATTTAAAACTCGATTTACTTTTTTTCGTTTCGCTCTTCTCTCAGATCGAGGCCCTGCATAAAGTTTATCTAGATCATTCCCCATGTTTATAGTACCTCCTATCATCAACCATCACAAACGGTAGTCTATTTTTCTATTCTAGCATGTGAGTCTGAAAGGTTGAAGACATTTCTTTATCCATCATTCGAATTGGTACCTTTTCCCTGTTCTGCGTCATATATTCCTTGAACGATATCATAAAAGACAGTGTTTGCTACTGACTTTGAGCCAGGTTGCTCTAAATCAACGACAACAAGCGCATATTTAGGAGCTTCAAATGGAAAATAACCCGCAAACCATTTATTCACAAGGACAGTGTCACCCTTCTTTTTTCCTGTTTGGGCAGTCCCAGATTTTCCAGCCACTTTGTAAGGTAGCTGTGCAAATCTTTGTCCCGTCCCAGAAGTAACTACAGCCCTTAACAATTCCTGAAGTCTACTTGCCGTATATGGGGCAATCTTTGGACCTTCCATATTCTGCTTAGTAAATGAAAATAATGTTGTGCCATTTTTATATAAAACATCACTCACTGCTCGAACTTCTTTCTTTGTACCTCCTCGAGCAATTGTAGCCATCATATTTGCAATTCCCAACGGGGTTACTCTAACATCTTTTTGTCCGATAGCCGTCTGTGCAACGGCCTTTGCCACATGTTTATCACGTTCATCTGACCAAATCTGACCATTGTATTCATTTGGAAACTGCTTAAAGTCTTGAAATCGAAAAACATCCCCGTTCCAACCAACTGGTCCAAGTAAACCGAGCATTTCAGAATACTTTTCAATCACCTCGTGGTCATTCTGGATTAACTCTTGAGCAATTGTAGCAAATGTATAATTACAGCTTTGAGCAAAGCTTTGATGAAAGTTTAACATGCCATGCTGATATTCTGCTGGACCTTCTCCATACAAATCTAAGTCACAATTAAACATTCGTTCATTTGAGATTTGTTGGTTTTCAATTGCTGCAGCAGCAATTACAGCCTTGAACACTGATCCAGGAAATTGTGGCATAATCATTTGGTTTTCGGCAGTACCATCTCTGAATGGGTTTGATGTATTAATATCTGGTTTACTAACCATTGCAAGTAAATCACCCGACTCAATGTCAAGCAGAACTATTCCACCTTTTTTTAGTTCATGCTTATCAACGATCTCCTCTGCTAATACTTGAAGTTCTTTATCTAGAGTAGTTTGAATGGCAACAGGATAATATGGGTTTGCTGGAGCTGTGTATTTCACATCTATACCGAATAAGGGACCACCATCCCCCGCTACATGGTATAAAAGTTTAGCCTCTCCTTCTGGTAATAGAAATTCATCAAAAGTTGATTGTAAACCTGTGATTCCTAGTTTTGTATTTTTGGGTAAATAGTTTTTATCTGGATAACGCTCTTGGAACAACTCACTGTTTTCCCGGATTAATCCGATTAAATGTTCTGCAATAACACTATCAAGCTCATATTGTCGGTGAATGGCGAATACTCCAGGGATTTGCAGATTGTTAATTTTGTTCATTTGCGTTTCGGTTAATTCTATGGGTTTTTCATCACCGAAGATAACTGGCGTTTTAGCATCTGCAATCTCACGTTTCAATTCTGTTGCTGAAACATTTACGATTTTCGCTACATCTTCTGCAGGCCATTCTATATTTTTTAAAAAAGGAAATAACACAAGTGTGGGATAATATTCATGAGTGAGTGCCTTTTTATTGCGGTCTATAAATCGCCCCCGTCCTTGGTCAATGACGAGTTCTTGCGTACGCTGCGAAACACTTGCTTCAATTAAGTTTATATCACGTTTTGTAAATGATTCAGTACTTATCAATTGAAGCTGAATCAATCTCCCAATTAATCCTGCCAATAGGATAAGCACAATCATTATTAATATATATGCACGTTTTTTTAGTACCATAGAAAACACCTCGTCTACAGTTTGGACGAGGTGTAAGTGTTTTTATACTTATAATTGGTTGTCAAAAAAGCGGTGATTACGCACACGTGGCATGAACTGCGACTAAGTGTCGAAGTGATTCTTTTCATCCACTTTTTTGAACACTAACTTATTTAGTCGATTTTCGTAATCTCAACAAGCATTTCTCCACCTGGAGTCTGTACAGTTACTTTGTCTCCAACATGTTTTCCAAGTAAACTTTTCGCAATTGGAGAATCATTTGAGATTTTACCTTCAAATGGGTCTGCTTCCGCACTACCTACAATTGTATATGTTTCTTCTTCGCCGTCTGGAAGCTCAATGAAAGTTACTGTTTTTCCAAGCGTAACTTTCCCTTCACTATCGGCATCTTCTTCAATGATTTTAGCATTTCGAATCATATTTTCAATTGTTGTAATACGTCCTTCAACAAATGCCTGTTCATCTTTTGCAGAATCGTACTCGGAGTTCTCTGATAGATCCCCAAAACTTCTTGCAATTTTAATGCGCTCTACAACTTCTTTACGCTTAACTGTTTTTAAATATTCTAATTCTTCTTCTAATTTTTTCTTTCCTTCTAATGTCATCGGAAATACTTTCTCTACCATAATTCCCTTCACTCCTCAATCGTCGTTACAATCCCCCTGTGATTGCTGTTAAATCAAATGTGCCTTGGCATATTTGCACCCGATTTTTTGGCCCACACGACGTGGGTCACAAAGACGTTGCTCGCGTGTCGTAGCGATTTTAGTCTTTATCCTAAGCTTGAAATGTTATAACTAAAAAATCGTCGCATCCGCCAGAGGCTTTACCTTTATTCAGCTGGGGTTTTGATCCCCACCCAAGTTGGTTCGTCTTATTGCATTCTTACCCCACTTATAGAAGTAGGAGGTCTTTTGCTGAATAAAGGTAAATAGTATGTAGTACGAAATGGTTTTCATTATTGTAATAGTAAGGAAAGGAATGATAGGTAACTTCTACCATTCCTTTCCTTTATGTTTAGTACTATCATAACACCTTTATCTCTGTTATGTTATTACAAAATGACATTTTGTTCAAGAATTGTTTGGATTTTAGTTACCATTAAATCGATAGCAACGTGATTTTGTCCACCTTCAGGAATAATAATATCTGCATATCGTTTTGTCGGTTCAATGAATTGATTATGCATTGGACGAACTACCGTTTCATATTGCTCAATTACAGACTCGAGTGTACGACCACGGTCTTTAATATCACGTAACATTCTTCTAATTATTCGAATGTCAGCATCAGTATCCACGAATAGTTTAATATCCATTAGGTTGCGTAATCGTTCATCCTCTAATACGAGAATACCTTCTAAAATGATAACATCTTTAGGTTCAACATGAATCACTTCGGAGGACCTTGTATGAAATTTATAGTCATAAACTGGTTTACTTATACCTTTGTATTCAAGAAGTTTTTTTATATGTTCAATCAGCAGGTCATTATCAAATGCCAAAGGATGGTCGTAATTTGTATTTAATCTTTCTTCAAACGGCATATGGCTTTGATCTTTATAATAAGAATCCTGCTCAATCATCATAATCGAATGGCCTCTGAAATGCTCGTATATTGCTTTCGATACACTAGTCTTCCCAGATCCCGAGCCTCCAGCAATGCCAATGACGATTGGCTTTCTGTTCATCTTACTTCCCCTTTCGCATCATGTTGTTCGGATATACAGGCTTATCCACCTTAAATGAAACAATTTGTAGCGGATGTCTAGCAGCATCCATTTCATTACCATTTTCATCCCAAATGGTCTCGATTTTTTGGGTAAAGTTTTCAATCTCAGGACCAAAGAATTCGACTTGATCTCCTTTTTTAAAGAAGTTACGCTGTTGCAACGTTACAACTCCAGTTTCCTCCTCATAGTCTAACACTAGACCTGCAAAATCATAAGTTGTTTTTTTACTATGCGTTCCAAACATTTGTTCGTTAACGCCAGGAACCCCTTCAAAAAAGGCAGGAGCAGTATCACGATTTGCACATTTATCGAGTTCTTCTAGCCATTCTTTATTGATAACAAAATTGTCAGGATCTGCACAATAAGCATCGATTACTTTTCGATACACACTTACAACTGTTGCAATATAATGGATTGATTTCATCCGTCCTTCGACTTTCAAACTGTCAATCCCTAACTCAATCATACGTGGAATGGACTCAATAAGCTTTAAGTCTTTTGGACTCATAGCAAATGGTGAGTCATCTTCACTAAATAGAGCTACCTCGTTTTCATTAGCATCTAGTTTAAATAAATCATAATCCCATCTGCACGATTGACAGCAGCCACCACGGTTGGAGTCTCGTGCTGTCATATGATTACTAAGGGTACAACGACCAGAATAAGCAATACACATTGCACCATGTACAAAGGTTTCTATTTCAATATCCACTTTTTCTTTCATTTCTTGAATTTCTTCAGCACTCGTTTCACGTGCTAGTACAACACGTTCTAGTCCTTCTTCCTTCCAGAATTGAACAGCCTTCCAGTTCGAAAGTGATTGCTGTGTACTTAAGTGAACTTCCATTTTTGGCGCGACACGTTTACATGTTTCAATGATAAGTGGGTCAGCCACAATAATCCCAGATACACCCGCATTCTCTAGTCCCATTAGGTATTCATCTAAACCGTCAATATTTTCGTTATGTGCGAAGATGTTTGTGGTGACATAGATTTTAGCACCATATTTATTTGCAAACTCTACACCCTCTGCGATTTCTTCTAGAGTAAAATTATCAGCATTTGAACGCAGCCCATATTCTTGACCACCGATAAAGACAGCATCTGCACCGTAATGAACAGCAATTTTTAATTTTTCCAAATTCCCTGCAGGTGCAAGTAGTTCTGGTTTTTTCACAATCACACGCTTACCGTCAACAATTTTTGAAATAGGTTCTCTGATTGCTGTTGACATGCATTTTCCTCCTTTTTGCTATTAATAGACCGTTTCTTTAAAGTAGAAGCCTGTGTCTAAAGGTCGATTGATTGGTTGTAACTCTTCTAGTTGTTCTAAAAGATCATCTTTGATATCTTCGTATTCATCCCGATTTTCCACACATAAATCTATCGCTTTTCGATAGATTTTTGTCACTTCAATTAAATATTCCGTAGATTTTAAAACACCTTCGATTTTAAAGCTGTCGATACCTGCATCTATCATTTCTTCCAATTCATCCACAATACAGACATCATTTGGGCTCATGATATGCGTTCCATTTTCATCTTCAAAAATCGGATACTTATTTCCACGTTCTTTATCAAATAAGAACATATCTTTCTCTTTTTTACGGTTCTCGATTTCCATCACATTGCCTTGATATTCGAAATAGTTACCAATTAAAGAACGTTTGGATTGGAACATGCACATCATTCCATGTACTTGAACTTCAATTTCTACTTCAGCATTCTCTTTGATTTCGACAATTGCATCCATATTTAGCTCACGTGCAAGTACTGCACGTTTTGCACCTTTTCTTCCCCAATAATTACACGTATACCAGTTGGTCGCTGTTGTTTCAGTGTTCCAGTGTAGCTTCATTTCTGGGGCTACTTCACGGGCAGTCATTAATACTGCTGGGTCACCGAAGATAATCGCATCTACATTACTATCACGTAGAAATTCAATATAATCTCCTAGCTGAGGAACTTTATCATTATGGAATAAGGCATTCATGGATACATAGATTTTCGCATCTCGTGCATGAGCAATTTCAACCGCTTTTACAATATCCTCTCGGCTAAATTCACCTGCAAGTCGCAAACCGTATCTCTGTTCACCTATAATAAAAGCTGTTGCTCCAGCATTAATCAATGGTTCAATATCTTCAACACATGTAGGAGTTACCAGAAGTTCTGGTTTTTTCATTCCTTAACACCTCTTCTTTTACTTAATGCCACACCATCTCCAACAGGTAAGATGGTCGTATGATATTCTGGGTGCGCGAGGAGCCATTCATTGTACGATTTTATTTTTGTTACTAGACTTCGGATTCTTTTACTCTCGATTTCCTCCTCAGCAACAAGCCCTTTAAATAGTACATTATCTGTCACTATTAAACCATCCCCAGATAGACATTTTTCATAGATGTCAAAAAAATGTCGATATTGTCCTTTTGCAGCATCAATAAAAATACAGTCAAATTCACCATGACTCTTTACTTCATCAGCAACTTCGAGTGCATCACCAAAAATTACTTTGATTTGTGAGCTTGTCCCCGTTCGTTCAATGTTCTCTAAGGCTTTTTCATATCTTTCTTGATCGCGCTCTAGGGTTACAATCTTTGTACCTGGAAGTGCATTTGCCATTCGGATCGCAGAATATCCAATTGCAGTTCCAATTTCAAGGATTTGCTTTGGCTCAGATATTCGTAATATTTGAAGCATTGTTTCAATGCCAATAAGCTCCATAATCGGAACATTATTTTCTTTGGCATATTGTTCAATTTCTTCAACGTTGTCATCTCTTTTTGGTATTAAGGCTTCTAAATAATTGGTTAATTTACTTGATAACAAGAAAAAAACCTCCATTTCAGTATGGTGGTATAGTTTAAAAATATAGACATTCGATTTTGGAAAACATGAAAGTGTGGATTATCCCTTGAAGGGACAATTCCTCCAAAAAGTTTCACTTTATTTTACCATAAAGAAAAAGGGAACGCTAATAGGTAATAATTAGGTTCCCTTTATTCATTTAATTGATTATTGATTTGTGATATGTTGAGCTTTTTTTACATTATGTTCATCCAATGTTTTTGAGAAAAGCACTTCCCCTGTAGGTGTTGCTAAAAAGTATAAATAATCCGTTTCATCTGGATTTAATGCAGCTTCTAATGAAGACTCTCCCGCATTCGCTATTGGACCAGGTGTTAAGCCCTTCACTTGATATGTGTTATATGGTGAATTCACTTCTAGGTGCTCATAAAGAACACGGTCTTTATGTTCACCTAATGCATATAGAACCGTTGGGTCTGTTTGAAGCGGCATTCCCTCGTCTAGTCGATTATAAAACACACTTGATATTTGTTCACGGTCCGTTTGTGCGGTAGCCTCTTCTTCTATTAATGATGCCATTGTCAATAGTTTATGAGTAGAATCTAGATACTGATTTCCTTCCAATTCTCCTACATACTTCGCTAATACCTTATCCGTTTGCTCTAACATTGTTTCAACTATTGATTCAATGGAAGGCTTTTCTTCGTAAAAAGGATAAGTTGCAGGGAATAAATATCCCTCTAGCGGATGTTTGATATCCTTATCCAAAATTTCCTCTGTTAAGATATTAGGATATCTCTTTATTAAATCCCGAACATATGAAGGATCATCTAACTTATTCATGACTTCTTCTTTTGTATATCCAGTTTGTTCTGCAATAATCTTTGCAATCTCCTGAAGCTGTTTTCCCTCGGGAATAACAAGTTTAAAAGCAGGATCTCCCATTAAGATTCCAGATTTGAGACTCGCAATGATTTCATCAAAAGTCATTGCTTGATGTAATTTATATTCACCAGCTTTAAAACCAGATTCATTTCTAAACTTTGTGTAATAACGAAACACCTTTGCATTTTTGATAATATCATGTTCCTCTAAGATTTTTGCGATAGCTGTAGGTGAGGATCCAATTGGTATAGTTACTTCAATTGGTTCCTTATTCGTTGGATCGACTGGCTCAAGCGCAGATTTAATATATAAATAGCCTCCACCGATTATTCCAGATGTAGCTAATATAATGACTATTGATATGATAAAAACAATTTTTCGGATCGTTTTGGCTTCATTATGCCGTTCTATTAAATTCTTTTTATATTGATTTTTTTTCGATTCATTGTCTGCCATATATCGAAAATCCTCCCCTCACTCGAATTATTATACTACATTTTTTTATCTAATTCGTCAATTTCAGGAAGAATTAACTAGAATATTGTAGTTTTTCAAAATAATTTGGCCGTTAATGTGTTATTTAAAGAAATGTTGGACAAATAAAAAAACAGCTCAAGGCTGTATCTGACTGTTAACAAACGCTCGCATACTTCGTTGCTAACCTCACTCGTCCGCTCATGAAGGCAACTTTTATTTGCTTCTTCAATCGGCTGCGCGCCTTGACAGTCTGGGAAAGTGAATCTTACTAGTGTTTCCTATAAAAATGAGTGTAGACAAAGTCGAGTTTGACTTTGTCTACACTATGAAACAGCTCAGGACTGTTTATTATTCTTCTCCCTCTTCATCAAGGAATGTATTTAACATTTCTTCAACAAGGTCCCACTCTTCTTCTGTTTCAATTGGTTTTAGTTCACCATCTTCACCGTTCTCAGAAGGACTGAAGCTAGATGCGTGAATTTCAATATCTTCTTCATCCTCATTATCATCACTTACTGGATAATAAAGGACATACGATTTTCCAAATTCTTCTGACTCAAATGTAAATAATACTTCACAAAGAATTTCATTACCTTGTTCATCTACAACTGTTATTTGCTTTTCACCATGTTCCATGCAAATCCACCTCTTTTAATTTTTACTGTCAAGATATCCTTGAAGAATCATAACTGCAGCCATCTTGTCGATTACCTGCTTTCGCTTTTTTCGACTTACATCAGCCGACAAAAGGACCCGTTCGGCTGCCACCGTTGAGAGGCGCTCGTCCCATAAAACAACGGGCAACCCGAATCGCTTCTTGACTAAATCAGCAAAATGTTGACTAGCCTCGCCTCGAGGGCCAATCGTACCATTCATATTTTTAGGTAAACCTATAACGACAGATTCTACCTCGTATTGCTTGATGATTTCACCAAGACGCTCCAAGCCAAATTGCTGTCTTTCCTCATTAATCTTGATCGTCTCAATGCCTTGAGCAGTCCAGCCCATTTCATCACTAACGGCAACACCGACTGTTTTCGAGCCGACGTCTAAACCGAGAATCCTCATTCAATTTACCCCTCACGATGAAACTTTAAATAAGATTTTACTAACTCCTCAATTATTTCATCTCGTTCAAGTTTTCGGATTATATTCCTTGCATCATTATGACGCGGGATATATGCAGGATCTCCTGATAATAGGTACCCTACAATCTGGTTGATTGGATTATATCCTTTTTCTTGAAGAGCGTCATAGACATTAAATAATACTTCATTCACATTTGTTTCAACTGGTTCCTCTGGAAAGTTGAATTTCATAGTTTTATCAAATGAGCTCAAGTTTTGCACCTCACTCTTTAGGTTCTGGTGTTTGAATCCGTACATGTAAATCTTACCATTCATTGTACACTAATCACAACTAAATAGAAACAAGAAGTGACAATTTGTATCATTCCTTGACTAGAATGACACAAATTCACCCTTTTTAGACGTTTTTCACCCATTCTTCTACAAATTGTAATGCAGATTCGAGTTGGTCTGGATTTTTCCCACCCGCTTGTGCCATATCTGGTCGGCCACCACCACCACCACCGCAGCGAGTTGCCACTTCCTTGATAAGCTTTCCAGCGTGGAAACCTTTTTCAATTAAATCTTTTGTTACACCTGCTGTGAGGTTTACCTTACCTTCGTTCACAGAACCTAGAACAATTACTGCTGATCCAAGTTTTTGCTTCAAATCATCCACCATAGTACGCAGGTTATTCATATCTTGGGCATTTACCTTACTATATAAAACAGTCGTACCATTTATTTCTTTTGCTTTATCAACAAGGCTACCAGCTTCTATATTTCCAAGTTTAGCTGACAATGATTCATTTTCACGATGTAATTGACGAATTTCTTGTTGCATCGCTTCAATACGGTTAGGAACTTCTGTTGGCTTTGTTTTTAACATATTTGCCACTTCTTGAAGCATTTTCACTTGATCATTGATAACGTGGTATGCTGCTTCACCAGTGACTGCTTCAATACGGCGTGTACCCGCTCCAATCCCAGACTCGGAAACAATCTTGAATAATCCAATTGTCGATGTGTTCGGTACATGACACCCACCGCAAAGCTCTAGGCTATAGTCACCAACTTGGACAACACGGACAATTTCACCATATTTTTCACCGAATAAGGCCATTGCTCCCATCGCTTTCGCTTCGGAAAGAGATTTATAATCGATTTGGACAGGTATACTACTCCAGATTTTTTCATTTACAATCGATTCAATCTGTTCAAGTTCCTCTGGCTTAATTTGACCAAAATGTGAAAAGTCAAAACGTAATCGATTTGATGTTACGAGAGATCCTGCTTGGTTTACGTGTTCCCCTAGTACATCTTTTAAAGCTTGGTGTAAAAGATGGGTAGCTGTATGGTTTTTAATAACACCACTACGATTTTCTTGATCTACTCTCGCATGTAGCTTGTCCCCTGTAGCTATACTTCCTTTTTCTACTAGGATGCGATGTAAATTTTGACCATTTGGTGCTTTTTGAACATCTTTTACAATTACTTTTGTAGTTGAATTTTCGAGTGTACCTTCATCGGCAATTTGTCCACCACTCTCAGCATAGAAAGGTGTAGCATCTAGTACAAGTTGGATTTCTTCTCCTTCACTCGCTTTTTCGACGATTTCTCCGTCTTTTATGATTGTTAAAATCGTTGAATGCGCCTCTAACTCATCATAACCAACAAATTTACTCTCAACCTTTATTTCACCTAATACACTACTTTGAACCTGCATTGAATCAACATCTTGGCGAGCAGATCTTGCTCTTTCACGCTGATTTTCCATTTCACGCTCAAAGCCATCGTGATCGACTTTCATCCCTTCTTCTTCTGCGTATTCCTCAGTAAGTTCAATAGGGAATCCATACGTATCATACAAACGGAAGACATCTTCACCAGAAATTGTGTCACTACCTTTTGCTTTCTCTTTTTTAATTACAGTTGATAGTATCGCTAGACCATCATGTAACGTTTCGTGGAAGCGTTCTTCCTCAGTCTTCACTACTTTTTGAATAAACTCTGTTTTATCCTTTACATCTGGGTAAAAATCAACCATGATTTCGCCTACTACAGGAACTAGCTCATACATAAACGGGCGATTGATTGAAATTTGTTTTGCGTAACGTACAGCACGTCTTAATAATCTTCGAAGGACATAACCTCTCCCCTCATTTGACGGTAGTGCTCCATCTCCAACTGCAAATGTTACTGTACGAATATGGTCAGCGATTACCTTAAATGCAACATCCTTTTCTTTTTCTTGCCCATATTTTTCACCAGAAATTTTTTCTGTTGCTTGTATGATTGGCATGAAAAGGTCTGTGTCAAAGTTTGTAGGTACATTCTGAATCACAGAACACATTCTTTCAAGACCCATTCCTGTATCAATATTCTTTTTAGGTAGTGGAGTATAAGACCCATCAGGATTATGGTTAAATTGTGAGAACACGAGGTTCCAAATTTCTAAATAACGCTCATTTTCCCCGCCTGGATATAGTTCAGGGTCTTCTGGGTCGTTACCAAACTCTTCACCGCGGTCATAGAAAATTTCTGTATTTGGACCACTTGGACCTTCACCAATATCCCAGAAGTTTCCTTCAAGTCGTATGATGCGTTCTTCAGGAATTCCAATCTTGTCCTTCCAAATTTCAAATGCTTCATCATCTTCAGGATGAATCGTCACTGATAGTTTTTCTGGTTCAAATCCAATCCAGTCTTTACTTGTTAAGAATTCCCATGCCCACACAATTGCTTCTTCTTTGAAATAATCACCAATTGAGAAATTCCCGAGCATTTCAAAGAAAGTATGGTGGCGAGCTGTTTTTCCAACATTCTCAATATCATTTGTCCGAATGGACTTTTGAGCATTACAAATTCTTGGGTTTTGTGGAATAACCCGGCCATCGAAGTATTTTTTTAAGGTAGCCACACCACTATTGATCCATAGTAAGGATGGATCCTCATGGGGTACCAATGAAGCACTTGGTTCAATCGCATGCCCCTTTGATTCAAAGAAATCTAAAAACATTTGTCGCACTTGAGCTGATGTTAACTGTTTCATATCATAACCTCCACCTTCATTTTAGACATAAAAAAATACTCTAATCCCTAAAAAACAGGGACGAGAGTATGCTCGCGGTACCACCCTGGTTGATAAAGTAAGCATAGGCTACTTTATCCCCTCTCAACCGGTTAACGCACCGTGCGGAACGGATTACTAACATTTTCACCCGCTCACCTCCGGACCGGAATTCACCTGCCGCTCCACCGGTTCGCACCATCCACCGGCTCTCTGCAAGAAGCACCACAGGCTACTTTTGCCCTTCATCGGTTTTAACTAGATTAAATATTACCCATAGTATACCCTTATGCTGAAAAAAATGCAAGTAAAACACGCTGCCTTGTGGTATAATATAACAGTAAA
>Ga0079224_100010155_pt1 | contig 12898 bp, 15 predicted proteins | sample Stecom2015_FD_80414 | JGI IMG/M metagenome (GOLD analysis project Ga0079224, IMG submission 80414) | Agricultural soil microbial communities from Utah to study Nitrogen management - Steer compost 2015 | ecosystem: Environmental > Terrestrial > Soil > Agricultural land | place: USA: Utah...
TCAGGGCTACCAGAATCTCCTCCGCTACCTGTCGTGGAAGACGGTCGACAATGGCGAGGAGGGAGTGCCGCGGCTGCGGTTCTTCAAGACGCCCGGCAACGAGTGGTGCTTCAACCAGCTCGAGAACATGGTGCTCAACGAGGCGTCGATGGAGGACGTGCTCAAGGTCGACGCCGATGAGCGCGGCGACGGGGGCGACGACTGCTACGACGAGACCCGCTACGGGGCCATGAGCGTTCGGCTGCGGGCGCTCGAGCTGCAGGTCGGCCGGACGGACGGCGGCGCCTGGAGCAAGGAGGCCCTCGCCCACGAGGCCGCGACCAAGATGCGCGTCACGGAGCTCGAGCCCCCCGACGAGCGCATCATCATCCCCGAGTTCGGAGCGATCTACTGATGGCGCGAAGCGCACGGATGCCCGCCGGCGGAGCTCACCGCCCCTCGGGCAAGCGAGAAGTGCCCTGGTCGGAGTGGGCCCACCCGAAGAATCAGGGCAAGCACGTCACCCGCGGGGAGCTGATCTCGGCGCTCAACATCGCGCTCAACAACTACCGCCGGAAGCACACGCTCCGGGGGAGGATCGGCCTCTACTTCGCCGCCGACTGGGCCCGCACCAAGCGCGAAATGCGCGAGCTGCGCGCGCTGACCGCCAAGCTCTTCACCCGCCGTGAGGCCCCTGATGGAGCTCCCTGATGACGTCTACCATCGCGGTTTTTCTGGTCTTGGCCTCTTTCGCGGCCGGTTTCGGATTGGGCTCGTCGATGGCGTCCTGGCGGTGGACCCGATTCCTGATGACCGGGCTACCGCCGAGCTCCATGCTGCCCGGACTGGGGGGCGCACCGACGATTGCCACCTCGGCCCCCCGTTCCTCGCCGATGCCGATCCCCGAGCCGGTGATCCAGACCGGGATCGAGCGGCTGATGACGATGGCGAAGGAGCTGAACATGCCCCTGAGCCCGGAGGAGGCGCGGGAGCAGGTCGAGGCGATGATCCGCGGCGAGGAGTTCGGCTCGCCCGCCGGCTGACGATACTGGGGTTGCTGCGGCCGTTCACCCCGCGGGAGTGGGACGTGGTGGACCTGGTGTGCTGCGGCTGCTCGAACGAGGAGGTCGCCCGGCTGCTCGGGTTCTCCAAGCGGCACGGGGAGCGCCTGATTCAGGCCGCGGCGACCAAGGTGCCGGGCCACCACCGGCTCTCCAACCGGGAGCGGATCCTGTTCTGGCGGGCCAAGCAGATCGGGGCCGCCGAGTACCGGGCGGGATTGCGCGACGAGGAAGGGTTCCCCATCGTTGAGCGAGACTATGCAGTGACGCACCCGGACAGTAACCACCACGAGATCCTCTTTCCCGAGAGCGACTGATGCCAGGCCAACCGAAGCGACCGCCGCCGCCCCGTCCCGGTGCGCGCATCTACATCCCGCACCGCCGGCTGACCGGCAGCTCTCAGCTCGCCGTGGGCGCCACCATCAACGCCACCGAGATCGGCGTCCACCTCGTCCCAACCGCCGGGGTGACCACCTTCCGGTGCCGGGCGATGGTCGACGTCAACGACGCGATCCTCCGGGTGCAGATCTGCGACCCGGACGGCAACCCCTACACGGAGAACCAGCCGAACCCCGAGACGATGGTCGCCAACACCGAGGCCATGATCGACGTCGGCCTGGTCGGTGAGTGCTACGTGGAAGTGTCGATTGAGGCCCCCGCCGGAGAGCCCGCTGTCGTGACGTTCGTAGACGTCTCGGCCACGCAGTTCTGAAGCGCTCGGCGCTCGTCGCGCCAGCGATGAGAGCGAACCCCACCGAGGAGGATCCCCTCCTCGATGGGGAGCGCCTGAAGTGGGTGACCGATCGCTGGCACTCGCAGGATGATGTGCTGCGCTCGCGCGACCGCACGATCGAAGAAAACATTCGGATGCTGTGTGGCCGGCAGTGGTCGATGTGGAACCCCTACTTCCAGAAGTTCATCGACGTCGGCGACTGGTTTCAGGGCAACGACAAGTATTGGCAGCAGCGCCCGGTCGTCAACCGCCTCCTCTACTGGTTCATCCTCACCCACGCGCGCATGACGGAGAACATCGGCGTCGTCGGCTTCCAGCCGGCCACCGCCGATCGCTTCGACCAGATGCTCGCCGAGGTCATGGACACCGTGCACAAGACGGTGTGGCAGCAGAGCGGGATGGACGACGCGATCGACTGGCGCACCGCCTGGATGATCCCCTGCGCCCAGAGCTACATCTACCTCTCCGTCGACCCCGACCGCGGCGAGCTCCGCGAGTGGATCGGCCCCGCGATGTTGCCGGTGCAGGACGAGCTCGGCCAGCCCTATCTCGACCCGGCCGGTCAGCCGATGGAGCTCTACGCCGAGGCGGTCCCCTACGACCGGGCCGGCCAGCCGCTCGCGCGCGGCTACCCGGACGGCACCTACGAGGTGACCGGCGAGCCGCACGTCGAGCCCGAGGGCGAGATCGTGGCGATGGCGCTGTGTCCGCTGCAGGTCCGCGGCGAGTGGTCGCAGCGCCCGTGGCACCGCAAGCGGTGGCACATGATGTTCGCCCACACCGGCATCGACGAGCTCTACCAGAAGTTCGGCGTCGAGCTCGAGCCCGAGGGCGATGCCGCGATCGGCAGCGAGTACGAGCTGTCGCGCATCATCAACGGCTCCGGCTGGTACGGCGCGAGCGGCGGGCTCCACGGCGACGGCCTGGTGACCCTGCTGAAGGACTCGGTGGGGGTCTACACCTACTGGGAAGCGCCGAGCCGTGAGTACCCGCGCACGAAGGACTCGCCGGGCGGGCGGATGATCGTCTGCACGAAGACCCGGCTGATCTACGACGGCCCGCGCAACGCCGACTTCCCCTACACCTCGCCGCTGCACGAGTACCGGTTCGTCAACGTGCCGGGCCGGCCGGGCGCGACCACCCCGCAGGAGGCGATGAACCCCCTGCAGCGGTCGTACAACCGCGGCTACGGCCAGATGCAGGAGTACCGGAACCTCTGCACCAACCCGGTCGGCGTGATCGACCAAATGAGCGGGCTGCGCGACAAGGAGATTGTGAACAAGCCCGGTCTCCTCGTCACCGCGATCAAGCGGCAGGGCGTGAAGGCGTTCGAGTACGTCGACCCGCCCCGGATCGGCGAGGAGGTCTTCCGCGTCCAGGCGCTCCTCCGTCAGGAGATGCGCGAGTTCGGCTGGATCGAGGGCGCCGAGGGCAGCGCGCCCACGCTCGATGCGTCGGGCGAGCTCGTGAAGGAGCTGCGGTTCAACGCCGATCGCGGCATCGGGGCGACCATGCGCCGCAACCTGATCGAAGACGCCCGGGTGGTCGAGACGATGATGGCGTTCCTGAAGGTCCTCTGGGACGAAGAGAAGGTGATCACCTACGCCGGCGAGGACCAAGTGCCGATGACGGTGACGGTCTTCCCCGAAATGTTCCAGCGCGGCCGCGTGAACGTCGTGCCGGTGATCGAGTCGGCCCTCCCCGAGGGTCCGGGCGAGCGCGAGAAGCGCGCCCGCGATCTGTACGAGATGGGGATCTGGGGCCCGCCGGGCACCGCGGGTGCCTCGCGCGCCTTCCTCGACATGGCCCGGTTCACCCATCAGGGCCGCTTCCACCGCGCGCTCGGTGGCGTCGACGAGGTGACCGCGAATCAGGAGAACGGCCAGCTCGTGCTCGGCGTGCCGGCCGCGGAGGTGGAGACGTGGGAGTGGTATAACCACCTGATCCACCTCGAGGTGCACACGAAGTTCATGTCGACGCCGGAGTTCAAGCGGCTCGACCCGCAGGTGAAGATGGAGTTCATGCTCCACCGCCAGCTTCATCAGATGTTGGCGCAACCGATGCTCGAGGCGATGGCCGCTCAGGCATCCGAACAAGGCGGCGCCGGTGGTGAGCCCGGCGCCGGCGAGGAGGGTTGACCCCGATGCTGTGGTTCCGCTCGCTGTTTCTCGACCAGGACGGTGCACCCGGCGGCGGCGATTCCGCACCCCCGGCTGCGCCCGCCGCTCGGGAAGGTGACGATCGTCCACCGATGACCTCTGCGGAGCGACTCCGTGAGTCGATGCAGAACGTTCGCAGTCACCTCTCGCCTGACGGCACCACGCTCCGCCGGGAAGTCCCCGCCGGTGAGCAGCCCCCGGCCGAGGGTGGCAACAAGCCGCCCGCGAAGCCGGCCGAACGCACCGATGATGGCCGGTTCGCGCCGACCGGCCGGATCCGCGAGGATGGCTCGCAGATCCAGCCCGGCGACGACGACTACGACGAGGAGCTCGACGGTCCGGGCGCTGAGCCGCCCGAGGGCGACGAGCCGCCGGAGGGCGAGGAGGACGAGCGCCTCCGCGTCGTGTTGCGGCCCCGGAGCCCCGGCGAGCAGCCGCGGGTCATCTACGCCGACACGCCCGAGGCCGCGGAGGACCTGCGACGCACCGTGAAGGAGGGACTGCGGCGCGACGAGTTCAACCGGCTCAGCGCGCGGGTCGAGCGCCAGGCGGAGGAGCTGCAGGTCGTCGAAGACCTGATCCGGCTCGATCCGGCCGGCTTCGTGCTCGAGCACATGCCGCAGGAGTCGCAGCAGGAGGTGGCTCTCGCGGTGCTCGCGCAGCCCGGCATGCTCGAGGCGGTGCTCGACCTGGTGGACGGGTGGCGGGACAACCCCGACCAGCGCGAGCGCGACCGGCTGACCCGCGAGCTCGACCGCACAAGGAAGCGGGAGGAAATCGACCGGCAGCTCAACGAGCGCCACGCCAGTCGTGCGATCGTGCGGGAAGTCACCCGCGCGGCCGACGACATGGCGGAGCTGATCGACCCGAACCTGCAGCAGCAGTTCGTCGACGACCTGCTCGGCGACATGCAAGCGTTCGCGCGGGCGAACCCGCGCGTCGGCCGGCTCACGGTCGAGCAGATGGTGCAGCATGTGTGGGCCCGGCGCCTGTCGCTCTACGGCGTCGACCCGAAGGATGCGGTGGAAGCCGCGAAGTCCGGTGGAGTGCTCCCAACCCGAGGGAAGCCCAAGGGTGAGGCCGCGCGGAAGCTCGCGGCCCAAGCTGCGGAGGCACGAAAGACCGGCCCGAAGTTTCGGAGCTCCTCGACCGCGAGACGCGCGGCTGCTGCGACCCCCTCTGCGGGGTCCGGGGTCACGCCGCCCGCTGACGGGATGCCGAAGCACAACTGGCAGGAGCGCAGCTCGTGGCTCCGCCAGAAGTTCAATCTCCCACAGCGAAAGGCGTGACCGACATGATGAGCAAGCTGCTCACCAATCGGATCTTCGGCCTCTTCGTGGTCGTGCTGGTGGCACTCTTCCTCCCGCACGCGGCGCTGGCTGCGCCGCTGTTCGTCGGGGAGACCACCGACGTCGCTGACCTCAACGAAGCCATGAAGATCTACTTCACCGACCCGATCGTGGTGAACGTCGTCACCGACACGGAAGTCCTCGATCTGATGATGGAGGACAACAACGTCCAGGTGAACAACACCACCGGTGGTCGGTACATCGAGACGGCGCAGTACTTCCGTCTCCCGGCTGGTGCCGGATTCCGGGCGAAGGGCGACTACCTGCCTATCCCCGGTGCTCCTCGGATCAAGAACTCCCAGATCTACCTGAAGAAGGGGGTCGGGGTGATCCAGATGGAGGGCGAGGTGATGGAGCGGGTGAAGTCGAACATGGGCGCGTACATCGACTACATGGACCGCGCGATGCCCGACTTCCTCGAGCGGTTCAATGACAATCTCGACCGGGCCGCGCTCGGCTACGGCAACGGTGCCAAGGCGAAGATCGCCGGCATCAACGGCACCGTGATCACGCTCGAGAGCGCGCTCGGTGTCGACGGCTGGAGCGACGCCTGGCTGCAGGTGCAGGAGGGTGAGTCCCTCGTCGCTTCGGTTGACGCCGACGCGGATCCGCTCCGCAACGCCAACGTCAACGGCGGCGCCTCCGCGGCGATCGTCGAGGACGTCGACAACGAGACCAGCTCGATCACCGTCAACGCGGTCCCGAGCGAGTGGCAGGTCGGCGACTTCCTCTTCGGAGGTGACGCCACCGGGCACTCGGGCATGGCCGATGGGGTCGACCGCGAGATCATCGGTCTCGCCGGCATGGTCGACGACGGCTCGATCCTGCAGGAGTTCCAGGGTCTCGACCGCAACAGCTACCGGCTGTGGCGGGCGAACGTCATCGACGGGTCCTCGGGCAACTTCACCGGCGACCTCGATGAACAGGTCCTCGTGCACGCGGACAACCAGGCCTACGTGCTCGGCAAGGGGATGCCGAACGTGGTCTTCACCTCGCGCACTCAGGCCGACCGCTACTGGTTCTCCCTGAAGGGCGATCGGGTGCTCAACGACCCGAAGAGCTACGAGGGGGGCCGGGGCAAGCTCTGGGTCCGGCTCGGCGATCGGGTCATCCCGATCCGCGTGGGCCGCAAGGTCCCGCCGGAGCTCTGCTACATGCTCCAGACCGACACCTTCCGCCGCTGGCAGCTCGACGGCGGGAAGTGGGACGACAAGACCGGGGCGGTGTGGAACCGGGTCACCGATGGCGTCGGCCGCAAGGACGACTTCTACGCGGTGTACATCTGGTACCTGCAGCTCGGCAACATCGCTCCGCGGAAGAACGTGCGGATCGAGAACCTCGCGGCCTAATCGGGCCCGAGCACCGGGAGCGGGGGCTTCGGCCCCCGCCCCACCATCTATTCCGCCGCGGATGGCACGCGGTTGGGAGACTGAGACGATGATTCAGGATCACAAGATCGACCCGGCCGCGATGGCCTCGAAGCACTACTTCCCGTTCCCGGCGGTCGTGGCCGCCTCGCAGACCGACCGGGCCTTCGCGCACCTCGTTCCCGGCCACTCGTTCGAGCTCCGCGAGCTCCGGGCGTCGGCCGTGGGCGTCACCGCTGCGATCACGTTCGACGCGGTGATCGTCCCGCCGACCGCGGTCATCCGCGCCGGCGCGCTGACGGTGCACTCCACCCCCGAGCAGCTCGCGCTCGCCCTGTCGCGCTACATCGTCGGCGGCAAGGTGGTCGAGAAGGCCGCGGCGAGCGGCATCACGTTCTCGGCCGCGCACGTCGTCACCGCCACCAAGTTCGGCGCGATCCTCGTGCAGATCGACAACACCGGCGCGGTGACCACCAAGGTCGGCGAGGCCACGCAGACGACCGCGATGGCCTACGACACAGCCCAGGAGGCGATCAACGCCCTGCCTGCGGCCGACGCCGGCAAGCTGGCGATTGCCTACATCGTCATCGAGGCCGACGCTGGCGACTGGACCGCCAACACCGACGACCTGACCAACGGCTCCGACCTCACCTCGGCGACGATCACCATGATCGCGGCTCAGGCGAGGGTGCTGTCCTCGGCGCTGACGCCGGTGGCGGGCGAGGAAGTACTCGGCACGCGGTCGACCGATCGCGCGCGGGTGCGCGGGAGCAAGACCGACCACCTCCTGCTGCTCTACACCACCGATGGCACCGGTGCGCTGGTCAACGGCATCGTGACCGCGGTGCTGCAGGCGCGGCCGGGCGGCGGCCAGTCGAGCGCCGAGTAATGCACGTCGAGCGTTTGGTCGAATGGCCCGCGATCTTCGATCCGCCGCCGGAGCTCCTCCGGCGGCTGCGGGCTATTCGGCCCAACGCCGAGCTGATCTACATCGGGGATGGCCGGTGGTGGCTCGGCGAGGTGCGCTGGAACAGCGAGAAGGCGCGCCGCGCCGGCATCATGATCAAGACCTGGTGGCAGAACCGGAAGGACGAGGGCGTGACCGTCCTGACCGATCCCCACCACATCGCGTTTCTGCGCGACGCGCAGCTCCTCTATCAGGGGTTCGCGTACATCCGCGAGTACTTCGGGGACCCGGACGGTCGGATCGTGAACGACTACCAGCGCATGTGCTGGAAGGAAGACCACGACATCCTCGAGCAGGAAGTCCAACACCAGCTCAGTCAGAGCGACGATCGGACCTCGCTGCAGAAGCGGATCAAGATTGTCACCGACCGCATCCGCGCCGAGGCGAAGAGCGACCACAGCATCATCTTCAACAAGCGGCGTAGTGTGAACCTGTACGTCCCGCCGAAGCCGAACCTCTTGGTGCCGCGGGCCAACCGGAAGAGGATCATCACGGTATGAGCAAGTTCAAGGTCATCGGCCACTTCGGGAAGAAGGTCATCGGGGCGAAGCGCGCTGCCGAAGAGCGCGTCCTCGTGAAGAAGAAGGCCACCAAGTTCGGGCCGCGGGTCCTCGGATCGCGCGGCGCCAAGGCGGGCACCAACACCCCGCGCCCCGGTGGCGTGCCGGTGGTGGCGAACCTCTCGGTCGACCGGCTGGCGGAGATCCTCGCCGACAACCCGGCGTACCTCCCCACGTTCGTCGAGCAGGAGTTCAACCGCTCCAAGCAGGGCGGGGTGCGCCGGCGCGCGCTCGAGCTCTTCCTCTCCCACGTCGACGCGCTCGAGCCCGAGGCGGCGACGAAGGTCCGCATCCGCATCGAGGGCTATCTGGCGAAGAACACGGACGTGGACGCCGAGGGGAACCTCACGAGCCGGCCGAAGCGGGGCCCGGCGCCGCCGGCGCGCGAGGCCAATGCGGCGCTCGCCGATCCGTCCGTGGCGCCGGACATCCGTCAGTCGCTCGCTGCGTCCATCGCGCGGATGCGTGCGGTGAGCGCCACCCCGGCACCCGAGCCCACCGAGGATCCCTGAGCCATGACCAGCGGGGAGATCATCGAGGAGGCGCGGGACCTGCACCCCGCGTTCGACGACAACAGCCACCCGGACAAGGTGCTGGTGCGGTTCGTGAACCGGTACCAGACGGGCTTGCTGGCCGAGGCGCTCACCCGCTACCCCTCGCTCTACAGCACCACGCAGGACATCGCCCTCCCGCTCGCGGACTTCGCGGCGGGAGAGGCGCTCACGGAGCCCCTGTTCGTGCAGGACGTGGTGGCGCTGAAGAACGGCGAGGAGACGCCGGTCGTCATCATCCCCTACGAGCACCGCCACGACCCGCAGCCCTTCTACTGCGGATGGATCGTCAACCGGCGGCTGTTCCTCAACGGGAAGGCGAGCAACTGGGCGACCTTCTCCGGCGGGCTCCGGGTGCGCTACGCGACCACGCCGGCGGCGATCACCGGCGAGGACGACGTGCTGATCCTGCCGGACCACGCGCGCGAGTGCCTCGTGGCCGCGTGTGCGCAGTTCATGGCCGGCCGGCCCGGCAACATGCAGCGGCCGGGCATCGAGAAGCCGAACCTCAACTACTTCAGGAGTGAGCACGCCATCGAGCGTGAGCGGTTCCTGACGAACCTCTGGCTCCTGCGGTCGACCGACGCCCGCTTCATTCGGGATGTGAGCGCCTGATGGCCACCGTCAACGAGATCCTCGTCGCGGCCTACAACCGCTCCTCGAAGTTCAACAACCAGCAGCTCGCCGGCGAGTCGAGTGAGCTGCTCAAGGTCGTCCAGCGGACGGTGCGGGCGGTCTTCGCGCTCACCGCGCGCATCAGCCCGACCTACTACGGCACCAGCACCTCCATCGCCATCAGCGGCGGACGGTGGGCCTGGCCGAGCGACATGGAGCTGATCTTCTGGCTCGAGCACGCCGGCGACGAGGTGGTGGTGGTGCCGTTCGACCAGCGGGACGCCGAGCCGACGAAGAAGGCCGTCTATGCGATGGGGAAGTACTTCTATCCGGCCGGGAACCCCGGCGACCCGTCGACGGGCAACCTGACCTACTGGTACAGCCGGCGCCCGACCGATCCGGCCGACACGGGCTCGGCGATCGACAGCGACTTCCCCGAGAGCCACCTCGACCTGCTGATCGCGGAGGTGGCGTACTACCTGTCGCTGAAGGGTGACCACACCCGCGACCAGGAGGCCTTTCTCGGCGAGCGCGACAAGTACCTCGCGCTCTACGCCGCCCACATCGAGCACGCCTTCGGCACACTCGAGCGCAAGAAGTACGGCCACGTCCGGCGGTTCAACCTGCAAGCGTTCGTCCCCAACGGCGCCCTGCTCGGCGGGGGAGCGGCCGGATGACGGTGCAGGAGATCTACGAACAGGCGCTCGCGCGCGCCTCGGAGTTCTCGGAGAAGGTGCCGAACACCTTCTCGGTCACGGTGGCGCGCATGACGCAGCGGCAGGAACAACTGTTCGCGCGGATCGCCGAGCTGAACCGCGACTACACCGGCCGCGACGGCGAGGTGACCCTCATCGCCGGCGTCGGCGACAGCGCCACCCTCGACCCGCTGCCGATGCGGGTCTACCACGTCCAGATCGGCGACCCCGGTGCCTCGAGTTACGCCGCGGGGAAGAAGGTCAACATCGTCCCGGTCGACGACCTGGACTGCGCGCTCGCGCCGCGGGCCACCTTCCGCGACGGGCTCTTCGAGCAGGTCGCCACCGATCTCGCCAACGTCACCTCGCTCACCGTCTTCTACGCCAAGCGGCCGACCGAGCTGACGGCCGGGGACGACGTGCCGGAGCTGCCGGTGCAGTTCCACGAGCTGCTCGTGGTCGATCTCACCAAGTCGCTCGTGCGGAAGACGATCGGCCTGAACGCCACCAGCCGGAAGGAGATCATCGAGATCCTCGAGGTGGAGGAGACCGAGCTGCTCGCGGCGTTCGACAATCACATCATCAACTACAACTACGCTGAGGTCTCCCGCTTCGGACGCACCGCGGGGGGCTGAGTGGTCGAGATCCTTCGCGCCGACGAGTTCGCTGAGGGCCCGCGCCGGACCCAGGCCGAGTTCGACACTCCCAGCCACCAACTGCTGCGCGCCTCGATCGACCGCCGGCCTGATGCCGTGTCGTTCGACTACCTCTGGTCGTTCGCCTACGGCCCGGTGGCGATCTCCGACGTCTCGGCCGGGATTCGCGACCGGCCGTGGTACGTGCGCTGTGAGGGGCTCGACGTCTACATCGCCCGCGCCAACGACGCGAACGACGGATGGGAAGCGGAGACTCTGCTCTTCAGCTACACCGGTGCGGCGATCGTCGAGCTCGATCTCGCCTTCGAGCAAGCCGGCCGCGCGGTGGTGGTGGCGGAGCGGCCGACCGGGACCGCCGGCGCGCCCGAGCTCTGGATCTACTGGTTCGATCCGATGCTCGGCTTCGTCTTCCAAAACTTCGGCGAGGGGCGCACGCCGCGGTGCATCCTCGACGAGCCCGATTTCACCAGCGAGTCGGATGTGCTCGTGTTCTACATCAACGACACCGACGACGAAGTGAAGATGCGGGTGCAGCGCGAGGAGTACGCGACGGATCATGCCGTCCCGATCACCGACGTAGCCGAGAAGTTCCTCGAGGACGTGGTGAAGGTGAGCGACTCGCGGATCCGGGTGGTGGCCTCCGTGCGCGACGCGATGGCCGGCACCTACACGCTGGAGTCGCTGGAGAGCACGCTCTATCCGATCGCGTGGGGTCCAGACGAGGTGGCGTCGGCCATGACCTTCCTTACCTCGCTGCTGGACCAGGTGGTGATCGAGGTCGGCTACGAGGGTCCGGTCGCCTACATCCAGGCGGAGGACGAGGAGGTGCTGGCCGCGATGGCGTTCGTCGGCGCGCTCGTGGCGCTGGCGATCATTACGATTGACCAGGACACCGATCCGCGGCTGCCTGCCGACCCGGAGGAGGTGGCCGTTGACATGACGTTTGTGGCCGCGCTGGTGGCGCTGGCTGTCATCATCGTGGAGCAGGAGACCGACCCTCGGCTCCCCGCCTCGCCGGAGGAAGTCAACGGCGACATGGTGTTCGTGGCCGCGCTGCTCGATCTCGTGGTCATCGTCGTGGAGCAGGAGACGGCGGCGCGACTGCCTGGCGGGACCGAAGAAGTGGATGGCACAATGACATTCGTTTCCGCTCTTCTGGAGCCCGTATGAAGCGACGGACTAATGGCCTGGTCATCCCAGCGCCGAACCTGATTCTCGATCGTGGCCCCTGCCCTCGCAGGACGATCCATCGACGGATGCCGAAGTGCACGGCGCGCGTCGAGGGGCGGTGGCTGGTGCAGCTCGTGAGTGCCGGTGGGATCATCAAGCGCGAGCTCGAGTTCCCGAACCTCGTGACCGATGTCGGGCTCGACTTCCTGCACACCATGAACGGCGCGCAGATGGGCAACACCACCATGAACTACTGCGGCGTGGGGACCGGCTCCACCGCGCCCGCCGCAGGCGACACCGCCCTCGTGTCGGAGGTGGCGCGGACCAACGCCGGGCCGACGTTTGGATCTGCGCCTGACCGCGCTGGTGGGTACGACACGCCTGGCAACTACGGCTTTGCGCGACTGACGTGGGAGTTCGATTTCTCGGTGGCGAACGGCAACCTCACCGAGATCGGCATTTTCAACGCGAGCTCGGCGGGCACGATGTTCTGCCGCGCGCTGTTCACCGACTCCGGCGGCACCCCGACGACGGTTGTCAAGACTTCCGCCGACAAACTCCGGGTGCGCTACGAGTGGCGCATCCTGGCCCCCGCGATCACCGACACGGTGGAGAGCTCCTACGACATCGACGGCCTGGGGACGCTCGTGGACATCTCGCACCGCCCGGTCGGCCTCAACTCCGGTGGCGCGTGGGGCGATCTTTCCAGAGGCCCGGAGCGCATGGGGCAGAGCAACACTCAGATCGGTCGCGCTCGCAACTCGAACACCGCGATTGGGCACACAACCCTGGACAGCGATGGTACCAACTGCTCGGCGGCGACCTGGGCCTCCTACACCGGCGGCAGCTTCGCGCGTGAGCTGGAGCTCCGATGGGATACCGGCGTTGCCAACTTCGCGGGCGGCACTCCGGGGATCGGTGGGGGCGGCGGTAGTTTGTCGAACGACACCCGCCATATGTGGGTTTTCGTGTTCTCGCCGCGGGTGTAGAAGGACAACACCAAGCGGTTATTCTTCGAGATGGAGTTCGCCTTCCA
>Ga0079224_100010156_pt1 | contig 12898 bp, 8 predicted proteins | sample Stecom2015_FD_80414 | JGI IMG/M metagenome (GOLD analysis project Ga0079224, IMG submission 80414) | Agricultural soil microbial communities from Utah to study Nitrogen management - Steer compost 2015 | ecosystem: Environmental > Terrestrial > Soil > Agricultural land | place: USA: Utah...
AGATGGGAGGGGGACGCGGTCTGAGCTCTCCCCTCGGAGGGTGGTCGGGGGCGGCTCCCTCGGCTCCCTCCGCTCCTTCAGCACGGCAGGCCGCTGCTGCGTGGACGCCCTCGGAGGTGGCTGACCTCATCCGACCCGGACGCCCGCCCCAGCGCAGGACCGCTCCTTCCCGGACCGCGTCGTCGCAGGGCGTCGTGCCTGCAGGTCCATCCGCCGGCCCCCGCGCCGACCGGGCCCGCGCCGATTCCACCACCAAGGCGAGCGCTCCCTCAGAGGCGACCGGCGCTTCGTCCCCGGCGCCCGCTGAAAGCCGTGCACTGCGGGGCAAGAGGGGCCGGGCGGGGCGCCGCCGCGCGCGACGTGAGGCCCGGGTACCCCAGGCGTCCGGTGGCGGGTCCCCGGAGATGGAGGCGTCTCCCTCCGGAGAGCCACCCGTCCGCCGAGGCTTCTTCCAGGACGCCGCTCCACGACCCGGTGGTCGCCGGAATGGCCGCTGAGTTCCGGGGACGATGACGCGCGTCGAACGGCCTTCCGGTGAGCTCGGGAGCCTCCTGCTGGTGCTTCACGCCCACCTCCCGTGGGTGCGCCATCCGGAGCATCCGGACTTCCTCGAGGAAGACTGGTTCTTCGAAGCGGTCGCCGAGTGCTACCTGCCGCTGCTCGACGTCTTTGATCGCCTCGAGACCGAAGGGATCGACTTCCGGCTGACCCTGACCCTTTCACCGACGCTGCTGGCGATGTTGCAGGATCCGCTGCTGCTCGAGCGTTGTGCGCGGCGCTTCGAGCGGCTCGTCGCATTGGGAACCCGGGAGTGCGGGAGAACCCGCGGGACCCCGGAGCTGGAAGCCCTCGCCGCGTTCCACCGGGCGTTCTATGTGGCGCGTCTCGAGCAGTTCGAGGCACTGGGCCGTGACCTGCTGGCCCCCTTCCGGCACCACGCGGAGGCCGGGAGACTGGAGCTGCTCACCTGTGCGGCGACCCACGCGTTCCTGCCGCTTCTGCGCGATCATCCCGAGGCCCTCCGGGCGCAGCTCCAGGTGGGATGTGAGGCACACCGTCGGGCACTGGGACGATCGCCGCAGGGGATCTGGCTGCCCGAGTGCGGGTTCTTCCCGGGCCTCGACGCGCTGCTCGCCGAACAGGGCCTACGCTACTTCTTCCTCGAATCCCGCGGCGTGCTCTGGGCCCGTCCCACGCCTCCGGCAGGCGTGGCGCGCCCGATCCTCACGCCCTCGGGGCTGGCGGCGTTCGGCCGGGATCCGGAGAGCGCGGCCGAGGTGTGGAGCGCCGAGGTCGGCTACCCGGGCCACCCCGATTACCGGGAGTTCCACCGTGACCTGGGGTTCGAGCGCCCCTTCGAGGAGGTCGCGCCGTGGATGCTTCCCACCGGGGTTCGGCGGGCCACCGGCTACCGCTATTGGCGGGTCACCGGCGCGACGGCCGACAAAGCGCTCTACGATCCGGTGCAGGCCATCGCCCGGGCAAAGGCGCATGCGCGGGATTTCGTGACCCGACGGGTGGCGCGGCTGGGCTCGATGCAGGACGCACCCGCAGGTTTCCAGGTCCTGACCGCCCCCTACGATGCCGAGCTGTTCGGGCATTGGTGGTTCGAGGGACCGGTGTTCCTGGAAGCCGTCCTCCGGGAGCTCGCGCGGGCAGACGCCCCGATCCGCGCGGTCACCGCTCCGGGCTATCTCGCGGGGCACCCGGCTCGGATCCTGGCCACCCCCGCGGAAAGCAGCTGGGGACACGGGGCCTCTGCGGAGACCTGGCTGGATCCCGCCAATGACTGGATTCAACGGGAGCTTCCGCAGGCCACCGAGGCGTTCGTCGCCGCGGTCGCGGCACGCGCCGAGCCGGATCCGCGTGCGCGCTTCGTCCTCGCCGAGGCCGGCAGGGAGCTGTTGCTTGCGCAAGCAAGCGATTGGCCGTTCATGCTGCGTGCAGGGACCACGGCCTCCTACGCCACCGCCAGGATCCGGGGGCACCTGGCCCGGATGTGGGAACTGCTGCGCGCGCTGGACGCCACCGGTGAGGCCCCGGTGGAAGCGGGGCCGGCTCCGATCTTTCCGTGGCTGGACCCCTCGGTGTGGCGTCCCCGCAAAGCCTCCCCGAGCAGCCCTGAGTGTTGAAAGTGGACCCATGAAGGGAAGCAAGTGGGCCGTCCACTGTTCATCCCCCGGTCCATGCCGCAGCCGACGCTTGCGGCCGACGAGGTGAAACAGAACTCAAGAGGATCCCCATGAGCACGCACAGACGACGTCTTCCGGCTCCCCTGAAGTGGGGGCTACTGCTCTCTCTGGTGGCGGGCACCGCGCTCGCCCAGCGCCCGGTCCCCACCGGCCCCGCCGCGGCCCTTCCTTCCCTCGCGCCCCTTGTCGAGTCGGTCGGGGCGGCGGTGGTGAACGTGGACGTCCGAGCCAAGTCGAAGGCTCCCCAGCTTCCTCCCGGCCTGCAGGGGATGCCCTTCGGTGATCTCTTCGGAATGCCTTCGCCGGGACCCCAGCAGCAGCCGGAGCAGCTCCGGACGGGGCAGGGGAGCGGCTTCATCGTCGATGCCGCGGGCCTGATCCTCACCAACCACCACGTGGTCGCCGACGCGGTGACCATCCGGGTGCGGCTGCCTGACGGACGTTCCTTCAACGCGAAGGTGCTGGGCAGCGATCCGCTCACCGACCTGGCCCTGCTTCAGATCGAGGGAAAGGTGTCCAACCTTCCGGTGGTCAAGCTGGGTGACTCGGATGCGATGAAGGTCGGGGACTGGGTGCTGGCGATCGGCAACCCCTTCGGCCTCGCCTCCAGTGTGAGCCTGGGGATCATCTCGGGAAGTGGCCGCGACATCCGGGCCGGCCCCTATGACGACTTCATCCAGACCGATGCGGCGATCAATCCCGGCAACTCGGGCGGCCCCCTGTTCAATCTCAAGGGCGAGGTCATCGGCATCAACACCGCCATCGTGGGAGGGGGCGCCGGCATCGGGTTCGCTGTTCCCTCGAAGATGGCGCGCACGCTCCTGCCGCAGCTTCGTCAGGGACAGGTGGTCCGCGGATGGCTCGGCGTGGCGATCCAGGATCTCACGCCGGAGCTCGCGGCGGCGCTGAAGGTGCCGGTCGAGGAGGGCGCGGTCGTCAGCGGCGTCAACGAGGACACGCCGGCGGCGAAGGCCGGCCTCAAGGAGGAGGATGTGGTCGTCGCCGTGGATGGGACGACGATCAGCTCGGCGAGCGGCCTTTCCCGCCGCATCGCGGTGGCGCGTCCGAACCAGAAGGTGCGCCTCACCCTCTACCGGCAGGGGAAGAAGCGGGACCTGACGGTCACCCTCGGAACGCGCCCTGACCTCGAGGGTGTCGGGTCCAGCCGGAGTGAGGGCAAGGAAGGGGATCAGAAGCACCTCGAGCTGGGCCTCACGCTGCAGGACATGGATCCGCGGGTGGCTCGCACGCAGCGGATGAGCCCTCAGGGCGCCCTCATCACCAACGTGCAGCCCAATTCACCGGCAGAGCTCGCCGGCCTTCAGCGGGGCATGTCGGTGGTCGAGGCTGACCGCAAGAAGGTGTCCAGCGCCGCCGACCTGAAGCGCATCCTCGGGGCGGCCAAGGGCGGGACGTCCGTGCTCATCAAGGTCGAGGTGCCCGGCGGCGGGACCTTGCTGCGGGCGCTGACCATGCCCTGAGCGGTTGAGAGAAAGCTGAGATGACGCCCGGGCCGCGGTACAGGGTCCGGGCGTCGTCGTTGTGGTTTTCGCGTGGAGGCGCGCCGGCCGGTGTGCGAACCGGGCAGGGGCGCGCGACGTCAGCGGCGTCCGACCGCCGGTGTCCCACGACGGCTCCCGTCCGGGCACGAGCCTCAGGTCGCGGGTGGTCGTCGGGGCGTGCTTCCCTTGCCCGGGGCGGCCTGGGCAAGGGCAGGGGGCGCGCGACGTCAGTGGCGCCGGACCGCCGATGATCCCACGATGGCGCTCCCCGTCCCGCACGAGCCTCTGGTCGCGGGTTGGGGGGAGGCGTGGTTCCCTTGCCCGGAGCGGCCTCCGGCGGGTGGGGGCTCCAGACCGCTGATGCTGGAGAAAAGGAGGCAGCGCGGTCCGGGCAGGAGCCTCAGGTCGCGGGTTGGATTCGGAGGCAGTGGCCCTGCCCGCGGCGGCGTGGGCAGCTGAGCGCTCCTGGCCGCCGATGCCGGACGGATTGAGCAGCGCGCTCCGAACGGCGGGACGGACGGGGGAGGCTTCGGCGACCGTTTCCCCCACCCGGTGAGGGGTCACCGTCGCTCAGGAGATGGTTGCAGCGACAACCTTCGAGGCCACCTGGGAGGGATGAGGTCCCGGTCCCCGCTCGCGTCCGGGATGGAACTCCATGTCGGCCTCATAGGCGGTCACCCGGTTCCGGCCGCCACGCTTGCTGGCGTAGAGGGCGGCGTCCGCGAGATCGACCAGCGCTCCGGACTCCATGGCATCCAGCGGCGCGGTGGCGATGCCGAAGGACGCGGTGAGCCGGCCCCCCGGTTGGTTCGCGCCATGCCTGAAGGCGTGGGCCTCGACCCGCGTGCGCAGCTTCTCGGCGATCTCCACCGCCGTGCCGCGATCGGTCTCGGGAAGCAGGACCATGAACTCCTCGCCGCCATACCGCGCGAGCAGGTCCACGCGCCGGACCTGGCTGCGCAGGATGCTGGAGAACTCCTGCAGCGTCTCGTCTCCCGCCCGGTGTCCGGCAGCGTCGTTGAGCCGCTTGAAGTGATCGACGTCGATCATGATCAGCGAGAGCCGCTGCCCGTAGCGGGCCAGACGCGCAAGCTCCTCATCGAGCCGGAGGAAGACGCTGCGGCGGTTGGCCAGGCCGGTGAGGGCGTCCGTCAGCGACAGCGTCAGTGTCTCCTCATGGAGCCGGGCGTTGCGCACCGCGAGCGACACCATCTCCGCGGCGGTGATCAGGGCGTCGCGCTGATTGGCGGAGAACCCGTCGACCTCGGGACGCTCGAAGTTGAGCACGCCGAGCAACGTCCCGGCGTGGATCATGGGGATGCACAGCAGGCTCCCGCTCGCCGGTCCCGTCTGGGGCGTGTGGACGTAGGTCGTGGTGTCGGCCGAGACATCGGGGATGTAGAGCGGCTCGCACTGCTCGGCGGCAAGTCCGCAGGCGCCCTCGCCGATATCGAAGACGAGCCCCTCCATCTCCTCCTCACGCTCGCGGGGGAAGGCCTTGCGCAGCTCGAGTCGGCCCTCGGCATTGACCAACATCACCGAGAAGAGGGGGATCTGCAGCTTCTCGTGGACCAGGGCGATGATCCGGTCGAGCAGCTCCTCCAGCGAAAGCGTCGAGGTGAGCTGCCGGGCCATCCCGTAGAGCAGGGTGAGCTCCTGGACGCGATGCTCCAGGGTCTTCTGCAGCGCGAGCTCCGCCTGAACGGCATCCAGGCTGCGGCGCTGATCGATCTCCTCGGCGCGCACATCAATCAACCGGGAGAGCAGCCGGTTGAAGGAGCGCCCCACCTCCGCCACCTCGTCCATCCCGCGGTCCGGGACGCGGACCAGGAAGTCTCCCTCCTCGGCACGGCGCATCGCCTCCAGCAGGGACTTCAGCCGGACGCTCACCACCAGGTGCACCACCACCAGCGTGAGCGCGGCGGGGAGCACGATCAGGATCATGAGGCCGGCCGCGCCCCCTTGGAGGACGCCCTCGCCTCCGGTCATCCCCTCGCGCAGGGCCCGCCAGAGCGTCCAGCCCAACATGCCCGACACCGCCAGCCCCGGGATCACCGTCCCCAGGACCAGCTTGAGACCGATTCCCTGTGGCTTCAGAGGCATGAGGGCCCACGACTGCGCGCCAATCCGGCCCCGGCGCGCGCAAAGAGGGTCACGCGTCCGATCAGGGCCGAAGACTGGACGCATACCGGATCGCGATCAGAAGTCTCCCGTTGCTGACGCGGCCTGTCAACGTCACCAGGGCGACACCGCGTCACCCGCGAGGTGCACACTTTCCGCCTCAGTGCTGCACACCGCGTCTTGGCAGTAAGTGGGCTTATGGGCTACATCGGCTCACATGGGCGTCCCGCTGCTCTTCTCGACCCGCCTCCCCGTCGCCCACGGCTTCTCCACCCGGCAGGGCGGATGTTCGGCTCCACCCTGGGACACCCTGAACCTGGGGGCCCATGTCGGTGACGATCCGGGCGTGGTGGAGGAGAACCTGCGTCGTCTGATGACGGCGGCGAACCTCCCGCTTGCAGCCCTGCGGCGGACCTCCCAGGTGCATGGCGACCGGGTGCTGAAGGTGGAGGGCACGGCGGACCCCGACGGGACGCTCCTGCCTCCGCTGGAGGAGGCCGATGGGATGTGGACCGGGAGTTCGGGTCTGGCCCTGGGCATCCTGACCGCCGACTGCGTCCCGGTCCTGCTGGCGGATCCCGCTGCTGGGCTGGTGGCGGCGGTCCACGCCGGATGGAAGGGGACCCTCCTTCAGATCGCCCGGGTGGCGGTGCAGCGGATGACCAAGGCCGGAGGGCGCCCGGCGCGCATGGTGGCGGCGCTGGGGCCCAGCATCCGTCGGTGTTGCTACCAGGTGGATGCGGAGCTCGCGGCCCGCTTCGGAAGGGCCTTCGGGGAGGGCGTCGCCACCGCAGATGGACCGGCCCATGCGCGCCTGGACCTCACCGAAGCCCTGCGGCGCACCCTGGTGGACGCCGGGCTCGGCGAGGACCACATCGATGTCCTGGCGCACTGTACCGCCTGCGACCAGGACCGCTTCTTCTCGCACCGGCGCGATGGAGGCCGGACCGGGCGGATGCTCAGCTTCATCGTCGCGCCATGAGGGAGGCCTGGCGGAGCCTCCGGGGCCGATTTCTTGACCCCCTGTGAGCCCGCTCCCTATCCTCGGCCTCGCCCCGTTGGGCTGCTGCTCACCCGTCTCCAAGGGAGTCCACGCTGAACCCGCGCCTGCTGGCTCTCGCGCCCCTCCTCTCGCTCAGTGCGTGCGCCTTTCAGTCGGCCACGCGCGCCGAGTTGGAAGACGTGCGCCGTGAGCTCGACCGCGTGCGGGAGCGGGCACTGGAGCTGGAAGAGCGCCTGGAGCGGGTGGAACTCGAACGCTCCGTCGAGCAGGCCGCGCGTGGACGCCAGGCGGAAGCCACCCCCCGCCGGCCCGAACCGGAGCTGCGCCCGGTGATGCGCGCGCCCGCACAACTGCGCGCCTCCGACCTGGCCGAGGCCGAAGCCCGGGCCGCGCGGGAGGACGCCCCGGACGAGGAGGCGCCGCCGGGCGAGCTGGTGGTCATCAAGCTCAAGCCCAACCGCAAGCCGGCTCCGAAGATCGCCAACCGCGCCTCCCTCAAGGAACCCGACGCGGAGATGCTCGCCGAGCTTGCACAACCTCCGCCCACCGCGGCGCGCCGCGAGGCTTCTCCCGCTGCCGACGCGAGCGAGTACGACGCCGCCCTGGTCGACCTCCGGGATGGACATGCGGCCCGTGGCATCCGCCGCCTGCAGACCTTCGCCCGCGCCCACCCCGATCACCCGCTCGCGGACAACGCCCTCTATTTCAGCGGGGTGGGGTTGATGGGGAAGGGGGAGTACCGCAAGGCCGTGGAGGCCTTCGAGGCGGTCATCGACGGGCACCCCGCCTCGGACGCGGTGGCCCAATCCCTCCTGCGCCTGGCGGAGTGCCAGGTGCGATTGTCCCAGCACGACGAGGCGAAGCTCGCCTATCGCCGGGTCGTGACGTCTTATCCGGGGACTGAAGCCGCCGCCCAGGCGGAGCAGCGCCTCGCCTCCTTCTCCGGGACGAACTGATGTCCCCTTCCCAGAGCCCCGCCATGCGCCTTCGACTTCTCGCCTCCCTCTGCGCCGCACCGCTGCTCGCACCCACCGCCGCCCTCGCGCAGGAGGCCGGGTTCGATGAGGAGTTCGAGACCGACTCCATGGACGTGGTCGACGAGATGCCCGAGGCGCCCGAGGTGCCGCAGAACGTGCCCCACGTCCCTGGCGCGGTGACGGTGGCCCCGGGGCAGGTGCACACCGTGGTCAGCGGCGACACGCTGTGGGACCTCTCGCAGAGCTACCTCGGCAGTCCCTGGTACTGGCCCAAGGTGTGGTCGTACAACCCGGAGATCGCCAACCCGAACTGGATCTACCCGGGCAACCAGGTGCGCTTCTTCCCCGCGGGGGAGGGCATGCCCCAGCAGGTGGCACCCGCCGGCCCCATCGCCGAGGCCCCGGCGCAGGACGAGGGCCCCATGGAGTCCTTCGGCGACGAGCTCCCGGCGGACCTGGTGACCGCCACCGGCCCGCTGGTCTATCAGCAGGGGGCGCCCACCTATCCCGTGGCCTCCGAGGGCTTCGTCACCCGTGAGGAGATGGAGGGGGTGGGGGAGATCGCCGGCTCTCCCAACGAGGCGCTCATGCTGTCCTACGGCGATGAGGTCTACGTGCGCTTCCGCAACCGGCAGGATGCCCGGGTGGGGGATCGCTACCAGATCTTCCGGCCCGGCAAGGCCGTCCACGAGCCGGTCTCCGGCCGCTACCTCGGCAACATCACCTATGTGGTGGGCGACCTGGTGGTGACCGACATGAGCGCGGAGATGGTGACCGCGCGCATCGAGCGCAGCATCGACGACATCGCCCGTGGGGATCGCGTGGGGCCACCGGGTGAGAGCTCGCTGACCACGGTCCGTCCGCGTCCCAACCGGGTCGACCTGCAGGGGCGGGTGGCCGCCAGCATGTCTCCCGTGGAGAACTACGGGGAACACCACAAGATCATCGTCGACATGGGCGGCCGCGATGGCGTCGAGGTGGGCAACAACCTGTTCATCGTGCGCAGCGGCGATCCGAAGGACCATTTCATGAAGCCCCATGAGAGCCACGATCCCCGCTTCCCCAACCGGGTGATCGGCGCCTGCGTGGTGCTCGAGGTCCGCGCCGAGGCCTCCATCTGCATCCTCACCCGCTCCCTCAAGGAGATCGTCGCCGGGGATCGGGTGGAGATGGTGGCCGACCCCGCGGTGACCGCGCGCCGCTGAACCCGCCCGAGAAGACGACCGGGGCTGGGAGGTTCCGGCCCGGCGGCCGTGTCAGACCCATCCGCTAGAACCCTGAGCCGGAGGAAGCCTCGCGTGCGCTTCCGCCGGGGAGGGTGGGGGATGGGCGACGTCCGGCGTGTCACGGGACCCGAGGAGCGACTGGCCTACCTGGGGGCCTGGTCCATCCAGGGGATGGGGCCCCGATCCCTGGCGAGGCTCGAAGCGATGTCCGGGGGCGTGGTCTCCCTGCTGGATTGCCCGCCCGGAGCCTGGGCGGGGTGGCTTCGGCTCGCCCCCCCGGTCCGGCAGCGCCTGCTGAGCCGGGGCACCACCCTCCGCGAGCTGGCCGAACAGGTCCTCGAGCGGGCGCAGCGCGGACGCATGACACCGTGCTTTCCGGGGGATCCGGCGTGGCCTCCCAACCTCGTCGGGCATCCGGACCTCCCCCCGCTGCTGTTCCACCGCGGCGCGCCCACGGCGCCCGCCCGGATGGTGGCGGTGGTGGGCAGCCGGCGTCCGGAGCCGGGCGTGTTGCTCGGCGCCCGTCGCTTCGTCAGTGCGCTGGCACACCAGGGCGCGGGCGTGGTCTCGGGCGCCGCGCTGGGGATCGACCAGGCGGCGCACCTGGGCGCGGTGGACGCAGGGAGGCCCACCTGGGCCTTCATGGGTTCGGCGCTGGATACGCTGGATCCGGCGCAGGCGCGGCTCGCTCCGGTGTTGCTGGAGGCCGGGGGGGCCCTGTATTCGGAGCTTCCCCCCGGGGTCCGGGCCAACCGCCAGACCTTTCCCCGCCGAAACCGCCTGATTGCAGGGGCGGCCGAGGCGGTCCTGGTGCTCCGGGCGGGCTTCCGCTCCGGGAGCCTGTATACGGCGGTGGCGGCCCTGGGGATGGGGCGTCCGGTGCTGGCCTGGCCGGGGGAATGGGACGCGCCGCTGGCGGAAGGCTGCAACCGTCTGCTACGCGGGGGCCACGCGAGCGTCTGTCTGGAGCCCGCCGACGTCTGGAGGGCCCTCGGGCTGCCGGCGTGCCTGGCGGGTCGGCCCCGTCCTCCTGCCCGTTGGGCGGACGAGGCTTCTGGTGCAGCGCGGCGGACCTATGCGGTGTTGGAGAGAGGGCCACATGGCTACGAGGAGATCCTGCGCCGTTCGGGACTCTCCTCGGCAGCGCTGACGAGCGCGCTGTGTGAGCTTGAGTTACAGGGGCTGGCCATCCAGCTGCCCGGGCGGCGATACGAGAAGGTTTAAGGGGAGGCTGAAAGAAGACATGGCGACGACGCGCGCAACGACACGGAGCACGGAGCCTGGACTGGACCCGGAGATCGGGACCGGCGAGGCCGTGGCTGCCGAGTCCGGGAAGACCCCGGCGAAGAAGAGCGCGGTGAAGAAGACGGCCAAGGCCGGCACCACCGCAGCGGCCAAGAAGGCGACCCCGGCGAAGAAGCCGGCGGCGAAGAAGGCGACCACCGCCAAGAAGGCGACGACCAAGACCCCGGCAAAGAAGCCGGCGGCGAAGAAGGCGACCCCCACCAAGAAGGCGGCGGCCAAGAAGGACGCGGACGGCGAGACGACCGACCTGCCCGGGGCGCGCAAGCCCAAGGGCGCGCTGGTGGTGGTGGAGTCGCCCGCCAAGGCGAAGACCATCAAGAAGTACCTGGGCTCGGGCTACACCGTGAAGGCGAGCGTGGGCCACGTGAAGGACCTGCCCAAGAGCAAGCTCGGGGTCGATCCGGAGAAGGACTTCGAGCCTGAGTACGTGGTCATCGACGGCAAGGTGAAGGCGCTCAACGAGCTCAAGAAGGCCGCGCGGGCGTCCGAGACCGTCTACCTGGCCACCGACCCCGACCGTGAGGGTGAGGCCATCGCCTGGCATATCGCCGAGGAGCTCGAGCACCCCAACGCCCACCGGGTGATGTTCAACGAGATCACCAAGAGCGCGGTGCAGGAGGCGATCGCCAACCCGCTCGAGCTGGACCGCGCCAAGTACGACTCGCAGCAGACGCGGCGCATCCTGGACCGGATCGTCGGCTACCAGATCTCTCCGCTGCTCTGGAAGAAGATCCGCCGGGGCCTCTCGGCCGGTCGCGTGCAGAGCGTCGCGGTGCGGCTGATCGTCGAGCGGGAGCAGGAGATCCAGAAGTTCGTCCCGGTGGAGTACTGGTCGCTGGATGCGAAGCTCGAGGGGCCGCAGCCGCCACCGTTCATGGCGCGGCTGGCCAGGATCGACGGCGAGAAGGCCGAGGTCCACAACGGCGAGCAGGCCCATGCCCTCGCTGAAGAGGCCCGCGCGGCGACGTTCGTGGTCTCGAAGGTCGACCGTCGTGAGCGCAAGCGGAACGCGCCGGCGCCCTTCATCACCTCGAAGCTGCAGCAGGAGGCCTCCAACCGCCTCCACTTCAGCCCCAAGAAGACCATGACCCTGGCGCAGCGCCTCTACGAAGGCGTCGCCCTGGGGGATGAGGGCCAGGTCGCGCTCATCACCTACATGCGTACCGACTCGACCCGGCTCTCGGATCAGGCGGTCGCCGACGTCCGCACGTTCATCTCCAGCACCTATGGGCCCGACAGCATCCCGGCCGAGCCCAACGTGTTCCGGGGCAAGAAGAACGCACAGGACGCGCACGAAGCGATCCGTCCCACCTCGCTCGAGTACCCGCCGGAGCGGGTCCGCCACCACTTCCTGCAGATGGGCGAGGAGGACATGTTCCGCCTCTACGAGCTCATCTGGCGCCGCTTCGTGGCCTGTCAGATGAAGCCCGCGGTCTACGACCAGACCCGCGCCGACCTGAGCGCCGGCCGTCTGGGCTACCGCGCCTCGGGCAGCACCCTGAAGTTCCCGGGGTGGCTCGCGGTGTACGGCATGGGCCTGACCCCCGAGGAGGAAGCGGAGAAGGAGAAGGCGCGCGCCGCCGGTGAGGACGTCACCGAAGACACCGGCGATCTGCCGCGCCTGGAGGAGGGAGACACCCTCAAGCTCCTCGAGCTGCTCCCCGAGCAGCACTTCACCCAGCCGCCGCCGCGCTTCACCGAGGCGAGCCTGGTCAAGGAGATGGAGGAGAAGGGCATCGGGCGTCCGTCGACCTACGCCGCCATTCTCTCGACCATCCAGGACAAGGAGTACGTGGAGAAGCAGGAGGGGCGGCTGTGGCCGACCGACCTGGGAACGCTGACCAACGAGATGCTGGTCAAGCACTTCCCCTCCGAGCTCGACGTCACCTTCACGGCCGGCATGGAGGAGAAGCTGGACCTCATCTCCGAGGGCAACGCCAGCTGGCGGGAGGTCCTGCGCGAGTTCTACACGCCGTTCCAGCAGACGCTCGCGTTGGCAGAAACCGAGATGCGCGACGTCAAGCGCGAGGAGATCCCCACCGACCTTCCCTGCGACAAGTGCGGGGCGATGATGGTCATCAAGTTCGGGAAGATGGGCCACTTCCTCGCGTGCTCCGCCTACCCCGACTGCAAGAACACCCGCGAGTTCAAGCGGGTGGAGGGGAAGATCGTCCCCATCGAGGACGAGACGACCGACGAGGTCTGCGACAAGTGCGGCCTGCCGATGGTCATCAAGCGCGGCCGCTTCGGGAAGTTCCTCGCCTGCTCCGGCTACCCCGACTGCAAGAACAGCAAGCCCATCTCCATCGGGGTGAGCTGCCCGACCTGTCGGGAGGGCTACCTCCACGAGCGCAAGAGCCGCTTCAACCGCGTCTTCTACGGGTGCAGCCGCTACCCGGACTGCAACTTCGTCTCCTGGGACCGCCCCATCAACGAGAGCTGCCCGAGCTGCTCGGGCAACTACCTGGTCCACAAGTTCTCCAAGCGGACCGGGCCCTACGTGAAGTGTCCCAACAAGGAGTGCGACTACCGTCGGGACATCAAGGAGGCCGAAGAGGTCCCCGCCCCCACG
>Ga0079224_100010157_pt1 | contig 12898 bp, 9 predicted proteins | sample Stecom2015_FD_80414 | JGI IMG/M metagenome (GOLD analysis project Ga0079224, IMG submission 80414) | Agricultural soil microbial communities from Utah to study Nitrogen management - Steer compost 2015 | ecosystem: Environmental > Terrestrial > Soil > Agricultural land | place: USA: Utah...
GGCGGATTGGGTGCACGCCAGGCCACCACAAAAAGGAGCAAAAGCAAAAGAACAGCATGCACGCCAATACTGGATATCAGCGCAATACGTCTGCTCTTTTTTTCCTGGGCTTCAATCATAGGTGAAATTTTATTGACCCGGCTTTGTCGCTACGACAACCTTGGCATTGAGCGAAGTAGCAATACCTGCTACATAAACAAGATGCTCGGAGGGCACGGATTTGTCAATGTGCAGTACAATTGAGCCCTGCCCACCACTTAACATACTCTTCAGCTCCGGTTCCAGCATCGCACGACGAACAGGCTTATCGTTAACGAAGAACTGCAAATCCTTGGTGACCGTCACCGAAATTTTCTGCACTTCAATGCTACTGGCCTTACTCGAGGGTAGATTAACCGGCAATCCCGACGGCGTCACAAACGACGAAGTAAGCATGAAAAACACAAGCAACAGGAAGATCAGGTCAGTCATGGAGGCCATGCTGAACGAAGGATCAATTCTGTTCTTGGATCTGAAGTTCATGCCTAGTGGAAAACAGTAGTAGTTCTATTGCGGTTCCTGAAGGAGGTCAATAAACTCAATGGCTGAATACTCCATCTTGTGAATTACCTTCTGGACGCGTGTTACCAGAAAATTATATGCCAGATAAGCGATAATTCCAACGACCAAACCAGCGACCGTGGTGATCATAGCGGTATAGATTCCTGACGAAAGAAGTTTGGGACTCACGGAGCCCTCTTCCTGGGCAATGGCAATAAATGCCTGCACCATACCAATCACAGTACCCAGAAACCCCATCATCGGCGCAGCACCGGCAATCGTTGCAAGAGCTGAGAGATTTTTCTCCAGACGGAAGACTTCTATCTTACCAACGTTCTCAATTGAAGCTTCAATATTCTTCAGTGGACTGCCGATACGTGTCAATCCTTTTTGAATCATCCGGCCAACCGGACTATCGTGTTGAGCACAAAGAAGCTTGGCTCCGTTGATATCACCCCGTAACACATGGTCTTTAACGCGGTTCATAAAAGGCCCCGGTTCTACATTGGCCTTATTAATGATCATGAGCCGCTCAAAAAAGAGGTAAACGGCGACCACGGAAAGTATCGCAATCGGAATCATCATGAACCCGCCACTCATCGCGAGTTCAAATACCGAGAGGGACTCATCTACAGCGTTGACACTGGTCGTATCTGTAACGACTTGTAACAGGATCATTCAAAAAGATTAAAAAATTATGATCAATACCGGATCACCCATAAATCCTCCGAGTACTCACCCTTGAGCTCGGCCGCACGCTGAGCCGCAGCTGCGAATGAATCACCCTCCGCTACTGTAAGACGGTGAAACTTCACGGTGCCATACGGGGGGATAATCTTCGTACTTATTCCCTTCGCACTGAGTTTCCTGGCATAGTCCATCACCAGGTCACCATCAATGGCACTGGCAACTACTACATAGTAACGTCCGGTACGTTCGTTTAGTGTTTCAACAGTTCCCACTGCAGGAGTCGCTTCGACCCGGGCAAGGGAGTCAGCACGCGCAGCTTCCCGTTCCGCGGCCAGGCGTCTTTGCTCGTTGGCAATGTTGGCTTCAGCCTGGCGGATCGAGTCCTGTCGGACTTCTTCGATACGGGCAGCCTCAGCCGCACGCTCATCGGCAGGTCGCTTCCAACCAAAATACCAGACCGCTGCGCCTACAAGCAAAAGAAGAACAACGATACCCAGCACCTTAGGCCACTGAGATCCTTCTTCCTCCTCATAATAAGTTTCGTTGTACTCGTTGTGGGGAACGTCGTCTCTATCCATAGTATTGGCGTTGGTTTCCGGTTCGGGCTCGCTATAAGAATAGGCAGGCTGCGCCTCTTCCTGCGCAGGTTCAGATGCCGGCCCCGCTTCTTCTTTCTCTTCCGCTGCGGAATCGCGGTTCAAGGGTTCGTATTCAATCTCAGGCAAACCAAAGGTATCGTCATTACCTTCGTTCCTCTCGTTATAATCTTCCGGCTCCTCCTCAGACTTATTTTTCCTTGCCATGTCAGGTGGGGTTCTGCTTTACGTTTAACGTACAAAAATATAAGAAAATCGCAGCCATACAAACAGTAGCCGGGTTCAGAATGTCCACGTAAACCCTCCTAAACCCTGAAATCCCCGAACGGGATAACGGTAAAAAAGGGGGTACTCATTCGCCAGAATATTATTGAACTGTGCGAACAGTGAAAACTTCTCGGAGACCAGATACTCCGACCGGACATTAAGATCAATCGCAGGGTCAAGTGTTATCCTGGTCTTTGTCAGCGGATCAAACGCTTTCATTCCGCCCTGGGCGATAAGGCTGACATCGATAAGAAATTTATCCGACACGTTCAGCGATGTCTCACCCGTTACCTTGTAACGTGGACGGTGCCATGCCTCGTCGATTTCGGTGCTATAGCTATAAACATCGCCCCGAATCAGAAACTTGAAGAACTCGCTCTGCACAAATCCAAGCGATGCGAAAAAGTTTGTGCGATCGGTCACGTCATCGTACTCCAGTACAAACCGGGAGACATCAAGGGAATCGTTTCTGAAGAAATAAAGGTTCTTCATCGTCGCAAGCGAAAACCCGCCATTCACTGAAATCTTGTTACCGATACGGGTGTGAAGCGCGGCCTGAAATTCAAGCTGTTTGTTCGTGTGATAAATCGGGACATTTGCCGCGAGCCACATATTCTCGCTCGACAGGCTGTGCAATGAAACCCGCTCCATCCCTCCCCGCAAGGAGGCCGTCAGTTCTACTGAAGGGCTCAGGGGATAAGACGCGCGCAGGTCGGGGTAAGCGTGAACACTGCGACTGTCGATAGTGTCGTTTTCAAATGCGGCGACAACCCCGGCACTGAGCATGAGGTCTTCCACCGGATAAAACACATACCGCGGATTCACCGAGAACAGACTCCTGGCCTTCGCATCGACAAGTGAATCTTTGCGGCTGATGAGCGTGTACTCTGCGTCGACAGCGATGCGCGCGTCTTCATTAAACGAATACCCCGAACCGAAAGTAAAACCCGCCAACGATTCACGGCCTTCGTAATGATCGGCGAGGTAACTCAGCTCCGCACCAAGTTTGTAGGTAAAATCCGTGTTACGGGTATTCGACAACTCGCCCGCAAGATGAAATCTATTGTACGCCTGACGGATATCCGATTTATTACGCTCCTGTCCGTCGGGATAACCATAGAAGTGCGTAAATCGGTTCTCATACCCGGTCTCCAGTGAAAGGGAGACCACATCGCTAAACGCCTTTCCAAACAAAGACACTCCCGTATTCCCGCTGGCCGAGTTCTTTTCATCAACCGGACCGGTACCGGAGCTCCGATGTACAAAATGAGCTCCCAGTAGTTTCTTGCGATCACGTCGTGTATTGACAAACCCCTCAAAATAGGGCGATCGATAGTTTCCATATCCGGCGCTAAAGTAACCTCCAAAGACGTGGGTGGGTTGCTCCTGCTTCAGCCGCAGCGGACGCAACGAAGGAGAAACCTGCGGAGCATCGAAGCTAAAGGGCCGGAAGTCGTACGAAAAGGACGGCCGTTCCGTCTCGGCGGGCGGAGGGGGAATTTTGTCGAAACTACGCGACGCTGGCGGCAGCGCCACCTCGCGCTCTTTGACGATCTCAATCTCCACATCCTCCAGATCGCCTCCCCTGTTCCAGTCGTCCTGTTGTGCCAGCGCAGTCAAGGCAAATCCCTGGATCAGGCAAATGAGTGCACAGCGCGATAGCTGCAAAGAGCAAATTTTCATATCCTGTAAATCAGCGGTTGTTCTGTAACGTATCAACGCCTAGGCTATCTGCTGATACCTCCTGCTGGCGTTCTGCCTCCATCCTCTCAATCTCCCTGAGACGCGCCGAGGCGCTGTCGCGAATCGACTGCAGCGGGAAATGGTCGATGAGCGACTGCAGCGTAGCTTTAGCCTGGAACAGGTCGTTCATAGCGACGAAGTTGTCGGCCATTAACAGAAACGCTTTACCGACCCATTCTTCATAAGCGCCAAAATCCTGTGTCAGGCTCACAAGCGTCTCGTAACTCTCGCGGTACTGTTTCTCGAGGTGTTGAATTTCGGCCAGGTGATATTTCGCTTCCGCCCCAAATTCATCCCGAGCCGAGTTAAGCGTATTCAAAAACTCATCTTTCGCCGATTCGAAGTCGCCGCGAGCCATCGCAGTTTTCCCCAGATACAACGATGCCTTGTTCTGTCCTCCGGCGCTTATGGCGCCTCGCTCGAGAATGGTGCGTGCATACGCATCGGCAGAGTCGTACGCAGCCTGCTGATAGAACGACTCCATGAGACCGGCCCACGCAGTATACTGATCTGCCTTGTTGGTAGCCAACGACTCCAGGCGGTGGTAATATCGTACTGCAGCAGCGTAGTTCCCCTGACGGAAGTGTATCTCCGCAGCGCGACCTGCCACCCGATTGCCCATATTAAAGGTGCGGTCTGCAGCCAACTCCTCATATATAGGAAGGGCAACGTTGTATTCCTGAAGACGATACCGCGACTCAGCGATGTAATATCGGGCTTCCTGAAGTCGGGTGGTTTGCGGGTAGTTCCGCACGAAATTTTCCAGACTCGACACGGCGGCCGCATACTGCTGGTCAAAAAATGTATTCTTGGCCGTCTCGAACTCGATCGCCTCAAGTCCCTTGCCATCCGGATTGGCACGTTTAAACTCCGCCATGTAGTTGTTAAACTCCGATGATCGGCCCGCCTGCGACAACGCGTCCTGCAGTGGCAAAAGCGCCTCCTGCGCTACGGGATGGTGGGGAAACTGGCGAATAATCGCTGCGTAATCGGCGATAGTACGATCATACTGCCTGAGGTTGTAGTAAGAAGAAGCGCGACGCAAGTAGGCATACGGAAGAAACCTGGAATTCGCGCCATCACTGATCAGTCGCGACAGGCCGTCGGCCGCGGCCTGATAATTCCCCTGCTCAATTTCAAACTGTGCACGCTGATAAAGTGCTTCATCCCGGTAGGTTGACCTTGGATAGTGCTCGATGAGGGAAGTGAAACTATTCCGGGCCTCGGCATACCGTTGACCGATGCCATGGATCATCCCGAGCTGCAACAATATATAATCATTGTCGGGCGATCCGATAGAGCGAGCACTCTCGTAGGCCGTAAGAGCTGCACGGTAATCGCGTTGAATGTAATGACAGTCGGCCATCCGTATCAGCCCATCGACGTAATGCGGCGTACTGCGTGTAGCGCGACGCGTAAACTCCCGGAAGTGCGGCAGTGCCTGATCATACTCTTCCAGAGCATACCATGCATACCCCAGTCCGTAACGTGTGGCAAGGGCAATGGCAGGCTCCACCTGACCGCTCATGCCAAGCACGCGCTGATAGTGAGGAATAGCATCGCGGTAGCGCTTGCCAATCGAATACGCCTCGCCTGCCCAAAAACTGGCAAGCGCGACATACGTACTGTTTACCGGAAACCGCAACGACTTTTCAAAATTCTCAACGGCTTCAGCGTATCGGTTTTTATTGAACAATTCGGAGCCAAGCAGGTACGTTGCTTTCTGATAAGCTTGCTGCACCTGCGGGTTCCGGTTTGGTAGCGATTCGATATATTCAATCGCCTTATTGAAGTTATTGCCGTTCACATAAGCCTGAGCCAGGATCTCTCTCGACTCGTTACGATGTCTACTCTGTGGAAACCTGACGAGAAACTTTTCAAGCTCATCTATTGACTGCGTCATCCGACCGGCGTCATAAGCCAGCTTCCCCAACTGGAAAGTCGACTCCTCGGCCAGGTTGTCGTCATGGGGAATACGTCGCGAGTGGTCGAAAGCATTTAGCGCAAGCAATTTCTCTCCCGCCTGGAGATGGAGGATTCCGAGGTAGTAGGAAGCATAATAACTCACCGAATCGCGACTAGCCGCAGCTTTGTTGAGATAATCCAAAGCCTTCTTTTGATTTCCGAGAGCATAGTTCGCGTACCCTGCCCGGAACAGAAGGTTGCTTTCCCCCTTACCGACATTACCCGCCAAAAACTGCTCATAAGCTTCCGCCGCCTTAGCATAATCTCCCTTAAAGAAGTGAGCTTCTGCCGAAAGCATAGCGATATCTTTGGCATTTTGAAGACCTGAACGTCCGGCAAGCTTTTCGGTGTACGCAAGCAACTCATCATAGCGTTGCTGTTTGTAGTAAATATTCGCGATAAGATAAGGCACGACATTCGCGTACGAGGCATTGGTCTCAGCGCGCTTAAGATCCTCAAGTGCCTGATCATATTTCCCCTGTGAAAAACCGATGAAGCCTGCGTAGTAATTCGCCGCTGGAGCAAAAGCATGACGCTGGGTTTTAACGAAGTTAAACTGCTCCAGTGCCTGGTCGAGTTGTCGCAGATTGAAGTAGCTATACCCCCACTTGAAATGGCCTTCACGCTGTTGGTCCTGCGTGAGTGCGGGGAAATCTACTTTGCGAAAGTACTGTATAGCTTTGGAGAACTTGCTATCGTTGTAAAAGAACAAAGCAAGATCGTAATACGCAGTCGCGGCTTTCGGACTTGAAGGGTAGTGCGAGATATACTGATCAATGAGCTTTTCTCCATCGATATGCTGAAGATTGAGTGCGCTGAACGCGATATAATACTCAGCCTCAGCGCGCCGTGGATCCGTGGGCGACGCATGTTCAAGATAATCCTGGAAAACCTTCCGGGCGGCGCCGAAATTCTTATGAACTACAAGTTCGGAACCTTTTTGATAAAGCTGCTCCGCTTTTGATTGCGATAGCTGGTTTTGAGCGCGCACCCCGCCGGCGGCCACGGCCAACAAAAGAAAAGTGACAAGAATCCTCACGGGCAGAAACTTTATGATAAAAACAGACCGATTGCCGAATTATTGCAAAACAAGGACCAAAGTAAAAAGGAAATGTCAAATTCCGGAAACAGCACCTCCGCGTCCCGGCAAAATACGACAAACCGCTTTGAGGTTCGTCAGTACACGATCCGGTATAAAAGCTCGCGCAGGATCTGCCCCTCGCTCGCAGAACCTGAGTTGACACCTTTCAATTTTAGATCGGCCTCCTTCAGAGCATTTATCGATGCAATGATGCGGTCAGTGGAATACACCCTCAGCGCGGCCACATAATCCTTTGCTGCGTACGGACTAATCTTCAAAGCAGCCACCAAACCTCTGTCCGATTGGTCTGCACATTGGGAAGCCGCCAGAAGTTTGCTGAAGAATGAAAAAAGAAATGCCACGACGGGGATCATGGGATTCTTGCGCGTATTAGCGCCGAAGTAGTTCACGATACGGTTAACCATGAAGGTGTCTTTACGGATAATGGCCTTCTGCAACTCAAAGATGTTGTACTCTTTGCTGACCCCTACGCCATTCATCACCTGTTCAAAAGAGATGGGAGCCCCGTTGGCCGCGATGGTAAGTTTATCGATTTCGTTCGTTAGACGATGGAGGTCATTCCCGACGAATTCACACAAGGCCATCACCGCCTTATCATCAATGGCAACCTTCTTCTCCCGCGCATAGCCGTTGACAAACTCGGGGAGCTGATTGTCATAAACCTTCTTCGCTGTCAGCAGAAGGGCGTGTTTGTCTATCATCTTACCCAGAGCGCGGCGGCCGTCAAGGGTCTTATGCTTGTGACAGAAAACCAGAATAGTGGAGGGAACCGGGTTCTTCACGTAATCGGTAAGAAGCTTCATACCCGTTTCCTTATTCAGGTCAGCGATATCCTGAGCCTCCTTCACGATAACCACCTGCCTCTCCGCCATCATGGGAAAACGACGCGCGTGAGTCAGAATGGTAGCCACGTTCGCATCTTTCCCATAGACTACTACCTGATTAAAGCCGCGTTCAGCGGGATCCAGCGCATTTTCTTCAATATAATCGGCGATCAAATCAATGTAATAAGCCTCTTCCCCCTGCAGAAAGTACACCGGTTCGAACTTCCGGGCTTTGAGGTCTGTCATGATTTTCTTCACCTGTGCATCCATCTTCAAACTCTTTTGGTTCCGCTCAATTCAATTGCCGTATAAACACCTACCAGCGCACCCGAGAAATGCGACTCCCACGATACGCGCGGATCAGTAGGCAAGACACCGTATATCACCCCGCCGTACATCAGAACAACAACGAGGGAAATAACAATCGACAAAAAGTCTCTTCGGAAAATTCCGAAAAATATCAAAAAGAATGCTAAGCCATAAACCAATCCGCTCGCGCCAATGTGATTAGCCTCCTGCCTACCGAAAATCCATACAAGTACGTTGGTCCAGAAGTAGGCGCGAAAAAACACCGTCCCGGCTATCCGTTCGTAAAAAAAATAAAGGACCGTACCGAGAAACAGTAGCGGTATCGTATTGGAAATCAAGTGATTCAAGCTCCCGTGAAGCAGGGGACCCGTAAAGAGGCCCACCAGACCAACGACCGACCACGGGACGATTCCGAAGAAGCTCAGGGGCCAACCGTAAAAGAGCTCAACGTAAAAGGCCGCCCACATCAGGAATACCAACCGGAAGGGCACCACCGAACTTCCGAACCAGGAAACGCTCATGTAAAGAAGGGGAATGATTGCCCTGCAAATAAGTAAATTAGCCCGAATAGACTTGGGAGAAAACCTTATTTTTGCATATTCTTTCTGCTAACCCCCACAGCATGTACGAGAAAGATCCGGTCAGGATATTCGTGGTTGAAGACGACCCCGCCTATACTAAATTCCTTCAATATGTCCTGGGACTAAATCCCGACTTCGAAGTCGAGTTTTTCACTTCCGGAAAGGAGTGCCTGGCGAATCTTCATAAGAACCCGGCCATCATCACCCTGGATTACTCCCTTCCTGACATGGCAGGTGAACAGGTCCTTTCCCTGATCCGAAGCCATGACCCCAATATCAGTGTTATTATCGTTTCTGCTCAGGAGAAAATAGGTACAGCGGTCGAATTGCTGAAGCTGGGGGCCTATGACTATATCACAAAAGACCAGGAGACTAAAGACCGCATCCTCAACGCCATCAACAATGCCCGTAAAAAGACATCGTTGATCCGACATATCGATTATCTCAAGAGTGAAATCGCTCAGAAATACGAATTCGGCAAGAGTATTATTGGAAACAGTCCGCCCATCCGGAGAATCTTCGGCCTCCTGGAAAAAGCGTGTTCAACCAATATCTCAGTTTCTATTACCGGAGAAACCGGAACAGGAAAGGAACTGGTAGCCAAAGCGATCCATTACAATTCCCGGCGTAAGGGCAAGCCCTTTGTAGCTATCAACATTGCGGCCATTCCCCGCGAGCTGATCGAAAGCGAACTCTTCGGTCACGAAAAAGGAGCATTTACCGGAGCAGTAACCCGACGCATCGGCAAATTCGAAGAGGCCGACGGCGGCACCCTCTTCCTCGATGAGATCGGCGATATGGACCCCAGTCTGCAGGCCAAACTCCTCCGGGTACTTCAGGAGCGCGAGGTAACCCGGGTGGGCGGCAATCAGGTTATAAAGCTTGACGTGCGGGTGATCTCGGCCACGCATAAAGATTTATCGCAGGAGGTGCAAGCAGGACGTTTCCGCGAAGATCTTCACTATCGCCTGCTTGGACTACCGATTCAGCTTCCTCCCCTTCGGGAGCGCGGCAATGACATCATACTGATTGCCAAGCATCTCCTCGATCAGTTCACTGATGATAATCAGATGTCACGCTTCCGCATTACGCCCGAGGCCCAGACCAAACTTCTCCAGTACCCCTACCCCGGCAACGTCCGCGAATTGAAGTCCGTCATTGAGTTGGCCGCGGTAATGGCCAATAACAACGAGATCCGACCCGAAGATATCACTTTCGCTAATCCCGGACGTATGGATTCCTTCCTGCTGCAGGAGATGACAATGCAGCAATACATGTATCACATTATCCGCCACTACCTCAAGAAGTATGATGATAATGTGCTGGAAGTGGCCCGCCGCCTGGATATCGGCAAGTCGTCGATTTATCGCTATCTTAAGGAGATGGAAGCAGCCGGTATATGAAGAAATCGAAAGAATCTGCCCTTGCCCAGTACATTAGGAAGGGCTCATTTTATGCAGCGGTTGTCGAAGATGGGTCCGATCTCATCTTTATCGTCGACTTCGACGGGAACATCCGGTATCACAATGCAGCCGTGAGAGGCACCCTTGGATACAAAGCCAAGAGCCTTGTAAACAAGAATTTCTTCGATTTTATTCTCCCGGAATCGGTCGATGCATTGCGAAAGCGATTCAAGATCTTTCAACGCCGGGCCTATACCGAAAAGGTTGAGATCCAATTTCTGTGTAAAGACCGATCCTTCCGATTCCTCGAGTTCAACGCGATTAATCTCAAGTATAAGGGAGGCATCCCCGGCTTTATTCTTGATTGCCGCGACATCACCCAAAGAAAGCGCGACGCCGAAGAACTCGTCCGGCTCCAAAAAGCAAAAGAGCAATTCCTGGCGAATATCTCCCACGAGATCCGCACGCCGATTAATGGTATCGCAGGGATGGCCGGATTATTGAGTCAGGACTCAACGCCACAGGAACGCGCGACCTATCTCAACGCCATCAAGCACTCGGCTGAGAATCTCAAGGTTATTATTAACGATATCCTTGATCTCGCCGCTATTGACGCGGGGAAACTCCAATTCGAAAGTATTCCCTTCAATCTGCAGGATATCCTGCCCTCGTTGATAGGTATGTTCAGCTACCAGGCAAAAGAGAAAAAGCTTGACCTGACCTACCAGATTCAGCCATCGCTGAACCGAAACTTACTGGGCGACCCGGTGCGTCTGAACCAAATCCTCATCAACCTTATCAGCAACGCCATCAAGTTCACGCACAGCGGGGGTATTCGGGTACTCTGCTCGGAAACGCAGCACAAGAAGGACGGATGTGTCGTGAAGGTAGAGGTAATCGACACGGGAGTTGGTGTTCCGGAAGACAAGCTGGATAAGATATTTGAAAGCTTCAGTCAAGCCGATGCCAGTGTTACCCGCAAGTATGGCGGTAGCGGTCTCGGCTTAACAATCGTAAAACAACTCGTTGAACTCCAACAGGGGTCAATCGAAGTCAAAAGCGAAGAACACAAAGGCTCCAACTTTACCGTCTGTATTCCTTACAAATTCGCGCCGGTCGAAAAAACGCGTCGCAGGAGCTCTCCCAAAACCATCGGGGACGAACGGCTTATCCCAACACTTCGCGGTGTGAGGGTACTCCTTGTGGAAGACAACGACATCAACCGTCTGTACGCCAAGAGCATCCTTCAGCAGTGGGATTGTTCAGTTGATATCGCCGAGAACGGCATCGTCGCCATCGAGAAAATCAAATACCACACCTACGACGTAGTGCTCATGGACATCCAAATGCCTGTAATGGACGGGTACGAAGCAACGCGTACGATCCGGTTACTGGATCCTCCCATGTGCGACGTTCCCATCGTGGCCTTGACTGCAAACGCTACGCGAAGTGATATTGAACAATGCCTCGCCGCCGGGATGAACGACTACCTGGCGAAGCCGTTTACTCCCGATGACCTTCACAGCAAACTTTTCCGCGACTTATCTATTCGCTCCCATGAGGAAAAGTTGGTGCCCATGCCGGCAAAGAAACCTTCATACGATCTGGGTTACCTTCGCTCAGTATCGGCCAACAACGAACAGTTTATTGAGGAAATGATCCAAACGTTCATTCAGACGATTCCTCCGATTCTTGCTGAGATGAAGGTTGCCGTATCAATCGAAAACTGGCAAAAGCTGTCCCGGCTCGCACACCAGATCAAGCCCACGTTCAGTATTCTGGGAATGGAGGAACTTCGCAAGACAATTGTATCGATAGAAGATAGCGCCAAGGCTTCACCTGTACCAGCACCGGAGTTGGTGGCATCCACCGAGCGTTTCGTCGCTGAATGTTCCTCCGCAATCGAAGAGCTCAAGGCTGCATCGTTAACGGAGTAATAGGTTTTCCTTCCGATTATCGATCATCCTATTGGCGATTCATTACCGCCAGCTTTCGATGCGTCACAACTTTGTTGTCGGCGTTGCGGAACTGAACAAAGTATATTCCATTTGACAGCACCGTCAGGTCAACACGCTGCGGTATGCGCAGATCGTGGTCCAACGCCCCCTCTACGATCGTGACCCCCCGCTGGTCGATAATACGGAATGTATAATCGTGCATGAGAGGATTCTCCAGAGCGAAGTTAACTTCCTTCGACGCCGGGTTAGGGAAAACATGGATATCTCCGATCTCTGCGAGGAAAGGATTGTCTTCAACACCGACGGGCATTCGGCCAATCTTCCGCGGCAGTTTCACAATTGAGCTTTGGAAAATTTCACGTGTATCCTTGTCTTGGACAAATGTCACCAGATACAACCCGTCGGGATCCGTAACCGGAACATCGATCGCATAGTTAATCGGCAAGGTGAGCTGTGTACCCTGCGTCCACGTCCGTGCCTCGGCACGTCCGCCACTACCCCAAAGAAGTTTGCGCACCACGTTTCGGTTGCCATTCACATTAGCTTCAACCAAAGCTGCATGGAACAGCACTGTTCCTGTGTAACCTTTCAGCGCATCGTTGTAGCGGAAAGTCACTTCACCCCTCAGCGGATCATCTTCCAACTGATCTGCAGGAATATTTTCGGTAATCAGAAACTTGGGATCGTCGAGCGCGCGACGATCAAGTTCAGCGCTGGTGATGACTGAGTGGTCGCCGGTAAACTCAATGGCGGCTCCGTTGTGCGCGACGTACGGCGACATTCCGATCAGCCCATCCATCACCGTAGTCGGTGAGTAGTCAAAGTTATACAAGAACGCCCGGCTGGAAGGATCTGCGGGATTGTCTCTATTTAACTGATCGAAACCTCCCGATGCGACGTGATACTGAAGCTTGATAAAA
>Ga0079224_100010158_pt1 | contig 12898 bp, 9 predicted proteins | sample Stecom2015_FD_80414 | JGI IMG/M metagenome (GOLD analysis project Ga0079224, IMG submission 80414) | Agricultural soil microbial communities from Utah to study Nitrogen management - Steer compost 2015 | ecosystem: Environmental > Terrestrial > Soil > Agricultural land | place: USA: Utah...
CCGTTCCAGCGCGCCACGTCCGGATCGGCGGCCAAGGCGACCACGGCCCGCCCGACGAAGCGCGGCGTCTCGGAGATACCGAAGTGCGGCTCCGTGGTCAGCGCGTCGCGCCAGTTCGACTCCTCGACGCCGTAATGCTCCAGCATCATCTCCGAGCGCAGCCACCCGGGCGTCAAGGCAAGCGCCGTCGCGCCCCGCGGCCCGAGCTCGTGCCCCAGCCCGAACGCCATCCGCAGCACCGATGCTTTGACCAGGTCGTAGAAGAACGACACCCGGTAGTTGTCGCGGTTGTAGTCCGCCGTTCCGTCGGTCATCTCCACGACCAATCCGCCCGGCTTCCGCAGCAGCAGCGGCATCGCATAGTGACTGGTGATCGCATGTGTCTCCACCCCCAGGCGAAGCAGGCGCAGCCCGTTGTCGAGATCGTGCTCCCACAGCGGCGCGTCCCACGCGAACAGGTTCTCTCCGCCCCAGATGTCGTTGACGAGCACATTCAGCTGTCCCTGCTCGGCGTCGATGCGCTCGACCAGCGCCTGCACCTCGGCAGCCACCAGGTGGTCGGTGGGGACGGCGATCCCTGTCCCACCGGCGGCGGTGACCAGTTCGGCGGTCTCTTCGATCGTTTCGGGCCGGTCGTACTCCGAACGGCGTTGCCGAGTAGTGCGACCGGTCACATACACCGTCGCCCCGGCGGCGCCGAGCTCCACGGCGATCCCCCGTCCGGCTCCGCGTGTCGCGCCGGCGACCAGAGCCACGGTCCCGTCGAGTCGTGTCGTCATCCATGCCTCCTGCTCATCGCGCACGTCGTTGGCGTGCCGCTGCTCCGAGCATGAACCAGAACACCTGACATCTGCTGTCAGGAACTCGGCATGGAATCCATGGAATGTGGAGTTCCCGCTCCTCTGCGCGCACGACATCGAAAACCCTCACTGCGAAGGACCAGGCTGAACGATTGACCCCGTTAGGGTCGACGCGGCACCAGCCCGGACGACCTAGGGACACGATGAACGTCAACCGCTCGACCACCCGCCGCACCCTGACGTCGATGCTGGCCACAGGTGTTGCCGCACCGCTGTTCATCGGGCCGGCCTTCGCCGCAGCCGACGACCCGCGGGGCATCGCGGAGCAGGTCGACGCCCCCGTTCCGACGCTGGATTGGCGCTCGTGCGGCGACGGTCTCGAAGCGTTCGAGTGTGCGACGGCTGAGGTCCCGACCGACTACGACGAGCCCGAGGGGGCGACCACCACCATCGCTCTCACCAGGCTTCCGGCCACCGACCCGGAGGCGCGCATCGGTTCGCTGTTCACCAACCCCGGTGGTCCGGGTGGATCGGGCGTCGACTTCGTCCACACCGCCGGCTTGACGGCCTACGCCGACGACGTGCGCGCGCGTTTCGACATCATCGGGTTCGACCCGCGCACGGTATCTCGGTCCGACCCGGCCACCTGCTTCGACTCGCTGGAAGAAGAGCAGGCAGAGCTTGCCAAGCAGCCGGCGTTTCCCGTGAGCACGGCCGAGGAGTACGAGTTCCTCGGACTCAACGCCCGGCTGGCGGCCAAGTGCCGCATGACCTCCGGCGACCGGTTCGCCCACGCGTCGACGGCCAATGTCGCGCGCGACATGGACCTGTTGCGCCAAGCGGTGGGCGACGAGGAACTGACCTATGTGGGCTATTCCTACGGCACCGCGCTCGGTGCCACGTATGCCCGCCTCTTCCCTGATCGGGTCCGTGCCCTCGCGCTGGACGGCGCGTTCCCACCATCGAAGTACACCGGGCAGCCCGGAGCCGAGGACGTGTCGGTGGGCGTGCGCATCGACCAGGGTGAAGGCGCCACCGAGACGTTCGGCGAATTCCTGCGCACCTGCGCCGATGCCGGTCCGCAGCATTGTGCGCTGGCAGCGCTCGGCGACCCGGCAACGGTGGTGGACGACACGTTCGAGCAGCTGAAGACCGAGCCGGTCACCATCGCCCTGCCCGACGGCACCGAGGTCGTCATCGACTACCCGACCGCCGTGGCCTTGTCCTTCAGCAGCCTTTATCACCCCGGCGACTGGACGGGCCTGGCGCAGTTGCTGGCCCAGGTGGCGACCGCGGAGCAGACACTGTCCGGGGCCGGCGCGGAACTGGCCGAACGGTTCGCCGGCGACGTGACCGAATCCCGGCGCGGTCGCAACGACTACCCCTCGACCGGCGGTGCGTTGGCTCCGATGTGCGCGGACGGAGGGACCACCGGTCGCCCGTTCAGCTACCCGGAGATGGTGGACGAGGCCGCTGAAGGCATGCCCCACTTCGGCCGTTACCGCGCCTGGATCGGAGTGACGTGTGAGTTCCTGCGCATCACCGACGACGACGCCTACACCGGGCCGTGGGATCAAGACACCGACGAGCCGGTGCTGGTCATCGGGACTCGGTTCGATCCGGCTACGCCGTACTTCAACACCGAACCCTTCGCCGAGCGGTTCGAGAACTCGCGGGTCCTCACCATCGAGGGCTACGGACACACCAGCCTCGCCAAGAGCAGCTGTGCCGACGCAGCCATCAGCGATTACCTGATCGATCTCGAGGTGCCGGAGGGCGGGGCGACCTGCGATCAAGACGTCGAGCCGTTCGAGACGTCCGCGGCCGGCGACGAGCACGCCGTCACACCGCCGTTCCTCCTCCCTCCCCTGCTCGCCAAATGATCATGTTCACTTGGCGATTGCCTGCTCCACCACCCGTACACGCCTGGTGTTGCAGGCAATCGCCTCGTGGTGCGAGCACAGACCCGCCGAGCGACCTCGTCGTCAACGGTCGGAGCTGACGGCGCCGACGGTCTCGCTGATCGCCATCCGCGCCTGATTCGACTGATCCACGTCTACTTGCTCGGTGTCCACTCTTCGCCGAGGCCCCAGGACTCCACCGTGTGCTCGGCGTTGTCCTGGCCGCCGAGGAACACGCCGGCTCCATGATCGACTTTGTCGTCGAACGGGGTCCCGTCGCCGGTGTTGTTGGCGTCTGTCCACTCGGCAAAGGCACGCATCGCCTCTTCACTCTTGGCGATGTCCTCCACCGGGAGTAGGTTCCCGTTCTCGTCAGTGATCTCGTCCGGCAGTTCGGTGTGTGGGTAGTCGGCGTCCAGCAATGCCTCGGCGACCATGTAATGCATCGTCAAAGCCATCTGGTGATCTTCGGCTTCGACCTGATCGACCCGCGTCTCGCCGCCTTCGGTGTAACTCGACAGACCCTTCCCGACGACGTACGTGAACGCCTTCCAGCCGAGCTTTGGAGCAATCGTCTGTGGCGTGGGAACTTTCCCCAGACCGAACGTCAGGACCTGGGCGATACCCTCGCGAATCGCCTTGTCACGTTCGTCCATGTCGCCACGAACGTCGAGCATCGCGGTGTTCTGCAAACCCGCGAGGTTACCGAAGGCCGTCATCATTTTCTCGAACTGACGCGGGTCCGGCTCGCCATCCTCCTGCGCTCGCTGGTCGCCACCGGCCGCCTGAGACGGCAACAACTCGAACATCTCACCCATGGCTTCATCGAACGGCGCCATCAGCTCGTCGGTGTCAGCGAAACCGTGGAGGAATCGATAGGTGTCCTCCGGCGACAGGTAAAAGGCCGGGTCCACGTTGTACAGGCCGTCGAAGTTGTCCGGCGCAGACATCGAAGAGTCGCGGAACTTCGCATCGTCCATGCTGGCGCCGGTCAAGATCTCTTGCCGATACGACGCTGCCAGCTCACCCATGTGCTGCTTGATGCCCCAAGGGACCTCCGGATGCTCCCCGGCGGCGAGCATGAAACTGAACGCGAACTGGGCGGCTTCGTCGCTGTGGTCGCGCCAATACTCGTCGTTGACGCCGGCGCCGGAGTTGATGGCCCGTCCGAACGCATCCGCGACATCGTCGTTACCGACCGACCCGCAATAGCCGAACACGGAATCGACGACGTCACTCATGTCGCCGGGCATCCCGTTGATGACGTTGCGCGAGGCTTCCGGGTGGTTGCCCAAGGCTCCGAACGCGAGCGCGATCACGTCATCGGGAAGGCCGGCGTTCCCGGCAACATTGCCGCCGCCCCGGTAGTCGAAGTTGTTGTTCTCGCCGAACTGATCGAGACCGTTCGCGGTCACGGCATTCTCGACGAACTCTTGATCGAAGTTCCCGCTCTGCATCAGCGCCAGCCGACCCCACGCCACCGGCGTGACCAGGTTGCCGTCGTGAGTCGGCGCGGTAGTGAATTCCTCGACGAACTCGGTGAACTCTGCGCTCGGGTCGGTGTCCATGGTGGCGGCACCCAACCCTCGGCTGAAGGCCTGGATGTCCTCCTGCATCGTCTCGCTCCCTGTTTCGTACATCAGGGAGATCAACTGTTCGGCCTGTTGCACGCCAAGGCGCCCGAAAAACTCCGACATGATATCCGGATCACTGGTGTCCAGTTCCCCAGCCACATCGTGGATGATCTCGGCCAGCTCGGCGTCGGTGTATCCGTGATTGTTGATCCGGTCGGCGAGATCGCGTGCCTCGCTGAGTTCGTCTTCCGTTGGCAACGTCACGGGCTCGAACACCGAGGCCGACAACTCGTCGGGTTGGCCGCCGTGCGCCACCTTCGCCAAGCTCAAGCGACGCCTGAGCATCGGAAGCTCGTCTTCGACCCAGTCGAAGATCGTCAAGAGCTCTTTGGCGTCACTCGTGTCGACGCCATCGGCTTCCATCCCTGACTTGATCCCCGAGACCTCGTCGCGTGAGTCTTCGGATCGGCGTTCGAGCGTCGAGATCATCTCCTCGAACGACTCCACATAGATGCTGGAGTAGTTGCTCGCGCCCCCGTCGTCCTCGGTTGGCCCCATGTGTCGCCCCTGTCCCCTGTGTACGTAGCGTTCGCCCTACTCCGTGGAGTCGCCCGATTCGCCGACCTCGCTCATTCGCGCCTCGATCGCGTCGATCATGCCGTCGACCAGCCCCGGAATTCGGCGATGACGGCCCGCGACCTCCTCGGCCCAGGGAGTGGCTGCTGCTGAACCTGTCCACGTGTCACCTTCGTCCATGCGATTCTTGGCGTCCTTCAACGCCTCCTCGATGGAGTCCCGATTGTTCGTGACGCGGTCTTTGAGGTCCTTCAGCCGCTCATATTCCGGATTGGTGGACTCATCGTCACCGCACATGGCTCTCCGTTCGCACTCCAGTGCCCGACGCAAGTAGGTGTGCAAAACCTACCGCATGACTTGAAGAATGGCTTCCTGGGCGCCGTTTGATCATTACGGGTGCGGCAACAGGCCGGACTGTCCGTTACAGTGACCGCTGATCACGTGAACAAGGCGGCCGCGGATCCGCGGCACGGAGGTGGAGAAGTATGCGGGCGCGTCCGCAGGCCCTCGTCGTTGTTTTCCTCGCCGTCGGCCTGAGTGCCTGCCAGAGTGGTCCTGACCTGGACGAGATCGCCCCGCAGTTCGAGCAGGACGCGACCACGATCTTCGATTATCTTGTCGATCAATACAGCGCTGACCCGGAAGCTGCCGAGATCGTCGACGACGGTAGCGAGGACGTCCCGTGCGACGAAGGCGCGCGCCGCAAGTTCGAAGCGACGTTCCCCATGATGGACGGCGAGCCCGACAGTAACCTGGACCTCTTCGCCAGCGGCGTGTTCGCCAGCTTCAACGTCAACGATCCCGACTACTACACGGTCTCCGAAGTCGGTGAGCCGGACGACCTCGGCGGCGAACGCACCTTCCGCGCCACCAACGACGACGAAACCATTTCATTCGAGGTGCGCGCGGCCGGTGAGCCGGGCAGCGAAGTCGTCATCACCGGCCAGACGACGTGTGCAAACGTCTAGAAGCGGGCTTACCGACGATCACCCCGCGGGCCGCTACCCGGATCCAAGACTCAGCTCTCGTGACGGGCGTCGTCAGAGGTCGGAGTTGACGGCGCCGAAGGCCTCGCTGATCGCCATCCATGCCGTGAACGCCAACGCGCCACCCTCGAACCACACCAACCGGCGGTCCCACCGGCCCGACCCGGCAGCCGCGCGCCGCACGAGCATCAGACCAGCACCGAGGTTGAGCGCACCCCAGGCCACGTTCACCGCCGGCGACGAGCGCCGCCCGGCCAGCGGCGTCAGGTGCTCGTGTCCCGCCACGCCGCTGGCCAGGTGCGGCACGCTGTTGGCGACCAGCGCTCCGGCGATGAACGATTTCCACTGCGCGGACAACGGCATGGCCGAACGATTCAGCAATCGGCTCTTGCCTGTCAATCCCGCGCGGGTCTGCCTACCAGAACCAGCCCCTGCATGCAGTGACCCGCTGTTCAGATGCACCCCTGCAGCCGTGGTCGCCGCCTGCGCACACCACCAGGGCTTGTGCAGGTCCACCACCCTGGCACGGGTGGTGGACCAGGCAATTACCAAGTGAACATGATCATTCGACGAGGGTCAGGCGCGGGCAGCAGACTTGATGAGGTCGGCGCAGCGTTCGCCGATCATCATCGTGGTGATGTTCGGGTTGACGGTCGTCAGCTCGGGCATCACCGAGGCGTCGGCCACGCGCAGCCCCGCCACACCCTTGACGCGCAACTCCGGGTCGAGCGGGGAGCTGTCGTCGTCGGGCGCGCCCATCCGCACCGTGCCGGCCGGGTGGTAGACGGTGTTGTGCGTGCGCTTGATGTAATCGGCGATCTCGTCATCGGTCTGCACGTCCGGCCCCGGGTACAGCTCTGCGCCGGCCCAGTCCGCCATCGCCGGCTGCGAGACGATCCGCCGGGCCAGCTTGATGCCGGCCACCATGACGCGCATGTCGTGCGGATCGGTGAAGTAACGCGGATCGACCTTGGGCTTGTCGCGGAAATCGATGCTGCGCAGCCGGACCGTCCCACGCGAGCGGGCGTGCGTCACATTGGGCGTCAAGCAGAAACCGTTCTCGGTGGTCGGGTAGCCCTGCCGCAGCGTGTGCATGTCGAACGGGACCGAACCGTAGTGGAACATCAGGTCGGGGCGGTCCAGGCCGTCCTCGGTGGTGGTGAAGATGCCGATCTCCCACCATTGGGTGGACGTCGACGGCATCGGCTGCTTCGCCTCCCACTGGATGACGCCCTCGGGGTGGTCCTGCAGGTTCGAGCCGACACCCGGCGCGTCGACGATGACGTCGATGCCGAACTCACGAAGATGCGACGCCGGTCCGATTCCGGACAGCATCAGCAGCTTCGGCGAGTCGATGGCGCCCGCGGACAGCACCACCTCACGGCGCGCGGAGATGCGCCGGGTGTGGATCAGGTCGGGGTCGAGCACGTCCACCCCGGTGCAGCGACCGCCCTCGATCACCAGCTTCTTCGCCCGCAACCCGGTCAGCAGCGAGAAGTTCGACCGGTTCCCGATGATCGGGTGCAGATACGCCACCGACGACGAGGCGCGTACGCCGTCCTCGCGGACGTTGATCTGGAAGAAGTTGGCGCCGTTGACGACGGTCTCACCGCTGTTGAACCGGACCCGCGGGATCCCGATCTGCTCGCACGCGTCGAGCAGGGCCACCCCGCACGGGTCGGACGGCGGCACCGTACGGATCCGCACCGGACCGTCGGTGCCGTGGTGTTCTCCGCCGTCGGCGTTGTTCTCCAGCCGGCGGAACAGCGGGTAGGTGTTGGCCGACTCCCAGCCGGTCGCACCGTACTTCATCGCCCACTCGTCGAGGTCCTCGCGCGGGGCCCAGAACGCGATGCAGGAGTTGTGCGACGAGCAGCCGCCGAGCACGCGGGCGCGGGCATGACGCATGAACGAGTTGCCGTTCTCCTGCTCCTCGATCGGGTAGTCCCAGTCATAGCCGGACTCCAGTAACGCCATCCACCGGTCGACCTGCAGGATCGCATCGTCGCCGACATCGCTCGGACCTGCTTCGACCAGCGCGACCGTGACGTCGGCGTCCTCACTGAGTCGAGCGGCCACCGCCGCTCCGGCGGACCCGCCGCCGACGACGACGTAGTCGTACTCCTCGATGCCGACCTCGCTCATGACGCGCTCACCCTTCCCGGTCCGGGAACCATCCGGTCACCTGTGGCTTGATGTTCTGGTAGATGTGCTTGGCCTCTTGGTACTCGGCCAGGCCAGTCGGCCCGAGCTCGCGCCCGATGCCGGATTCCCCGAACCCGCCCCATTCGGCCTGTGGGAGGTACGGGTGGAAGTCGTTGATCCAGACGGTACCGTGGCGCAGCCGCTGCGCCACCCGCTGCGCCTTGCCCGCGTCCTGCGTCCAGACGCCGGCCGCCAGGCCGTAGCGGGTGTCGTTGCCGATCCGGACGGCCTCGTCCTCGGTGGTGAACGTCTCGACCGTCACCACCGGCCCGAACCCTTCGTCCACCACCACCGACATGCCCGAGCGGACGCCGTCGAGCACGGTCGGTGCGTAGTAGAAGCCGTCGGCCAGGTCTCCCTCGCCCCAGGTGCCGCCGCAGCGCAGGATCGCGCCTTCCTCGACTCCGCGGCGTACGTACTCGGTCACCTTGTCCCGGTGTGCTGCGGAGATCAGCGGGCCGGTGTCGGCGGAGTCGTCGAACGGCCCGCCCATCCGGATGCCCTTCGCCCGGCGAACCAGCTCGTCGACGAACACATCGTGGATCGATTCTTCGACGACGAGGCGCGCTCCGGCCGAACACACCTGGCCAGAGTGGACGAAAGCCGCGTTCAGCGCGTTGTCCAGCGCGGCGTCGAACTCAGCGTCGGCGAACACGACGTTGGGGTTCTTCCCGCCGAGCTCGAGTGCGACCTTCTTCACCGTCGACGCGGCCGCGGCAGCGATCACCCGCCCGGTGTGCAGCCCGCCGGTGAACGACACGAGGTCGACGTCCGGGCTCTCGGACAGCGGCGCTCCAGCTTCCGGACCCGGCCCGAGCACCAGGTTCGCCACCCCGGCCGGGACACCGACGTCGGTGAGGACCTCCATCAACAGCATCGCGGTGTGCGGGGTCAACTCGCTGGGTTTGAGGACGAACGTGTTGCCTGCGGCCAACGCGGGCGCGACCTTCCACGCCGCCTGCAGCAGCGGGTAGTTCCACGGCGAGATCAATCCGCAGACACCGACCGGTTCGTAGGCGATCCGGCTGACCACCGAGGCGTCGCCGGCGTCCACGAGGCGCCCGGCTTCGAGACCGGCGAGTTTGCCGTAGTAGTCGAAGCAGTTCGCGATGTCGCTCATGTCGATCCGGCTCTCGACGATGCGCTTGCCGGTGTCGAGTGATTCCGCCCGGGCGAACTCTTCGGAGCGTTCGCGCAAGGCCGCGGCAACGCGCAACAGCAGATCGCCTCGCTCGGGGGCCGGCGTCCTCGGCCACGGGCCGTCGTCGAACGCCCGACGTGCTGCCTGGATCGCGCGCTCGGTATCGTCGCGCCCGCCTTCGGACACCACACCGACCAGGGCGCCGTCCGCCGGGCAGCGGATCTCGCGGACCGCTCCGGACTTCGCTGCCTCCCAGCGACCATCGATGAACAGCGTCTGACTCATCACCATGCTCCTCACGCCTGTCCGGCCGGCCGTTTCCCGCCGGAACCGGGCTCGTCATCCATGGTCTCTGCTGCCGTCGTGCCGTCGGAACCCAGGGTCGATTCGTTCGCCGAGTCGCCCCGGTTCAGCCGGAGGAACTCGAGGTGCCGCTCGTACTGGTCGAGGATGTCCCCGATGAGCTGGTCCTTGCTGTACCCCATGACGTCGTAGCCCTGCCCGCCGTGGGCCAGGTGCACTTCGATACGGATGTGGGTCTCGTCGAAGCGTTGGGAACGGACCGCGAACGACGGCGTCAGCGCTTCGACCGGCTTCATGCGATAGGCGAACCGCTGTTCGTCGGCCAGGTCGACCAGCAGCTCGACGCTGGGCAATCCGAGACCGGGCGTGTCGCTCTCTTCCACGGTCACGTCGACGTCTCGCGCGCGCAACTCCTCGGCGACCTCGTGGACCGCCGGACGGCCCACGTCGTCGATGAACGCCGCGGCGGCGCGCCGGCCGGGGAAGCTCGTCGCCCGCTCCAGCCGCTGGCGCCACGTTCGCGCCATCGCCCGTCCCTCGGCGGACGTGCGCACCGACAACGACGACGCCAGCGTGGCCCGGAACGCGGCGTCGCGATGCCGCTCCACCCGCAGCGCCCGGTACAGCCCCAGCATCAGTAGGAACATCACGAACGAGAACGGCAGCCCCATGATGATCGTGGCGTTCTGCAGGGTCGGCACACCGCCCACGATCAGCATGCCCAGGGTGAGCAGCCCCGTCGCGACCGCCCAGAAGACTCGGACCGGTGGCGAGGCGTCCGACGTGGACGACGGCAGTAGCGAGGTGAAGTTGCCCATGACCAGCGCCCCGGAGTCCGCCGAGGTCACGTAGAACAGCAGCCCGACGAACGTCGCGATGCTGGCGCTGAGCGTGACGCCCGGGTACTGGTCGAGCAGCGTGTAGAACGCCTGCTCGGGCTGGTTCATGGCGGTCTGGCCGAACTGCTCGTTCCCGTCGATGACGATGTCGAGCGCACTGTTACCGAAGATCGAGATCCAGATCAGGATGAACAGGAACGGGATGATCAAGGTGGCAGCGACGAACTGGCGGATGGTCCGCCCGCGCGAGATCCGGGCCAGGAACAATCCGACGAACGGCGCCCAGGCGATCCACCACGCCCAGAAGAACAGCGTCCAGAGGTTCAGCCACTCGACGGGACGATCGAAGGCGAACGTGTCGAGCGTCATGCCGGTGAACCCGTTGACGTAGTCGCCGATGTTCATCACGACGGCGTTGAGCAGGAACACAGTGTCGCCGCTGAACAGGATGAACAGCATCAGCCCGATGGCCAGCAGGACGTTGAGCTCCGACAGCCGGCGGATGCCCTTGTCGACCCCGGTGACCACCGACACAGTCGCCATCGCCACCGCCACCACGATCAGCCCGATCTGGGCGGCGGTGCCTTCGGGGATGTCGAACAGGAACTTCAACCCGAAATTTAACTGGACCACGCCGATGCCCAGAGAAGTTGCGATCCCGAAGATCGTGCCCAGGACCGCAGCGATGTCGACGGTGTGTCCGATGCGGCCGTGGATCCGCTTGCCGAAGATCGGATAGAGCGCCGAGCGGATGCTCAGTGGCAGGTTGCGCCGGTAGGCGAAGTAGCCCAGCACCATGCCCATGAGGGCGTACATCGCCCAGCCGGTGATGCCGTAGTGGAACAACGTCCACACGACCGCTTGCCGCGCGGCCTCGATGGTCTCGCCGTCACCGGTCGGCGGTGCGAGGTACTGCGAGACCGGCTCGGAGACCGAGAAGAACATGAGATCGATGCCGATGCCCGCGGCAAAGAGCATCGAACCCCAGGTGAACAGGTTGAAGTCCGGCTTGGAGTGATCGGGGCCGAGCTTGATCTTTCCGTACCGCGATGTTGCGATGAAGATGACGAACACCAGGAAGATGGTCGCGGCGAGGAAGTAGTACCAGCCGAAGTACTCCGAGATCCAGGCGACGACCTCGCCGATCACCGTGGACGCGGAGTCGGGCGCGACCATGGCCCACACCGTGATCGCGATGATGCAGACCGACGATCCGTAGAAGACCACCGGGTTGACCCGGCTGGTTCGCGGGCTGGTGCCGGATGCCGCTGTGTCGGTTCGACTCATCGCATGCCTCCTGCCTGGGCAACGTGGTGGCCGACGTCACGGACAGCCCCGCCGACCGAGCCGGGTTTCACCGTATCGGCATGAGGCGTGCACGCCAGAGTCCTAGGACCGCCGTGTCGCTTGTCTCGACGGGCGAAGGCCTCGACCGAGACCGCGGTCGGGTTTGCGGCCGGGATCGGTCAGTCCTCCTGGGTCCGCGGCGCAACAGGCTGGCCGACGATCGCCGAGGCCAGTGCTTCGACCGGTTCTCGGGGTGCTCGCGGGTTCGCGACGAGGGTGAAGTCGACGTCGCCCAACTCCGGCAGGCCGAGCGAAGCCGGCAGCGCCTGCAGGTCGGGCGGGACCAGGCTGCTCGGGAACACCGCGACGCCGATTCCCGCGCGCACGGCCGCCAATACGCCGATGACCTGCAGCGTCTTACACGAGATGCGCCACGTGCGCCCGGACTCGGCCAGCACGCGCAAGGCCGTCACGCGGCTCACCGACGGCGCGGAGTAGGTGATGAGCGGAATGGGCTCGTCGGCGGCGATGCGAGTGCCGGGCAACCCGATCCACACCAATCGGTCGCGGCGCACCACGCGCCCTTCGGTCTCGCCGGGAGGCTCCTTGATGAAGACGAGGTCGAGTTGGTTGGCTGCCAGCCGGCGGCGCAACGCGCTGGTCTGAGCGACGGTGAGCTCGAGGTTGATCCGCGGATGCAGCTGCCGGAAAGCGCGCAGGACAGCCGGCAACTGCGCCAGCGCGAGGTCGTCGGCCGCACCGAAGCGCAGCCGCCCACGCATCGCCGAGCCGGTGAAGTACTCGGCGGCGTCGTCGTGAGCAGCAAGGATCGTGCGAGCGAAGCCGGCCATCGCCTCCCCGTTGTCGGTCAGCGCGACCGCTCGAGTGTCACGCTGCAGCAGCTGTCGACCGGCAGCGTCTTCAAGCCGCCGAACGTGCTGACTGACGCTGGGCTGGCTGATGCCGAGCTGCCGAGCAGCTTCGGTGAAGCTCAAGGTCGACGCCACCGCGAGGAACGTTCGTAGGTGGACGGGATCGAACATGGGCAAGCCTCCGGGACCGGCGTCGTCATCGTCGATTTATTGCGATGGCCTATGACACTAATAGCCTTTATCTGTTTTGCGAATTACTGTTCAGGAGCTAACTTGGATGTTGGTCCTGCCACTTGCGGGGCCAGCCCCCTTGATCCTTGACCTCGACCCAGCACGACCAAGGAAAGCCACAGTGAGCTCGGCGTCAGCCGCCCCGTCCATGTCCACCACTACGTCCACCACTACGTCCACCAC
>Ga0079224_100010159_pt1 | contig 12898 bp, 12 predicted proteins | sample Stecom2015_FD_80414 | JGI IMG/M metagenome (GOLD analysis project Ga0079224, IMG submission 80414) | Agricultural soil microbial communities from Utah to study Nitrogen management - Steer compost 2015 | ecosystem: Environmental > Terrestrial > Soil > Agricultural land | place: USA: Utah...
ACGCCAGGCCGTGGCGGCCGCCCGCACGGCACCGGGCCTGCACGCGCTGCAACACCGCGGCCAGGAAGCGGCCGGGATCGTCAGCTTCGACGGCCGGCGATTCAATTCGGAGCTGCGGCTCGGCCTCGTGGGCGACCATTTCACCAAGAAGGCTACCATCGACCGGCTGCGCGGCCGCTGCGCGATCGGGCACGTGCGCTATTCGACCACCGGCGACACGGTGCTGCGCAACGTCCAGCCGCTTTATGCCGACTTCGCCACCGGCGGGTTCGCGCTTGCCCACAACGGCAACCTGACCAACGCGCTGACGCTGCGCGACCGGCTGGTGAGTGAAGGAGCGATCTTCCAGTCGACCACTGACACCGAGGTGGTGCTCCACCTCGTCGCGCTCAGCCGCAAGCCGCGGTTCATCGAGAGGCTGATCGATGCGCTGAGGTCGATCGAGGGCGCCTATGCCTTCGTCGGAATGACCAACAAGAAGCTCATCGGCGCGCGCGACCCGCTCGGGATCCGCCCGCTGGTGCTGGGCGATCTCGACGGCTCGCCGATCCTCGCCTCGGAAACCTGCGCGCTCGACATCATCGGCGCCCGCTTCGTGCGCGAGATCGAAAACGGCGAGATCGTGGTGATCACCGAGGACGGCGTCGAAAGCCTGCATCCGTTCCCGAAGCAGCGCCCGCGGCCGTGCATCTTCGAGCTCATCTATTTCGCAAGGCCCGACAGCGTCGTCGGCGGCCGCAGCGTCTACGAGGTGCGCAAGCAGATGGGGGCGCAGCTGGCGCTGGAAGCCCCGGTCGACGTCGACGAGGTGGTGCCGGTCCCGGCCTCGGGAGTGCCGGCGGCGATCGGTTATGCGCAGACGTCGGGCCTGCCGTTCGAGATGAGCATCGTCCGCAACCACTATGTCGGCCGGACCTTCATCGAGCCGACGCAGCAGATCCGCGCCCTCGGCGTGAAGCTCAAGCACAACCCGGACCGCAAGCAGATCCGCGGCAAGCGGATCGTCCTGATCGACGATTCGATCGTCCGCGGCACCACGTCGGTCAAGATCGTCCAGATGATGTACGAGGCCGGCGCGCGGGAGGTGCACATGCGCATCGCCAGCCCGCCGATCACCCATCCCGACTTCTACGGAATCGACACCCCCGACCAGCGCAAGCTCCTAGCCGCCACCCATACGCTGGAAGAAATGCGCTCCTACATCGGCGTCGACTCGCTCGCCTTCCTGTCGGTGGACGGCGTCTACCGGGCTGCCGGCTACGAGCGCCGCGACCCGGTCAATCCGCAGTTCACGGACCACTGCTTCACCGGCGATTATCCGACCGCCCTGACAGACCGTCACGGCCGGTCGGCACCCCGCCAGCTGTCGCTGCTTGCCGAGGTCGGATAACGTGTCCGGCATCGAACCGACGGCCGGAAGCCGATGACGCCTCGCCTCGCCGACAGACTCGCGCTGATCACCGGAGCCTCGCGCGGAATCGGCCGCGCGGTGGCCCGCGCGTTCGCCCGCGAGGGCGCCCACGTCATCGCGCTGGCCCGCACCACCGGCGGTCTCGAGGAACTCGACGACGAGATCCGCGACGCCGGCGGCACGGCGACGCTGGTACCGGTCGATCTCAAGGACTTCGATGCCATCGACCGTCTCGGCGCGTCCATCTTCGAGCGCTGGGGCAAGCTCGACATCCTGGTCGGCAATGCCGGCGTCCTCGGCAAGCTAAGCCCGATCGGCCACATCGACCCCAGGATCTGGGATGAGGTCATGGCCGTAAACGTAACCGCCAACTGGCGTTTGATCCGCTCCCTCGATCCGCTCTTGCGGCAGTCGACGGCGGGCCGCGCGATCTTCGTCACGTCGGGAGCAGCGTCGGGAACCCACGCCTACTGGGGCGGCTACGCTGTCAGCAAGGCCGCCCTCGAGGTGCTCGCCAAGACCTACGCCGCCGAGGTCGCATCGGCCGGCATCCGCGTGAACCTGATCAATCCGGGGCCCGTCGCCACCCGCATGCGGGCGCAGGCGATGCCGGGCGAGAACCCGGCGACGCTGCCGCAGCCGGAGGAGGTGGCGGAGGCGTTCGTGCCACTCGCCGAGGCGACATTCGAGGACACCGGCCGCATCTACGACTTCGTCTCCGGCGAACTCCGCGCCCGCTGACGCGCGCCGTCAGTCGGCGTACGGGTTCTCGCCCTTCCTGAGGTGCAGGCGGATCGGCGTGCCCCACAGGTCGAACGCCTCGCGAAGCCCGTTCACGAGATAGCGCACGTAGGCCTCGGGGAGCACGTCCGCGCGCGGCGAGAAGGCGACGAAGGTCGGCGGCCTTGCCGTGGTCTGGGTGATGTAGCGGATCCGCACCCGCCTGCCCTTCACTGCCGGCGGCGGATGGCGGGCGATCATGTCTTCAAGCCAGCGGTTGAGCCGGCCGGTGCCGATGCGGCGGTTCCACGTCTCATGGGCCCGCACGACCGCCGGCATGAGGCGGTCGATACCGTGGCCCCGCAGCGCCGACAGGCGGACCATCTCGACACCGCGCACCTGCGGCAGCAACCGCTCGGCAGCCTCTTCCAGTTCCGCCGCCCGCGCCCGCTTGTCGGCCACCAGGTCCCATTTGTTGAGTGCCAGCACCAGGGCGCGGCCTTCGCGGGCCACCAGGTCGACGAGCTGGAGATCCTGCTTCTCGAACGGCTGGGTCGCGTCGAGAAGAACGACCACCACCTCGGCAAACCGGACCGCCCGCAGCGTGTCGGCGACGGACAGCTTTTCGAGTCGGTCCGTCACCCGGGCGCGGCGCCTGACGCCTGCCGTGTCCCACAGCTCGACCGACCGGTCCTGCCACTGCCAGCGGATGGCGATCGCATCGCGGGTAATGCCAGCCTCGGGCCCGGTGAGCATGCGCTCCTCGCCGATCAGGCGATTGATTAGGGTAGACTTGCCGGTGTTCGGCCGGCCGATGATCGCGACCTTGAGCGGACCTCCGGCTTCCTGCGCCGCCGGCTCCGCCTCGGTCTCGGCGGCCTCCACATAGGGTGCGAGGGCATCGTGGAGATCCTCCATCCCCTCGCCGTGCTCGGCGGAGATCGCCACCGGTTCGCCCAGCCCGAGGCCGAATGCCTCGTACACGCCGGGTTCGCCTGCCCTGCCCTCGCTCTTGTTGGCAACCAGGATGACCGGCTTGCCGGACGCGCGCAAAAGCCGCGCGAAGTGCTCGTCCATCGGGGTGACACCGGCGCGGGCGTCGACCAGCAGCAGGCAGACGTCGGCCTCCGCTATCGCCGCCTCGGTCTGGGCGCGCATGCGCGCCTCGAGGCTTCCGTCTGGCGCCTCGTCGAAGCCCGCGGTGTCGATCAGCCGGAACTCGAGGTGACCGAGCCGCCCTTGCCCCTCGCGGCGGTCGCGGGTCACCCCCGGCAGATCGTCGACCAGCGCCAGCCGCTTGCCGACCAGCCGGTTGAACAGCGTGGACTTGCCGACGTTCGGCCGGCCGACGATGGCAACGGTGAAGGTCATGCCGGCACGGTCCCCGTCAGCCCGCGGACGGGCCGAACATGGTCATGCCACCAATGTCGCGAGGGGGCGGCCGGCGCCCTTGCTACGAACATGTCAACTTCCTGCCGGTGTTCGGGATCGGTTATACGCACATCGCGCATGGCGTATAACCCGTACGGCGGCAAACGGGGAATGGCGGCGGCGAACCGACGGGCCTCAGCGCATCGCGATCAGCGTCGCGTCGTCGGTCAGAATGTAGGCGGTGTTGCCGGCAATCACCGGGGCGATGTACATGGGCCGGCCGATATCGACCTGGCTGAGGATCGATCCGTTCTCCGGCGAGATGTTGGCGATGACCCCCTTGGAGGAGACCGCGATCAGTCGGCCGCCGGCAAGCACCGGCCCGCTCCAGATGTGGCCAGCGGGAAGCGTCGTCGTCCAGCGCACCCTGCCGTCCTTCCTCGAAAGGGCGCTGAACGTGCCATCCTCGGAAATCACGAACACGTAGTCGCCGGCGACCCACGGTGTCTGGGTGCCGGAGATGTTGCGGGCCCACAGGCGCTGGCCCGACCTGAGGTCGATCGCCACGAGGCGGCCGGCGTGGGCGATCGCGAACACCTGGCCGTTGTCGATCACCGGTCGGCCGGCGATGTCGTTGAGGAGCGACAGCGAACTGATGACGCCGGTGCGCGACAGGCTGTCCCCCCACAGCGGCAGGCCATCGGCTACACTGAAGGCCATGATCTCGCCGGACGTGTAGGGAATGACGACGATGCCGTCAGCGACGGCGGGGCTGGTGCTCGCAATCAGCGCCGCGGTCTCGCCGGTCCCCTGGAACCGCCACAGGATCGTGCCCTCGTCGGCGGAGAGGCAATACACCTCGTTGCTGACGGTGGTGAAGTAGACCCGGCCGTCGGCCACGGTCGGCGCGGCGCGGATCGGCACCTCGAGCTTCTTGCCCCACAGCGTCTGCCCGGTACCGGCGTCGACGGCGATCACGTTGCCGAATGCCGTCGTCGCGAACACGAGCGTGCCGTCGGAGGCGATGCCGCCGCCGAAGCCTTCTTCGGCCTCCTCCTTCTCCGGCGCCAGCCCCTTTACCCACAGCCGGTTGCCGCTCGAGGCGTCGAACGCCCGCAGGGTCGCCTGGGTGTCGAGCACGAAGACGCGACCGCCGACCATGATCGGGCTTGCCGCGAGCCGGCCCTGCGAACTCGATCCGGAGCCGGCATCGGCCTGCCACACCTGCTGCAGGTCGGCGGACAGCGCGAGATGCTGGGGAGCGTTGTCGGGCAACCCGCCCGGCTGCGACCAGCTGGCGTTGGTATGGGCGGCGGGCATGACGAACGGGGCCGCGGCGATCTCGGGATCCGGCTCCAGCCCGGGGCCGGACTTCAGTACCTCCTCGCGTTCGCCGGGAAGGATGATGTCTTCCTCGCCGGCGCCGAACATGCCGAGCAGCGTCCGTCGCTGCGACGAGCAGGCGACCAGCGAAAGCGCAAGGAGGACCACGGCGCCGGTGCGCAGGGCCTTCGCGTATCGTCGGCGGGTCCCTGGCACGGATATCAGCCGCCGGCCGCGCCCTGGTCGCCGGAGGCGGCGCTCTTGTCGACGGTATCGCCCAGCCGGGGCGTGATCAGCGCCACCATCATGTGGGCGCGCTGGCGCACGCCCATGGGCGCGGTGCCGTCGGCGACGATCTCGTTGAACAGCCGGTCGGCCTCGGCGAGGTCACCGGACCGGTAGGCGGCGAGCGCCAGCAGTTCCTGTGCCGAATGGCGCCACGGGTTCGATTCGGCGGTCATGCCGGACAGGCGGCTCTCGATCTCCGCCCGATCGGCGGTATCCACCAACAGGGTGGCGGCGCGAATCCGCGCGAACCCCCGCAACAGGTCGTCGGCACCCGAATCGGCGGCGACCTCGTCGAGGATCCTGACCGCCGCGGCCGTGTCGCCGGTCTCGGCAAGGGCGGCCGCCTGCTGCAACCTCGCCAGCGTCGCATAGCCCCGCGGCGCGTCGCGGGCGATCTCTGCGAGCCGTTCGGCCGCTTCCTCGAGGTTGCCCTCGGCAGCGAGCGTCAGTGCAGCCTCGAATTCCGCTCCCGCGGTTTCGGCCTGCGAGAGCTCCCAGGCCTGCCACCCCTTCATGCCGGCGACGCCGACGATGACCACGAGGCAAACGGCGATGACGTAGAGACCATACCGGTCCCACAGCCGCTTGAGCCGTTCCGCACGAAGTTCGTCCTCGACTTCGCGAAACAGGTTTTCCTCGCTCAAGGGCGCGTACTCCGCATTCGATTCAAACTGGATGATCCCAGACTGCCGCAGGCGGCGGATAAGATAATCCGGTGGCCCATTTATGGCAAACGAGCGGCGAAGGTGGTGAAACCGGCGGACCTTGTCAACCGGCCTCTGCGATGCGGCTGGCAACGGCCCGCCAACCCGGCTAGATCTGTTGCCTGAAGCGGTCGGCACACAGCGGACGGGTCGACAGATGAGAACTTTCGTACTCCCCGATCTGGGCGAAGGCCTGCACGAGGCCGAGGTCGTGGAGTGGCATGTCGCCGAGGGCGACGCGGTGGAGGTCGACCAGCCGCTGGTCTCGGTCGAGACCGACAAGGCGGTCACCGAGATCCCCAGCCCGTGGCGCGGCCGCGTCACCCGGCTGTTCGCCGCAACCGGCGAGACGATCAAGGTCGGGGCACCGGTCGCGGAGTTCGAGGACGATGCCGCCGAGGCCGCTGCGGCCGCTGCGGCCGAGCCGGATCGGCCTGAACCCGAGATTGCGGCCGACCGGCCGGAGCCGGCAGATTCGCCACCTGCGGCGGCGGGCCGTCCCGCGGCGGTCAAGGCGATGCCGGCGGTCCGCGCGCTGGCCCGCGAACTCGGGGTCGACCTCGGCGCCATCCGCGGCACCGGCCCGGACGGCTTCATCCTCGCCCGCGACCTCGCGCAGGCGATCCGGGCGGGCGCGCCGGAACCGGACGGCTACGAGCCGCTGACCGGGCCGCGCCGGGCGATGGCCGAGCACATGACCCGAGCGCATGCCGAGATCACGCCGACGACCCTGCAGGACGAGGCCGACGTCAGCGCCTGGGCCCCCCGCGGCGGAATGACGGTGCGGCTGCTCAGGGCGGTCTGCATCGCGGCGGCTGCCGAACCGGCGCTCAATGCCTGGTACGATCGCGAGCGCGGGCGCCTGCTGCACAAGGCGGTTCACGTCGGGATCGCGGTCGATGCCCCGGACAGCCTCTACGTGCCGGTGATGCGCGATGCCGGAACGCTCGGGCCGGCGGAGATGGCGGCAGCGCTCGAACGCCTGGTCGAGGCCGCCCGACGGCGCCGGCTCGGCCGCGACGAGATGACGGGGGCGACGATCACGCTCACCAACTTCGGCCCGATCGGCGGCCGGTGGGCGACGCCGGTCGTCATGCCGCCGCAGGTGGCGATCCTCGGCGCCGGGCGGAGCCACGAAGGCCCGCGCGCAGTCGGCGGCGCGATCGCGGTGCGGACGATCCTGCCGCTGTCGCTCACCTACGACCACCGGGTGGTCACCGGCGGCGAGGCGGCCCGCTTCATGAATGCCGCCATCGCCGATCTCGAGCTTCCGGAGTAAGCAAGGCAGCCCGTCGCGGACACCGGGAGCAGCCAGCGCCTTCCACGGCAGCGAGCCGCTGGACCGGGCCGGGTCTTTCTTCTACCTTCGTCGAAAGCCAGACAAGCGCATGTCATGGGAGGACGCCATGCCACGTTACGAGGTCCGCAACGCCGACACCTACGGCCACGCGATCGGTATCCTGCTGCTCGACTATCGCGGTCCGTTCATTCCGGGCGACGTCGGCAACGCAACCACCTACGGCTACCCGGTACTGTTCAAGCTGGTGAAGGGGCTGACCCTCGACCGGGTCCTCGCCGGCGATCCCGAGTGCGAGACGGCGATCGTGGAGGCGGCGAAGGAACTGGAGGAGACCGGCGTCCGCGGCATCTCGTCGGACTGCGGCTTCCTGATCCAGTACCAGGCCGCGGTGCAGGCGGCGGTGAAGATCCCGGTGTTCATGTCCAGCCTGCTGCAGATTCCCTTCCTGTCGATGATGTTCAGCCCCGGCCGGCCGGTCGGCTGCGTGACCGCGACCCGTGAAGGACTGGGCAACCGGGTGCTGGAACTGGCCGGCGTGCGGCCGGAGAACAACGTGGTGCTCAAGGGCATGGAGACCTATCCGCACTTCCGCGAATCGGTGCTCCAGGAGTGCGGCTGGCTCGACTCAGACCTGATCGAACAGGAAACGGTGCAGGCGGCGCGGGAGCTCAAGGAAGCGTACCCGGACATGGGTGCGATCGTGCTCGAATGCTCGATGCTGCCGCCCTATGCGAAGGCGGTGCAGGAGGAGACCGGCCTGCCGGTGTTCGATTTCATCACCATGATCGACTATTTCCAGGCCGGCACCCACCGCAAGGCATACGAGGGCTATTACTGAGGCCCGGCAGCCGCCATGCCCACCAGCCACGACACGACGGTCGCCCGGTTCGAGATCCGCTTCAGGCGCATGCTCGACGAACGGGGGACGGCCGTCGCGCCGTTGCCGGCCTTCGCCGAGGACGAGGCGGAAGTCACGCGCATGTACCGGGCGATGGCGCTGACGCGGGCGTTCGACGCCAAGTGCGTCAACCTGCAGCGAACGGGCCAGCTCGGTACCTACGCCACCTCGCTCGGCCAGGAAGCGGTGCCGGTCGGCACCGCGGCGGCGATGCGGGGCGACGACGTCCTGGTGCCGTCCTACCGCGAGTGCGGGGCGCAGTTCTGGCGCGGCGTGGCGATGCACGAACTGCTGGTCTACTGGGGCGGCGACGAGAGCGGCCACGCCTACGCCGATCCGGCGGTGGCGGAGGACCTGCCGGTGTGCATCACCGTCGGCAACCATGCGCTGCATGCCGCGGGCGTCGCCACCGCCTTCAGGGTCCGCCGCCAGCCGCGGGCGGCGGTGGCGGTGTTCGGCGACGGCGCCACGTCGAAGGGCGACGTCTACGAGGCGATCAACGTCGCCGGCGCATGGACGCTGCCGGTGGTGTTCGTCATCACCAACAACGGCTGGGCGATCTCCACCCCGCGCGACCGGCAGACCGGCGCCGAAACGCTGGCGCAGAAGGCGATCGCCGGCGGCATCGCCGGGCTGCAGGTCGACGGCAACGACGTCTTCGCCGTGCGCGACGCGGTGGCGGAGGCGCTGGAGCGGGCCCGCTCCGGCGACGGTGCGACCCTGATCGAGTGCCTCACCTATCGTCTCAACGACCACAACACCGCCGACGACGCCCGCCGCTACCGCGACCCGGCCGAGGTCGAGCGGCGCTGGGCCGCCTGCCCGATCCGCCGCCTCAAGGCGTGGCTGCGTGGGAAGGGATGGTGGGACGACGACCGCGAACAGGCGATGCAGGCCGACATCGCCGCCGAAATCGACGCGGCGGTCGAGATCTACCTTGCGACGCCGCCGCCACCGCCGACCGCCATGTTCGACCACCTGCACGCGGAGCTGCCGGCGGCGCTCGCGGACCAGCGCGCGCTGGCGGAGCGCTACGCCGATGCCTGAGGTAACCCTGGTCCAGGCCGTCAACATGGCGCTGAAGCGCGCCATGGAGGACGACGACAGCGTCGTCATCCTCGGCCAGGACATCGGCATTCACGGCGGCGTGTTCCGCGCCACCGACGGCCTGTACCAGCGCTTCGGCGGCGATCGCGTCCTCGACACCCCGCTCGCCGAAACGGCGATCGGCGGCCTCGCCTTCGGGATGGCCGCGCAGGGCATGCGGCCGGTGTGCGAGATCCAGTTCCTGGGCTTCCTGTACCCGGTGTTCGACACCCTCGTGAACCACGCCGCGAGGCTGCGCACACGCACCCGCGGCCGCCTGTCGTGCCCGATGACGCTGCGGGTAACGCACGGCGGCGGTGTCCGCGCCCCGGAGCACCATTCGGAAGCGGTCGAATCGATGCTGGCGCACGTGCCGGGGCTCAGGGTCGTGATCCCGTCGTCGCCGCGCGAGGCATACGGGCTGCTGCTGTCGGCGATCCGCGATCCCGACCCGGTGATCTTCCTCGAACCGACGCGCATCTACCGCGCAACCAAGGAGGAGGTCGCCGACGACGGCCAGGGGCTGCCGCTCGACCGCTGCTTCGTCGTCCGCGAGGGCGACGACGTGACTCTCGTGGCGTGGGGCGCAATGCTGAAGGAGACGCTTGAGGCGGCCGAGGCGCTGGCCCGCGACGGCGTATCGGCCGAGGTGATCGACGTCGCCACCATCAAGCCGTTCGATGCCGAAACGGTGCTGCAGTCGGTGCTCAAGACCGGCCGCTGCGTCATCGTCCACGAAGCCGCGCGCACCGCCGGCTTCGGCGCCGAGATCGCCGCCAGGATTGGCGAATCAGGCCTGCACGCCCTGCTCGCGCCGATCGAGCGGGTGACCGGCTACGACACCGTGATGCCGCTGCCGAAACTGGAGATGCAGTACCTGCCGAGCACCCGGCGCATCCTCGACTCGGCGCGGCGGACGCTGCAGTTCGCCTGACCCCTACTCCGGCACGGCGACGAACGCGCCGGTGTCTGCGTCGAGCCAGCGCAGTTCGCCGTCGGCGATGGAGAACCACGCGCCGTGAAGCGTGAGGGCGCCGCTTGCGACCGCCGCGGCGACGAACGGAAACCCCATCAGGTTGTCCAGCGAGTGCCGCACCGCACGTTCCTCGAGCGCCTTCTGCCGGTCGGCCGGCCCGGCGTCGGGCATCGCGGCGACCACCTCGTCGCGCACGCCCGCGAGGAGCTCCACCCATGGCTGGATGAACCGCCCATCGAGGCGCCGTTCGGCCGCTGCGAGCGCCGCCGCCACGCCGCCGCACATGCCATGCCCGAGGACCACGATGGTCGACACCGCAAGCACCGATACTGCAAATTCGATCGCCGCGGAGGTGCCGTGAAACGTTCCGCCCTGCTCGCACGGCGGCACCAGGGCGGCGACATTGCGGACCACGAACAGCTCGCCGGGTCCGGCGGCGAAGATGGTGGCCGGGTCTACGCGGCTGTCGGCGCAGCCGATGACCATCGTCCGCGGCCGCTGGCCGGCGGCGAGCGCCCGGTAGCGCGCGGCCTCGCGCACATAGCGCCCGGCCCGGAAGCGGCGGTAGCCGTCGCGCAGGTCGTCGGGGATGATCATTGCGTCCGATGCCCCCCACCCGCTTTTCAGCCGCCGTCGCCGAGGCGCGCCGACATCAGGTTGAAGCCTGAACGCAGGACGAAGCCGTGCGCCTCGTAGAGCGCGGTCGCGGCGGCGTTGCTGCGCTCGACCTCGAGGTGGAGGGCGACGACGCCGGCTTCCGCCGCCGCGGCAAGCGCCGTCCGCAGCAGCAGCCGGCCGAACCCCCTGCCCCGATCCTCGGGGGCGACGAACAGCTCGTCTATGAACGCGTCGCGGCCGCCGAACTCGATCAAGTAGCCGAAGCAGAGGGCGACGTAGCCGCGCAGGCCGGCCGGCCGCTGAAGGCCCCAGATCTCGCCGAGGACGGGATTGTCGAGGAGCTGCGACACCGCCCGCCGCCGCTCGTCCGCCGTCCGCTCGATGTGCTCGAACGCATGGTAGCCGGCGACCAGCGGCAGAAGCGCGTCCAGGTCGCCTGCCCCGCACCTGCGAACGACCGGCTGCTGCATCGTGCGGTACCGTCAGCGGCCGGGGCGGGACATGGCGAAGCTCAGTCCTTCACCGCGTAGGTGTGCTCGGACGCCGGGAAGGTGCGCTGGACGACCTCGTCGGCATAGGCCTTGATGGCGCGGTCGATGGCGCGGCCGACCTTGCCGAACTCCTTGACGAACTTGGGCACCCGCGGGCTGAGGCCGAGCATGTCCTCCATCACCAGGATCTGGCCGTCGCAGGCGGCCGAGGCGCCGATGCCGATGGTCGGTATCGGGATCGCCTGGGTGATGCGCGCGGCCAGCGGCTCGGCCATCGCCTCGAGCACCAGCGCGAACGCGCCGGCCTCGCTGACGGCGCGGGCATCCTCCTCGATCGCCGCCCACTGGTCGCGGGTGCGGCCCTGGGTCTTGAAGCCGCCCATGACGTTGATCGACTGCGGCGTGAGGCCGATGTGGGCCATCACAGGCACGCCGCGCTCGGTCAGGTAGCGGATGGTCTCGGCCATCCGCTTGCCGCCCTCGAGCTTCACCGCGCCGGCCTGGGTCTCCTTGATCACCTTGGCGGCATTGCGGAACGCCTGCGCCGGGCTCTCCTCGTAGGAGCCGAACGGCATGTCGATGACGACCAGCGCCCGCTTCGCCCCGCGCATGACGGCGCGACCGTGCATGATCATCAGCTCGAGCGGCACCGGCAGCGTGGTCTCGAACCCGTGCATCACCATGCCGAGCGAGTCGCCGACCAGCAGGAAGTCGACGTAGCGGTCGGCAATGGCGGCGGTGTGGGCATGGTAGGCGGTAAGGGACACGATCGGCGCACCGCCCTTGCGGGCCATGATGTCGGGCGCGGTGATGCGCCTCACCGGCTTCTGAGGGGCCATACCTGCAAGCTCTCCCGTCGCTTCCGTTGCAGTGCACAATAGCAGACGAGGGCGGCCGTGCCAGCCCTTCCCGGCGCGGCTTCCCGACCGCCGGAAAGCTCACCACGCCACGACGGCGACGCCGATCAGGTACGGGTGCAGCCACAGGAAGGCGACGTAGAGCACCACCCCGAGCACGATCGCCGCCGGGTCGCGCCAGTGGCCGCTGCGCGCCGCCGGCACCGCGCCCGCGGCATGGCCTATGGCGATGTGGGCGATGGCGTAGGCGATGAGGCCGCCGAACAGGACGATGCTGGCAAGGTCGCCGTTGGCGAGGAGATGGCCCGCGCCCCACAGCAAGATCCCCCACGCGAACGGGAACCGGATCGCCTGGCGCAGGCGGCCGCCGATGATGAACAGGGCAAGGCCGATGAACGCCGGCAGCACGAGCGACATGGTGACGTGGCGGCCCCACACCGGCGGGTCGTAGACGTGGACGTAGTCGCTCGCCGCGTAGCCGGCGACGATGAGGACGAGGCCGAACAGCCCGCCGACGCCGACCAGCGCCCGCCAGCCGCGGTCGCCCACGCGGGACCGCAGCGCCGCCTTGCGCGCCGGGTCGGCGGGGACGAGGTGGACGGCGGCGAACAGGACGAGGCCCGCAATGAGGACGACGAACGGCAGGATCATGGGCGGATCGACCTTGCGCGGCCGCTACACGGCGATCACCGGCACGCCGATGACGTAGGGGTGGAGGAACAGGGCGACGACGTAGAGGACGACGCCGGCGACCGGCGCGATGACGTCATGGCGCGGCTTCGGCTCGAACCGCGGCAGTCGGCCCTGGGCGGTGGCGACCGCCATGTCGACCAGCGCATAGACGAGGAAGGCGCC
>Ga0079224_100010160_pt1 | contig 12897 bp, 14 predicted proteins | sample Stecom2015_FD_80414 | JGI IMG/M metagenome (GOLD analysis project Ga0079224, IMG submission 80414) | Agricultural soil microbial communities from Utah to study Nitrogen management - Steer compost 2015 | ecosystem: Environmental > Terrestrial > Soil > Agricultural land | place: USA: Utah...
AACTGCGCAGCCTGCTATGAGGTGCGGAACGCAGCGGTATGACTATGGAAAGGTTCGCCCGTGACGACAGGTATCGGCGCAATATTGCAGGAAATTTCTGCGCAGCAGACGTGGCCGCTGAGAAGTGAGGTGCTGCGTCCGGGCAGGCCGCTGTCAGCGTGCATTTTTTCTGGCGATGACGCGCCGGACACTCATCATTTTGGTATGGTGGACAGCAACGGCGATATTGTCGGCATTGTGTCTGCACTGCGGAACTCCCATCCGGCAGTCGCTGGCAGTGCCTCTTATCAGATCCGGGCGATGGCGGTCAGCCCGCATTGTCGTGGTCAGGGGCTGGGAAAGTTGTTGCTGGTGGGTGTCGAGCACTTTCTGGCATCACGCGGAACAGCGCTGGTCTGGGCCAACGCGCGCAGTGAGGCTGTCGGTTTCTATCAGCAGCAGGGCTATCGGGTGGTTTCCGACGAATTTGTGATTGCGGATGTCGGGCCGCATTATCTTGTGAGTAAGTCGCTTGTATGTAAATCGCTGGTGAGCAAATCGCTGAACAATGTTTGAGTAATGCCCTGTCAAAGGCGCTATTCTTTATTCATCAACAAAACAAAGAGGTTCACGGATGACCCCCGACATTGCCCTTGTCCTTGGCATCTCCCTGGTTGCCATTGTGCTGTTTGCCACCGAAAAACTGCGCATCGATGCGGTAGCATTGCTCGTTCTTTGCAGTCTGGCAATCTGGGGGCTGGTCAGCCCGGGGGAGGCCCTGAGCGGCTTCAGTAACCAGGCGACGATCACCGTGGCCGCGATGTTCGTGCTGGCGGCTGGCCTGCAGAACAGCGGCGCACTTTCCGGCATCGGCACGCTGCTGAGCCGGGCAAAGTCTCCCACGTTGTTCCTGCTTACCCTGTTTGGCGTCCTGGCCGTGATTGCACCCTTCGTCAACAACACCGCCATTGTGGCGATGTTCATGCCGATCGTGATGAGCGCAACGGCCAGCATCGGCATGTCCGCTTCCAAGGCACTGATCCCGCTGTCCTATGTGTCGCAGATGGCGGGCGTGTGTACCCTGGTGGGCACCTCGACCAACCTGCTGGTCAACGCCATGGCACAGGACATGGGGCACCCTGGTTTCAGCATGTTCGAGTTCACTCCGCTGGGAGTGATCTGTTTTGCGGCAGGCGGTTTCTATCTGCTGACGCTGGGCCGTTGGTTGCTGCCCGATACCCGTCCGACCGAGCTGGTGGAGCACTACGAGCTGGGCAAGTACATCACCGAGTTGCGCGTGATGCCGGATTCCTCACTGATCGGGACGTCCGTCGGCGAAGCCAAGCTGGGTGAGCAGTTCGGCGTTTATGTGCTGGAGCTTCTGCGCAAGGAGGAAAAGGTCTGGTCGCCCAGATCGCAGATACTGGAAGAGGGAGACGTGCTGCTGGCGCGGGGTGACTGGTCGAAGCTGGATGAGATGAAGAAGAAAACCGGACTGGAGATCGATTCCGAGTTCAAGCTCAAGACCCGCCGACTGGAGGAGGATACCCAGCAGGTGGTGACCGAGGTGATGATTGCGCCTCGCTCACGTGTCATCGGCAGCACCCTGGCCAATCTGGACAGACGCTGGCAGCACAATGCTACCGTGCTGGCCATTCATCGGCGCGGACAGATCCTGCGGGAGCAGCTCAAGAATGTGCACCTGAATGTGGGAGATGTGCTGCTTATGCTGACGCCGGAGAGCGAGATGGCACCGCTGCGCAATGATCACAATGTGATCGTACTGAGCCAGCGGGAGTCGGAGCGCGAGGCCGGCTGGCGGGCTCCGTTCGCCCTGGCAACCATGGTGCTGGTGATCGCAACTTCCGCGATTGGCTGGGCACCCATCGCCATTACCTCGCTGATTGGCGCTGTCGTCATGACTCTCGCTGGCTGTCTCAAGGCAGATGAAGTGTACGACGTCATCGACTGGCGCATCATCATTCTGCTGGCCGGGCTGTTGCCGCTCGGTATCGCCGTGAGCGAGAGTGGTGCCGCGACGTTCATTGTGGATAACACTGTCGGCCTGGTCAGTTCCTTCGGCCCGCTGGTGGTGCTGGCCGTCCTGTACTTGATGGCGCTGATGCTGAGTGAGTTCATGAGCAACGCAGCAGCAGCCGTATTACTGACGCCGGTGGGCATGTCTGTGGCGACCACGCTGGACGTGAACGCCACCCCGTTTCTGATCGCCGTGACCTTTGCCGCCTCCACCAGTTTCACCACGCCGGTCGGCTATCAGACCAATACCATGGTTTACAGCGCCGGCGGCTATCAATTCACCGATTTCATCAAGGTGGGGTTGCCGCTGAACCTGATTTTCTGGACGCTGGGTGTCATCTTCATTCCGGTGTTCTGGCCGTTCTGACGCGACAGGGTGCCGGACAACACACAATTAGCACTCGAATAACAACAGGAGAGAGTCATGCAGGAAAACCATTACAAAGGCGGCTGCCAGTGTGGTGCCGTGAGCTACGAAGTCGATGTCAGCCTGGACAACACCATTACCTGCAACTGTTCCCGTTGCCAGCGCATGGGCTTTGTCCTGGCGTTTACGCCGCTGCAGAATTTCCGGCTACACTCCGGCGAGGAAAAACTCACTGAATATCTATTCAACAAGAATGCGATACAGCATCTTTTCTGCAGCGTCTGTGGCGTGGAGAGCTTCGCCCGCGGTGCCATGCCCGATGGTTCGAAGGTCGTCGCCATCAACGTCAACTGTCTTGACGGCGTGGACCCCAGATCGCTGGACAGCACGCCTGTGGATGGCAGGCGTTCGTGAGTAGGGCGATCAATTTGTCGTTAGCTCCACGCTCAGTTCGATCAGGCGTTCTCTGGCGGACGCATCGTAGGCCTGCGCATTGGCACGGGCCTCTGTCGAACCATTGAAGTACAACCCACTGCGCCCGGTCAGGGCTGCGGCGGTTGCCACGTGGATGAGGGCATCGGCGCCTTCATCGACGGTGGTGCGGGCAGGTGCATCCATCTGCCGGACCAGCGTGGTGTCCATCATGGTGGCCGGGTGGAGGGCATTGAAGGTGATCAGGTCGGGTTCGATCATTTCCGCCATCTCCACAGCATGAAGAATCTGCGCTAACTTGCTCTGCGAATAGGCGGCGCCGGCATCGAAGCCATTCGCCATCATCGGGTCATCGAAATCGACGGGGCGCTGCGCCAGAGAAGCCACGTGAATCACCCGGGCCGGGGCACTTTTTCCCAGCAGCGGCAGCAGTTCCTGGGTGAGCAGGTAGGTGGCGAGGTAGTTGACCTGGAAGATCATCTCGTGGCCGTCCTCGCTGAGGGAGCGATTGCCGTCGGCAAAACCCGTGCCGATGCCGGCGTTGTTGATCAGCATATCCAGCCGCTCATGATCGGCCATCACGGCGGCGGCAAGGTCGCGGATTTCATCCAGCGAGGCAAAGTCGGCCCGGTAGAACTGCGCACTGCCCGGACCCTCATTGATGGCTGCCACGACTTCTGCCCCGCGCTCATCGTTGCGGCCGTGTACGAGGACATGCGCGCCCATGGCCCCAAGGCGTAATGCTGCTTCCCGGCCCAGGCCATCGGTGGAGCCGGTCACCAGCACGGTTTTTCCTGTCATGTCGATGGCCTCCTGGTTGCTCGATGTATCACCAGGCTGGGCGCCTGCAGTGCCCGCGATCAGGCAGGCGAGGGTGATGAACGCAAGACTGCGGACCAGCAAAAGGGTTTTCATGGCGCCTCCTTGAGAGTGTTCAGGATCAGACCCGCTTCAGTGTCGCACGGATCTGGCCGTAGTGCAGCCGAATCCAGTCGCCTTACGGTTTTCCTGCCCATTGTCAGTTATACTCCCGCCACTTCTTTTAGCCATAGACTGATCACTAAATATACTGCCGTGATATCCACCGCTACTGATCCTGACCAAACATCCCTGCCGCCGCTGCTGCAGGCCCGTTCCCTGTTCTGTGAGCGGGACGAGCGGGTATTGTTCAGCGGACTGGATTTTCAGCTGCAGGCTGGCGACGTGATGCAGGTGCAGGGCAGCAATGGCAGTGGCAAGACGACCCTGCTGCGCATTCTTTGTGGGCTGAATAGCAGCTACGAGGGCGAGATCCGCTGGCAGGGACAGGATATCGATGAAGACCGCGAGACCTTCCTTGCATCGCTGCTGTATATCGGCCACCGGGTGGGGGTGAACAAGATCCTGACAGCGCGCGAGAACCTGCGCTGGAGTTGTGCGCTGCACGCGCCGGTAACCGATGCCGCCATCGAGCAGGCACTGGCGGAGGTCGGCCTGGCGGGATACGGCGATGTCACCTGCCGCAACATGTCGGCCGGACAGCAGCAGCGGGTATCGCTGGCGCGCCTGCTGTTGAGCCCCGCGCGGCTTTGGGTGCTGGACGAGCCCTTCACCACCTTGGATGTCGCCGGGGTGAAGATCCTGGAGAATCTGCTGGCGCGTCACGCGGGTAACGGCGGGGCGGTGCTGGTCACGACCCATCACCAGCTCGACCTCCCATGTGATCTGCGTCGCCTGAATCTGGACTCTGCCAGACTGGACTCGCTAACATGAGTACGCGCCGATGACAGCCCAGGTCAGCACCTTCAACGCTTTCCGCGCCACCCTGCGCCGCGATCTGCTGATCGCGCTCAAACGGCGTAACGACCTACTGAACCCCATCATGTTCTTCCTGATCGTGGTGTCGCTGTTTCCGCTGGGGGTGTCATCTGACCCTAACGAGCTGACCCGCATCGCCGCGGGCACGGTGTGGGTGTCGGCGCTGCTGGCGTCGATGCTGTCCCTGGATAACCTGTATCGGGCGGACTACGAGGACGGCTCGCTGGAGCAACTGCTGCTGTCCCCCCAGCCCCTCTATTTCATGGTGCTGGCCAAGAACATCAGCCACTGGCTGATCAGCGGGCTGCCGGTGGTGCTGATGTCGCCACTACTAGCGTACATGCTCTATCTGCCGGCGGATGCGTACTGGACCCTGGTCCTCACGTTACTGTTGGGGACCCCGGTGCTGAGTCTGTTCGGTTCCATCGGTGTAGCACTGACGGTGGGCCTGGGCAGTCGCGGCCTGATCCTGGCCGTAATCGTTTTACCGCTGACAGTGCCGGTGCTTATAATTGGCGCCAAAGCGGTGGCGGACGTGAGTTTCGGGCTTGATGTGAGCCTGCATTACGCCTTGCTTGGGGCTTTACTGGCGGTGTCACTGAGTCTGGCGCCCCTGGCGTCGGCCGCGGCTTTGAAAATCAGCGTCAATTAAAGTCCTCGCGGACCCGCAGTTACAATACGTAACACGGTTGTCGAAGCGCCGCATGCTATAGTCGGCCCAAGCCAGGGCTTTGAATTATAAAGGGTTAGCAGTCTCAGGACTGCCTCTGAGAGTAAACAGCTTATGTGGGTATGGTTCTCCAAGCTTGGCTCGCCCAAGTGGTTCTATGAGTTATCCGGCAAGTGGCTGCCGTGGCTGTTCGTGGTGATGGCGGTGACCATGACCATCGGGCTGGTCTGGGCGCTGCTGTTCGTGCCTCAGGACTACCAGCAGGGCGATACCATCCGCATTATGTACATTCATGTGCCGGTGGCGGCAATCTCGTTGGCGGTGTTCCCCCTGATGGCGGTGGCCGGGGTGATCACGCTGGTGTGGAAGATGAAGCTGGCGGACATGGTGGCCAAGTGTGCGGCGCCCATCGGCATCTGGTTTACCGGCATGGGGCTGGCCACGGGGGCCATCTGGGGCGAACCGATCTGGGGGACCTGGTGGGCATGGGATGCACGACTGACGTCAATGCTGATCCAGTTTTTCCTGCTGATCGGTGTGGTGGCGCTGCGCTCTGCCATTGAGAGTCCCGATGCAGCCGCTCGCGCCTGCGCGCTGCTGTCGATCGTCGGCGCCATCAATGTACCCATCATCAAGTATTCGGTGGAGTGGTGGAACACCCTGCACCAGCCCGCCAGCAGTATTTCAACCGACTCCGGCAGCGCTAACGGCCCGGAGATCTGGGTGCCGTTGCTGATTATGATCACAGCGGTCTACCTGTTCTTCGTCATCAGCCTGTTGCTGTCCACCCGCACTGAAATCCTGGCACGGGAGCGCCGTTCCCAGTGGGTGATGGACATTGTGGCAAGAGAAGGGGCATAGGAGCCGGTCATGTTGGATAATGTGCAGTTTGCAAGTTTCAGCGAATTTCTGCAGATGGGCCGCTATGCCTTCCATGTCTGGTCGGTCTATGCACTGTTCGTGATTTTCGTCGTTGCCAATCTGCTGGCGCCACGCCTGCGCCGGCGCCAGTTCATCCGCGAGCAGAGACAACGGGCGCTGCGGGACAGTCAACGGGGCCGTACTGCAAACAGTGCCCCTGTTACAGGAGAAAGCCAATGAAGCCACATCGTCGCAAGAAACTGACCATTATCCTGTTCATCGCCGCGGGCCTGAGTGTGGCGATCGGCCTGTCCCTGTATGCACTGAGCAACAGCATCGACCTGTTCTTCACGCCGACCCAGGTCGCCCAGGGTGAGGTCATGAGCGGCCAGCGCGTCCGCGTGGGCGGCATGGTCAAGGAGGGGTCCGTGATGCATGCCCAGGACTCCCTGCACGTGGAATTCATCACCACGGACTACAACAACGAACTCCTGATCAGCTATGACGGTATCCTGCCGGATCTGTTCCGCGAAGGGCAGGGCGTGGTAATCGAAGGCACGGTGGCAGACGGCGTGTTCATGGCAAGCCGGGTACTGGCCAAACATGACGAGAACTACATGTCGGTGGAGGTGAAAGCAGCCATGGACGCCGCCGCCCGCGATGGCGAATTGCCACCCGGAGGTCCCAATGGTTCCTGAGCTCGGGCACTTCGCTCTCATTCTCTCCTTCTGCCTGTGTGTCATTCTAGGCACTTTGCCATTGATCGGTGCCAGCACCGGCAACCGCCTGTGGATTGGCCTGGCGCGGCCGCTGACGGCAGGGGTATTCGTCTTCCTCAGCCTGAGCCTGGTGGTGCTGGGCTACAGCTTTGTCACCGACGATTTCTCCGTAGCCTTCGTGGCGCAGCACTCCAACTCGCTGCTGCCCATGCAGTACAAGATTACCGCTGTCTGGGGCGGACACGAGGGATCCTTCCTGTTCTGGACCTGGATGCTGGGCGGCTGGATGCTCGCGGTGGCGCTCTTCAGCAAGGCCATGCCTGACGATTTCGTGGCCAGGGTCCTGGGCATCATGGGGATTATCGGCGCCGGATATACGCTGTTCATGATCATGACCTCCAACCCCTTCGACCGCGTGCTGCCGTTGGCACCGCTCGATGGAGTCGATCTCAACTCTGCACTGCAGGACTTTGGATTCATCATCCACCCGCCGTCTCTGTACATGGGCTATGTGGGCTTTTCGGTGGTGTTCGCATTTGCGATTGCCGCGCTGCTGAGCGGTCGCCTGGATGCCGCCTGGGCTCGCTGGTCGCGACCCTGGGCCAATACCGCCTGGGCCATTCTCACCATCGGCATTGCGCTGGGTTCCTGGTGGGCCTATTACGAACTGGGCTGGGGCGGCTGGTGGGCCTGGGATCCGGTCGAAAATCCGCCGATGATCAACTGGCTGCTGGGCACCGCGCTGATCCACTCGCTGGCCGTCACCGAAAAGAGAGGTGTATTCAAGAGCTGGACCGTGCTGCTGGCAATCATGGCCTTCGCCGCCAGCCTGCTGGGCACCTTCATCACCCGCTCCGGCCTGTTGACCTCCGTGCACGCCTTCGCCTCCGACCCCACCCGCGGAGTGTACATCCTCGGCTTCCTCGGATTCGTGGTGGGTGGCTCACTGCTGCTGTTTGCCTTGCGCGCGCCACTGATGAAGAGTGAGTTCGGCTTTGCGGCGGTGTCCCGCGAGGTCTTCCTGCTGGCCAACAACATCATTCTGGTGGTAGCCAGTGCCGCGATCCTGCTGGGAACGCTGTACCCGATGATCTACCAGGCGGTGAGCGGCGGTGAGTTGCTGTCCGTAGGGCCTCCTTACTTCAACACCATTTTCATTCCGCTGATGGCCATCCTGGTAGTGTTTCTGGGGATGGGTTCAGTCAGTCGCTGGAAGAAGACCTCCGTGGCCTACCTCAAGAAACAGTTGCTGTGGGTAGCTGTCGGCAGTGTCGGACTCGGCGTGGCGCTGCCTCTGGCGGTGACCCTTGAATTCTCCTTTGGCGCCACGATTGCGGTGACCCTTGGTATGTGGATCATCCTGGGCATTGTTCAGGACATCCGGGTCAAGATCGCCAACAAGCCCACGGTGCTGGCAGGGCTGCGGTCACTGGCGGTGAGTTACCTGGGGATGCAGATTGCCCACCTGGGCTTCGCCGTCATTCTGCTCGGCGCCACGCTGACCAGTATCTACAGCAGCGAGAAGAGCGTACTGCTCAACGCGGGCGAATCGGTTGATCTGGGCCGCTACCATTTCAACTTCCAGGGCACCGAGCACCTGAGTGGCCCCAACTATGAAGCCGAACGAGCGACCTTTGAGGTGCTCAAGGACGGCGAATATCTGGAAATGCTTTATCCAGAGAAACGCTTGTACACCGCCAGCATGAGTCCGTCCACGGAAATGGCGATCGACTCGGGCTTTTGGCGCGACCTCTTCATTACCTTGGGAGACCAGCGTGAATCCGGCGCCTGGTCAATGACGGTGTACATTAAGCCCTTTGTGCGCTGGGTATGGCTGGGTGCCATTCTGATGGCGCTGGGCGGTCTCGTCGCCGTCACCGACAAGCGCTATCGCCGGCTGAAGGCCAGGGCCCTGTCTGGCGCGAAGGGCGATGCAACTGATGGCCCGGCACAGGGCCGGGACAAAGACTATCAACCGGTGTCCGGCTGAACGAATCGAGGAGAAGGAGCTAGATCATGTCCAGACTGAAGCTGTTTGTACCCGTGGGAGTATTCCTGGTGCTGGCACTGCTGCTGTGGCGCGGCCTCTATCTTGATCCGCGTACGCTGCCCTCGGTGCTGATCGACAAGCCGCTGCCCGAGTTCGAGCTGCCGACTGTCGAGATGGCAGCTGCGACAGTGTCCAAGGACGACCTGCCCGACGAACCCTTCCTGCTCAACATCTGGGGCAGCTACTGCCTGCCGTGCCTGCAGGAAAACCCGATCTTCATGGCGGCAGCGGAACAGGACCTGGTGCCCATCGTCGGCGTCAACTACAAGGACAAACCGCACCTGGCGCAGATGTGGCTGGAGGATAACGGCAGCCCCTTCGACTACAGCATCGTCGATGAGGATGGCCGGCTCGGCATCAATCTGGGCGTATACGGCGCCCCGGAGACCTTCATTGTCGACGGTAACGGCGTCATCCGCTACAAGCACATCGGCGTGATCGATTACCAGATCTGGGAAACCGAGATCATGCCGGCGCTGGCTGCCGTGCGTGCGGAAACGGCACCACTATGAGTCGAACGATTACTGGCACCACCCGATTGAGCGTCCTGTTTGTGCTGTTACTGACGGCAGTGATGCTCTCACCCGTGCAGGCGGCGGTGGACGCTTTCGCCTTCGATACCCCGGAGCAGCAGGAGCGCTTCCGTCACCTGTCCAACGAGTTCCGTTGTCCGATGTGCCAGAACACCAATCTCACCGGTTCCAGCGGGGGGGTGGCAGAGGACCTGCGTCGCGAGATCTACATGATGATCATGGAAGGTCAGACCGACGAGGAGATCACCCGCTTCATGCTGGATCGCTACGGCGATTTCATCCTGTACCGGCCCCGGCTCACCGGCGAGACCATTCTGCTCTGGTTCGGTCCGCTGCTGTTCCTGCTGGTTGGCGGCTGGGTGGTCATGGGAATCATCCGCAGGGCACGGCCGGTGGAGCGCGTGGCAGCGGAGCTCGACACGGCAGAGCAGGAGCGTCTGCGCAAGCTGCTGGAGAAAGTGGACGAGCCGCATTGAGCACTGTCCGGTCAATCATGCTAATCGATATCAGGGCGCTGCAGATCCACTGCGCGCACGGTGGGGGATAATTTGTTCTGGTTCTATTCTGCGGCGCTGCTGATTGTCGCTGCTCTCTTTGTTCTGGTCCCCCTGTGGCGCTTTCATCGACGTGGCGGGGCAGATGCAGCCCAGCGTGAGCGTACCAACCTGCTGATATTCCAGGAGCGTCTGGCGGAACTGGAAGCCGAGCGCGAGGCCGGTACGATGGAAGAGGAAAACTTCATCGCACTGCGTCTGGAGCTGGAGCGCAGCCTGCTGGCCGATGTAGATGCCACCGCCACGCAGCCGACGGCCCAGGCCAGGACGTCCTGGCTTTCTCCCTCCCGACTGCTGCCGCTGCTGATGGTGCTGCTGACCATTCCGACCAGCCTCGTGCTCTACCAGCAATGGGGCTACCACGAGGAGCTGGAGCTCGCCGACCTGTTTGAGCGCACCCAGCGGGCCGAGACGCCCGAGGAGTCCCGGGACCTGATCTTCGCCCTGGGCGATCTGGTGGAGGAGCACAGCGATAATGGCTGGCTGTGGTATTTCATGGCCCAGAACCTCATCAAGATCGGCCAGTTCCCCGAGGTGCCGATGTTCCTGGAGCGTGCCGCCGGCCTGATCGAGCAGCCCCAGGATAAGGCAATGATCCTGGGGCAGCAGGCCTTCATCGAATACCTGATTGCCGGGCAGCAGCTCACCGACTCCGTAGAAGGACTGATCGATGAGGCGCAGCTGCTCGACGCCAACCAGTATCTGGTCATGCAGATTCTGGCCACCGAGGCGCAGAAGCAGGATGATTATCAGGGCGCTATCACTTACTGGCGCCGCATGCTGCAGCAGGTGCCGACCGGGCCCGAGGCGGATGCGCTGCGCGAAGCCATCGTCATGGCGCAGGCCACTCTTGCTGATTCCGGGGCCGATAGCGACGGTGCGGTACGCGGGCCAGTCATCAACGTCGCGGTGTCGTTGGCCGAGGGTGTTGAACTGCCGGCGGAAACCCGGGTGTTCGTTTCGGCACTGGATGTGAACGGTCGCGGTCAGCCGCTGGCGGCGCAGCTGTTGACGGTGGCAGATCTGCCGACTACGGTAACCCTGAGTGACCGCGATGCGGTCGGGGCATTCAACCTGTCCTCGGCGGAATCGGTCTATGTGGTGGCCACGGCCTCCGTCAGCGGCACCGCCAACGTGCAGTCCGGTGATCGCCAGGGCCGCAGCGAAGATTTTGCACCGGGTGAGGGGAGCACGGATATTCAGTTGGTCATTGCAGACCTCGTCCCCTGATCCAAAAGGGTTATAATCGGCTCAATGCAGTCTGGTGAAGCATCATGAGCAATGTCAGTACCCACAGCAGCGGGCAAGCCGCTCCCAAGGCGCTGATCGACAAGTTCGGTCGGCGGGTGGACTACATTCGCCTGTCGGTCACCGATCGCTGCGATTTCCGCTGTGTCTACTGCATGACCGAGGACATGACCTTCCTGCCCCGCGATCAGGTGCTGTCGCTGGAAGAGCTTCACATGATTGCCCAGGCCTTTACCGAACTGGGCGTGAACAAGATCCGCCTGACCGGGGGAGAGCCGCTGGTCCGCAACAATGTCATGTCACTGGTGGAGAATCTGGGCCGTCTCGAGGGGCTGAAGGAGCTGCTGCTGACTACCAACGGCGCGCAGTTGCAGAAATTTGCTGCACCGCTGCGGGCGGCCGGCGTCAACCGTATCAACATCAGCATCGACAGTCTGGATGCCGAGCGCTTCCATCGCATCTCCCGGGTAGGAAAGCTGGAGAACGTGCTTGCGGGAATCGAAGCGGCCAGAGCCCAGAACTTTGACCACATCCGGCTGAATGCCGTGATCATGAAGGGCTATAACGACGACGAGGTGCTGGCGCTGACCGAATACGCGCTGGAGCGGGATCTCGACATCGCCTTTATCGAGGAGATGCCGCTGGGCAATGCCTCGGACCATGACCGGGAAAGCACCGTGTGCAGCAACGAGTGGGTGCGCGAGACGATCTCCGCCCGTTATCCGCTGCTGCCCAGCACGGATGCGACGGCGGGCCCGTCACGCTATTTCAGGATTGCAGACAGGAACAGCCGCATCGGTTTCATCTCGCCAATCAGCCATAACTTCTGCGCAGACTGTAACCGCGTGCGGGTCACGGTCGAAGGGCGTCTGCTGCTGTGCCTGGGCAACGAGCACTCCGTGGATCTGCGCGCCATCATCCGCGGTCCGGACAGCAGCATGGAGACGCTGAAGCAGGCCATCGTGGCCGCCATGGACCTGAAGCCCGAGCGCCATTATTTCTACGAGAAGGACCATGTCCAGCCGGTCCGGCTGATGAACATGACTGGCGGCTAGACGGATCTTGCCTGGATGCCGCACCCATACCCCCTGCCCATATTGTTGTGCGTCGCTTTGGCGACGTCCCCCGATGACCATTGCCGGAGTTGCACCCCATGAGTACTGAAATTGACAAACCAGCGGCCCTCCATGTTGCCGTTGTCACCGTTTCCGACACCCGCACCGAGGAGACCGACAAGTCGGGCAACTATCTGGTCGAGCGGGTAAAGGAAGCAGGCCACAAGCTGGTCAGCAAGCAGATCGTCAAGGACGATACCTATAAGCTGCGGGCGCTGGTTGCGACCCTGATCGCCGATGACGAAGTGCAGGTGATACTGGTCACGGGCGGCACGGGCTTCACCTTCCGTGACAACACGGTGGTGGCAGTAACACCTTTGCTGGACAAGCAGATTGAAGGCTTCGGTGAGGTGTTCCGGATGCTTTCCCACGCGGAAATAGGCAGTTCCACGATTCAGTCGCGGGCCTTTGCGGGATTGAGTAATGGTACTGTGGTGTTCTGTGTTCCCGGTTCACCGGGGGCATGCCAGACGGCATGGGACGGGATTATTGCAGAGCAGCTGGACGAGCGTCACAAGCCGTGTAACTTCGTGAA
>Ga0079224_100010161_pt1 | contig 12896 bp, 8 predicted proteins | sample Stecom2015_FD_80414 | JGI IMG/M metagenome (GOLD analysis project Ga0079224, IMG submission 80414) | Agricultural soil microbial communities from Utah to study Nitrogen management - Steer compost 2015 | ecosystem: Environmental > Terrestrial > Soil > Agricultural land | place: USA: Utah...
AAAGGAAAAAATTGGTTCACATCAAAAAGCGTATAACTTTGCGCACCAGTATTTATAATAATTCATTTATGAACAAAGCTGAACTGGTTTCCAAAATTGCCGAAGATGCCGGCATCACTAAGGCGCAGGCAGGTGCCGCCCTTGAGTCATTTGTCGAAGGCGTCACCAAAACGCTGAAGAAGGGCGATAAGCTTACTTTGGTAGGTTTCGGAACGTTCTCTGTGTCCAAGCGGGCTGCTCGCGTAGGTCGCAACCCTCAAACCGGAGAAACGATCAAGATCAAGGCAAAGAAGGTTGCTCGCTTCAAGCCAGGCAAGGAACTAACTGCCAAGCTCTGAGAAACAAACAACCCCTGAAAACCCCGGTCTCCAAAGGCCGGGGTTTTCTGTTTTTGTCGTCTTGCCAATTAATGGTATTTTTATAGGTTGTAACCTGCGTGCGGTATGAAAAAGCTCTTGATCGCTTTCGCCATTGTGTTGTGGGCCTCCTGCGATGAAGAGACCCTTTCCCTGAACGGCCGATGGAAACTTGCGCACTATTACAACACCCAAACCGGGGCTGTCGATGGAAAACTCATGCAGGTGCAACACCCCATCGTTCTCACATTTTCCGGTGACGGCCGCGCTGGCGCCATACATACCGATAGCCTCGGCGGCCCAATGCTGGGCATCTATGAGATCGGCGCCCGAAACCGGTTTACATTTACTTCCTTCGGAAACCTGTATGCACACGATGAGTGGAGCACCATGCTCCTCCAAAGTATCTCCAATGCCGACTTCGTGAAAATCTCCGACAACTCCCTCAACATCTCGTGCAACCAGGGACGCGAAGTACTGCTCTTCGTTCGCGATAACTAATCCGCCACCATCCTGCAAAGTTTCATAATCTATTTGCCAGTTAGATACCGATTGGTATCTTTGTGTATGCGCAACCCGGAGTACACGAAAAAGAGAATCCTGCAACGCTCGGCAGTGTTGTTCAATACACGGGGCTACCAGGCTACCTCGGTCAGCGACATCACAGACGCTACCGGTTTTACCAAGGGTGCCATATACCGCCACTTTAAGAACAAGGAGGAACTCGAACGGCAGTCGCTCGCGACGATGGCAGAAGCGATGTATGAAAAAATGCGAGCTGTCGTAAAGCCGGAGCCAACAGCCGGCAAAAAGCTGCGCGCCATCTTCGGCTTCTTCGAATCGTATATCACAGATCCCCCATTCAAGGGAGGATGCCCCCTGATGAATGCCGCTATCGAGTCCGATGACGCTAACCCCGTGTTGAAACGCGAAGCGCTCAAAATACTCGACACACTCAGGAAATCCATTGTGAAAATCATCGAGAATGGAGTGAAGCACAAGCAGATCAAACCTGGTGTCAACGCGGAATTTTATGCAACACTGATAATCGCTTCCCTCGAAGGCGCAATCATGATGGGACGCCTCCAGGGCGATAACAACGACATACGACGCATACTAAAACACCTGACGGCACAACTCGAAGCAATTGAATTGTAACCTTCGAAACATTCTGCCGTTCTCTTTTGAATATGAAGATACCGATTGGTATTTAAGAAAATGTTGACGACATGAACAACCTCGTATTTCGGCTCGCCGGCGCCTACCTCAACACGATGGCACGCGTCGCCCCCACGAAGGCTGCATCTCAGGCATTAAACCTGTTTTGTTATCCGGTCCGACCGCGCCTGAAACCCCGCCACAAGGCTTTTCTCGACGGCGCCGAGAAGTTTCAATTTTCACATGGTGCAACAAAGCTCCAGGGATACCGCTGGGGGCGCGGCAAAATGAAACTCCTCTTCATTCACGGGTGGCAGAGCAACACGTTCCGCTGGCGGCCCTATGTACAACACCTTCTCGGAAAGGATACTTCGATATACGCTTTCGACGCCCCAGGGCACGGACTGTCAGAGGGCAAGTTTCTCTCGGTACCGTTATACAGTGATGTCATACAACGTTTTATTGACGATCATGGCGAGATGGATGCTGTCGTCGGTCACTCCATCGGCAGTTTCTCTCTATTGCACGCGCTGTACGAAAACCCTTCTCTTCCGATTAACCGGCTCGTCCTCCTGGCGCCTCCGGGAGAGGCAACTGACTTCGTCGCGCACTTCAGCAATCAACTAAAACTGACACCTCGTGCCGTTGACCTTGCTGTGCGAGAGTTCGAAAAGGTGTTCGGTGTTCCGGTGACATATTATTCCACCACAAAGTTTGCTTCCCGCATTGACAGACCGGGACTCATCATCCACGATGAGCAGGATGATCAGACACCCATCCACTATGCCCGGGCGATAAACAGTCTTTGGAAGTCGTCGCAACTCATTGAAACCAGTGGCCTGGGTCATAATCTTCGATCACCAAAAGTCGCCGAAATGGTCTGCAACTACCTTATCAATTCAAACGGATCCAACGCCAACTGGAGTCACTACGAAAGGCAATTGCATCTCTGAGTCGTTTGCAAGCTCGTACACAGGCATAGTCCTGTTCTTCCCCCTAAGTCGGAGTTCTTCGCGAATTTTGAAATGCGACCGCCACGAAGGAGACAATCGTTCATAGAAAGCTTCGGAGATCAACAAATCCCGATCCAGGTCGGCGCACAGTCGCTCCAATCGTGCGGTGGTATTGATTGTATCTCCGTGGAATACAATCTCGCTCTTGACTTCTCCAACCTCGCCGCAAACGACGGGACCGCAATGCAGCGCTCCTTTGAAGTCGGGCGTCATACCGTACATCGCTTGGTATTTGTCTCCAAGGGTAGCCAGTTTGCTTCGGCAGTGCATGTAAGCAAGCAGACACCTGTCGGTCGCCATGCGCTCCTTCATTTTCCACGATACCACCACCTCATCGCCTACATAGTGATGAATTTTTCCTCCTGCCATCATAATCGGATCAGTGACGTCGTGAAAGAAATCGTTCAACAGATTATGATAGGCCATGTCACCCAGCGTTTCTGCGCGGCCGACGGAGTTGTTCAGATCGAGAAACATGAAGACGCGGTTTTCTGTTCTCGGTCTGAAATAACGACCCGATACAAAGTTCAGCAGGACACCCTGTCCGAGTTTTCGGTTAATCTCTCGCACGAAAATGATTATGGACACGAGCGATAGGCTGTAGAGTACGATCAGTATGAAATCCTCTTCCATCAGGAAGTGACGGAATGCCTCCGAGGTCATCGTTTCTGCCAGGGTGTAATCCCATTGGATCGACCTCGATATGAGAATGACCGCGAATACATCGAGGGTGATTACGGATGTGTACAACAATGACTTGATCAAAACCAGCGCGAGAAAAGACGTGCGCTTTCGGACCGACTGTAAAAGGAAAAGCTCGATCAGGCTTACCGCGATTCCGCCCGTAAAGCCGATGATAAATCCATTGATAAATGGCACGGCGCTGGCAAATCCATCACCGATCATCGGATAAAAAAGCCCCAGGGTCGATCCGCTTGCTGTAATCCATACCGCTTGCTGCCACTTTGCGGAAGCAAAAGCGGTGGACAAATGGCGGTGGTTCTTTGTTGCCATAGGGCCAAGGGAAATACTTAATGCCGGTTCCATGGTGGCAAAGCTAGCGGAGGTCCCATACGGGTACGTATGGTTCTTTGCAACTAGGGGAATGGAGTTTTGCGAAACATCGCTCTTACCTCCGGAACCGGATACGGTTAGCAGCAGGAAACGCAGTCATCAGGTCTTTTGTTTTTGCCTGCGGGCGGAGGGGAACAGTACGTTGTTCAGGATAAGCCTGTATCCTGGCGAGTGAGGAAACAAACTGAGATCCGTGGGTCCGCGACCACGGCCAGGATTCCCCTCAGGATCATGCCCGCTGTAATAGGTCCAGTGTCCCCGACCCAGTTCGCCGTAGATGTAGCGTACGCGATTGGTGCCCTGTGCTTCTCCTAAAATCAGCGCGCTGGGCTTCACGAGCGCCTTGTTGAAGGCAGTGGTCTGTCCGGTGAACTCATCGATGGAGTTTGTATGGTTTTGTGTGAGAAGACTCGGAATAACGTCCCACTTAGCTGAGAAAGTAAAGATGTCGAATGTCGTTCTTCCATTTTCGTAGTAACCCATCCGGCCGGTATTGATATCGGAAAAACGACGGCTTTCTCCTGGCTCAAGCGTAAAGTTTTCGAAGGCCAGTGATTTTTCGTAATCCAGCTTTTCCTGTGCGAACGGATCCTGTTCATCACCATCGTACATCGGCTCGTTGATGTCGGTACCTTCGGCAGCGAGGGCGATGTCAAACGTTTCTGCTCCGGAACACATCGCGAACAGGTATCCACCAGCGGCTGTATACTTTTTGATTCTGAGCGCGACATCCAGCTTCATGGCAGACAACTTTGCATATCCCAGTTTTTGCGCCAGTGCTTCCTGCATTTTCAATTCGATGCGCGATGACTCCCGCCACCGGGCTCTTCCACCCTGACCGGTGAAGTCTTCATGGTGCAGGTGCAGCCAGTCGTAGTTTACGAGCGCATCGTTAAGAATCTCTTCGTCGTAAATAATGTCATACGGGATCTCCGCGTAGTCGAGTACCAATATCACCGCGTCCGTTTCGTCGAGGATGATTTCATTTTTTGGCGAATAGACCGCGATGCGGGGCGCGCGTTCCATGCGCACCACATTCATGTTGACGGCCGGACTGCTGATCTCCCTGAGGATGTTTTGCGTATTTGCGTCGGATAGGGTTTCATAAGTAACGCCCCGTATGGTGCATTCTCCCATGATCTCAGGATCGTATGCTATGAGGAAGCTGCCCCCGCGATAGTTAAGCAGCCAGTCTACGGTAGTTCCGCGTTGCAGGGCGTAGTAAGCGATCCCGTAGGCCTTCAGGTGGTTCGCCTGCCGTTCATCCATGGGGATCAAAACAGAAGAGGCCAGGCTGGCGCCAAACGACGCCCACATCATCACCACCAACCAAAACTTCTTCGCGGACATGAGAACCGAGGTACTGTTCTCAAGTTCCGAAGATTAATTGATTTCTCAAACGTGATTTTTCCGGCGGTTACCCGTTTGGTTCGCCGGTTATTCGAGTCCGATCATCAGGAAGGCACCCCAGTACAGCGGCTCGGGATATTCGTTCCGAAGTTCTTTCCGCGCGGCGGTGAAGCTTTCGCGCAGCTTTCCGCTGGCAAGCCAGTTCTGGTAAAACCGCAGCATAAGTTTCCGGGTCGCCTCGTCGTCCACCCTAAACATACTCATTACCAATACCTTCGCACCGGCTACAAGGAACGCCCGCTGAAGCCCATACACCCCTTCGCCGTGTTGGACGTCGCCCAGCCCTGTTTCGCATGCGCTAAGGACTACCAGGTCAGTCTGGTCGAGGTTCAGGCTCATCGCTTCGTATGCGGTGAGAATGCCGTTATCCAGATTGTAGTTGTAGCGCGTCTTGCTCAGCAGGTCGCCCGCGCCCGTCAGCAGAAGTCCCGTTCTGAGGAGCGGATTCAGCGTGGCGACGGCCTCGGTGGCAACCAGCTGATCAGCTTGGGCCGAAGGGGGGCGCCTGTACAGGCCGTGCGTTGCAATGTGGAATATTCGCGGACTGACCACCCCTTTGAGCGCTTCTTCCGCGGCTGCGGCGTCAATGTATTCCTGTGTGGTCCATCCCTTTTCGCGCAGCAGGAAGTCAAGTTGCTGCACCTCATCCCCCGTTCCCGGAAGGGGAGGGACCGCATTGCCCCCGGAGGCCGTCAGATAGAATCTGGGGTTGCCGAACATGTAGGCTGTGTTGGTTTTCTTGCCTTTTGAAACCGGCCGTCCGCGCTCCGCCAGGTCGCGTGTATTGCTGACAAGGATAAGGTTCGTGTTGTCGATAACATACTTCCCATCCGGAGTGGGCATAGCTTCCAGGTTAATCTGGTTATAGACACCGTCGGGTGATAAGTAGATCGCCGCAGCCAACCCAATCTCCTTCTGGAGAGGATGCCAGTAAACGTTGTACGATACGGTGTCGTGGATCAACCCCGTAATGGCATTGCGGTAATACTTAAAATACCGCGTCTCCATGGCGCGACCGTTGCTGAGAATGACAACTCCAGGTTTGCGGGACGATTTCCGCAGGTGAAGTGCGGCGTAAATGATCGAATCGGTGAACGTGTGATTGAAGTATCGGAATCGAACAAGCTCAACCGCTACTTCGTTTTCGCCCAGTGCGGAGACAACATCGGTAAACCGGATCGGTTTGGTTTCAAAGCCTTTGGCAAAGTCTTCTGACTTGCTGCTCAACTCTTTCTCTATGCGCTCTACTTCCTGACGCAATGCTTCCGGCTCTATCTCACTTTGTGCGAGTTCCTCCGAGGTCATTGATAATGCCAGCGTCAGCATTTCCTTCTTTTGAACCCAATCGTCAAACAATTGTCTCAGTGCAGCGTCCGGACTGTTCATAATGCGTTGCCGCATCTTAACGGATGCGCTAAGCAACAATGCCTTGGTCATCAATTGATAATTGTACACCGATCCGGCAAGGTCCTTGAAGTCATCCAGGTTGCTGAAGGCAAGCGTATAGTAAAACTCGAAGTCGTCGCGAATAGTATTCCAGTATCGTGCCTTCTCCCGTTCGCTGAGCGAAGGGAAAAAGTCGGCGATGTAGGCTTCATATTTTCCAAGCGCTTCTTCAATCAGCCTTTTAGACGCCTTGTAGTTGCGCTGCATGTAGTACACGCGGCTTAGCTTCGCCGTGGCTTTAACGTACTCGGGATGACTGGTGCTGAAGAATTTTTCGTACAGCTTTCTGGAACGTTCGTAGTAGTCAGCTGCTTTGTCGTACTCCCGTTGCTGATAGTACACGTCTCCTGTCAGGATATGCAAACCGGCCAGGTTGATGTTGTTCCTTGATCCGGTTTTTGCCTTCCATATTTCCGCGGCTTCCGCCAGGAGCTCGAATGCTTCCTTATGACTTTTTTTCGAGAGCTTTACCACTGCGAGGTTTTTCAACATAGTAGCGTATCGGGGATTCTGTTTGCCAAGCCGTTCGGCAATGATGTCCCTAGCCTCAGTCATGAGTGGTTCCGCGTCTTTATCGCCTTCGTAGAATCGAATCAGCGCCAACTGTGACAAGGAGCTGGCGACGTCAATGTGCTTGCGACCAAATTGCGTTTGCTGGCTGTCCAATGCTTTTGCGATGTACGCCCCCGCCTGATCATAATCGCCAAGGGTCTTGCTTAGCTCGGCGAGCAGCAGCTGTGTAGGGGCCGTTTTGGTTGAGTTTTCACCGAACGCGTCGACGGCAATCCGGTACGCTCGCTGTGCAGACTTTTGCGCTTCTCCGTAATCCCCTCTTGCAAGTTGTATGCGGCCGCGTTCCACGAGAGGATTGATCAGACGTATTGAAGAGCTGCCGTAAAGGCGTTCATACGCTCCGAATACCTCGTCAAGTAAATTCGATGCCTTAGCGTATCGCCCGAGTTGAATCAGAAGTCCCACGAGTTCCTCATTCGTTTCAAGACTTCCGCTAAATGGAGTTTTTGATTTGGCGATGATCTTGGCGGAACGTTCCAGCGTCGCGCTGGCTTCGTCAAAGAGACCTTTGATTCCATACAGGCGTGCCTGTGCATCCAGAGCTTCCACTAAAGCAGGTGTGTGCTCCTGGAAGTCCCGATTTTTTCGCAGGTCGATTACTTCGATGGCTCGGGCGATATCCTTCTCCGCTTGTTCATAATCGCCAAGTTTCGTGCGCAGGCGTGCGAGCCTTGTAAGTTCAATTCCATAGAGGATATCGTCATCGCGATATTTTTGCAGCGCGGCTTCTGATGCAAGTTTCAGCGTTTCGGATGCGAGCGCATATTGATCGGTGAGTTCATACAGCTCCGCGCGATGGTTGAGAATTTCCAAAATGTCTTTGTGGCGAATGGAGATTCTTGGCGCGATCACGCTGTCGTATGATTCGCGATAAATGGCGACGGCCGAGTCGATTTTGTTCGTATAGTCGATCAGGTAATTTGCGAGGCGAAGGCGCAGCAGATGATACTCTGGCGCTGTTTCGCCGTAAAGCTCGCGGGCAATCCCCGTCATACGACGCAGGTAATTCTCACCGTTCGCGTATTTCTTGTCGAGTACAGCAACATCGACGAGGAAGGAGAGGATACGCAGTCTCGTCTTATGATGGGGTGGGAGATTCGGATTGTTGAGAACATTGGCCGCCTGGCCTTCAAGGTTTTTCGTCTTGTCGCGGTTCAGTCGTGCATCAAATTCAACCGCCTTCATGTTGATATGAAGGAGGCTGTTTTTCGGAAAGTATTTATCGAGAACTTTTTCGTACTCCTCGCGTGCGTTGTTAAATGCTACACGACTACCGTTTTGCATGAGTTCGCGGAGGTGCGTTAAGTATATTTCATGGGCGAGGTCGTTGGTCGGAGTGATTTTCTTTTTGAGATCGTTGAGGATGGCATCCATTTGCAGGTCGCGCGGCCGGCTGCCCATATTGCCGTTTTCGATCATGTAGCTTGCCCAGCGAAACCGGTTTTCCGGCCCGATCGTGTTGGTTTCTCCGAGGTAGCGCGATTTACCGCGAAGCCAGGCATCGACAGCGCCGAATGCCGAGTCTGCGCTGATCAATCTACCCGCCTTGTTGTACGCCGCGCCGATGAGCATGAGGCATTTCGCGTAGTCGCCGAATCGGGCCGGAATCTCTTCATTCGGAACACGACGTGTTTGAATGGAACCGTTTTCTGCGATCGTTTCTTTGTCCACCGCCCGTCGTGCGAGAATAGGCTCCTGTTCGCGAAGCAGCTGAAGTGCTTCGGAGGCAAAGCCCCTTTCGATCATTGTCTCTGCCTTAATGAGGGCGATGCGTGCTTTTTCTCCTTCCGACAGTTTAGTCGTATCCAGAACGCGCGTAGCCCTATCGATATAATCCGCGCTGATCCGCATGTTGCCGTAGCGTCGATACGCTTCGGCGATGTCGAGCAACAGCCATGCGTGAGCTAAGCTTCCTTCGCCGGCGGATGCCGCACTGGCGGTGAGTGCGTGGTTGATATGTTCTTCGAAAGTCTGTGGTAGTCCCAGGGCCAGGGAAAGGTTGGCCTCGCGAAGGTGATATCCTGCTTTGTATTCTTCAGCACCTTTTGCCGGAAGTGATTTCCGGTATTTGGCGAGGGCCTTGGCGGATTTTTCGTAATCACCACTCCTGTAGTACGCGTCGGCCTTGATCAGGTGTTTCGCCTTCTGCGCTGTCACGGCGATAGGTACGAGTGACAGCATGAGGATGATTGCCTGTGCAAAAAAAGAAGCCGCGAGGCCGCGTCCCGGGGAAAAAAATGCGGGTCTCCCGAAAGTCATAGCAGCACCATTAAAATGGGTATTAAAACTAGTGAATTTCACTTTAGGGGGTGTGTTATTCACAGGCCCCGCATGTTCGTTCACAGAAGAAACCTATGGGTTTGCCGCCTTTCTATCCAGCATCATGGTAAGAACCCGCGTTGCGGCCGTGGTTACGGGTGTGCCCGGGCCAAAAATGAGGGCTACACCAGCGTTGTGAAGGAAGTCGTGATCGTGTGGGGGAATGACACCTCCTGCAACCACCAGGATGTCGCCTCTGTCGAGCGCTTTAAGTTCTGCAATCAGTTCAGGGAGCAACGTTTTGTGGCCACCGGCCAGGCTGGACACGCCCACAATGTGGACATCGTTTTCGACAGCTTGCATTGCCACTTCGCGAGGAGTTTGGAACAACGGACCAATGTCGACATCAAAGCCAATATCAGCGAAGCCAGTGGCGATGACACGTGCACCCCGGTCGTGTCCGTCTTGTCCCAGTTTGGCGATAAGGATACGCGGACGTCGTCCTTCCTGCGCGGCAAATGCGTCGGAAAGTTTTCGCGCCTGTTCCAGGTCGGGATGATTTTTCATGGCCCCTGAATATACGCCGGAAAATGTTCTCACCGTCGCTGTATAGCGTCCAAAGACTTTTTCCATAGCGCCTGATATCTCGCCAAGCGTTGCACGGGCGCGTGCTGCTTCTACCGCAAGTTCAAGCAAGTTGCCATTACCTGTTTCCGCGCATTTGGTGAGGGCATCGAGCGCTGATGCAACAGCTTGCGGATCGCGTTCAGCTTTTACTTTTTCAAGTCGAGCGAGTTGTGCCTGTCGCACGGCGCTGTTGTCAACTTCAAGCAGATCAAAGTCTGGCAGCTGCTCTTCAGTGTTGTTCAAGCCGGTGATCAGTTCTAGTCCTGCGTCGATCCTGGCTTGCCGTGCAGCTGCGGCTTGTTCAATACGCATTTTGGGAATACCTGCTGCAATGGCTTGCGCCATGCCGCCCATATTCTCTACTTCATTGATCAGCTTGAGTGCTCCTTCTGCAAGATCTGCTGTGAGTCGTTCGATAAGGTGGCTGCCTCCAAGAGGATCGACAACGCGTGTGATGCCGGTTTCTTTTTCAAGAAAGAGTTGCGTGTTTCGCGCAATGGCCGCGGAAAAATCCGTAGGCAATGCAAGGGCTTCATCCAACGCATTGGTATGTAATGATTGGGTATGTCCGAGTACGGCCGCAAGTGCCTCAACACACGTACGCGTGACGTTGTTGTAAGGTTCCTGCTGTGTGAGACTCCATCCTGAAGTTTGGCAGTGCGCCCGCAGCGCCATTGACCGCGGGTTTGAAGGATTCAATTGTCGCATCAGCGAAGCCCACAGCAAGTGTGCTGCCCTCAGCTTGGCGATCTCCATACAAAAGTGCATTCCTATCCCCCAAAAGAATGACAATCGTGGAGCGAAATCGTCAATAGAAATGCCGGCCTTCAAACCTGTCCTTACATACTCAAGGCCATCAGCTAATGTATAAGCGAGTTCCATGTGTGCTGGCGCTCCGGCTTCGAGCATGTGATAGCCACTGATGCTGATCGAGTTGAATTTCGGCATGTAGCGGGTGGTATATGCGAATACGTCGGCTACAATTCGCATGGAAGGTTCTGGTGGGTAGATGTACGTGTTGCGCACCATAAACTCCTTAAGGATGTCGTTCTGAATTGTGCCGCTTAGTTGTTGGGGTTTGATGCCTTGTTCTTCTGCAGCGACAATGAAAAACGCCATCACGGGAATGACGGCGCCGTTCATCGTCATCGAAACCGACATTTTATCGAGCGGAATTTGATCGAAGAGAATCTTCATGTCGAGAACGGAATCGATGGCGACACCTGCTTTCCCTACGTCGCCCGCGACGCGTTCATGGTCGGAATCATATCCGCGGTGTGTGGGAAGGTCGAATGCCACAGAGAGGCCACGTTGTCCCGCCGCCAGGTTTCTGCGATAAAATGCGTTGGACTCCTCCGCGGTAGAGAAGCCAGCGTACTGGCGGATCGTCCACGGACGTGTTGTATACATGGTAGCGTACGGCCCACGAAGAAACGGCGGTATTCCCGCGGAGAATTCTTTATGTACAAGACCTTCGGATACGCTGGCGGTACATGCTGGTGGCAGGGAGATACCTTCCGATGTTAGCCAGGGATGTCTCTTAACAGCCGGGAGCGCATCCGGTTGAAAGGTATTAAACGCAATTCTTGAAAAATCGGGTTTCATGAAATTCCGTTTGTAAACGCAGTCCACGCTTCCTGTGCGATGTGGTGTACCAGTGTTTCGAGATAATATGCGCCGGAAAAAGGATCAGAAACTTTGTCGAGGTGGGCTTCATGCGCCAAAATCGAAGAAATATTTCGGGCAACGGTTGCTGCCAGGTCCTGATCTCGGACATCCGGAAAAACAGTTAGTGCATTGCAGCCACCGCAAACGGCGGCCACGGCTGCAAACGCGTTGGCAATGAGGCCGCCTCGCGGTTCATAACTTTCGCTGGCAGCGGGTTCGCAGCGCGCGTGGAGAAAATAACCGTCGAAGGGAAAGTCGTGCACATCGTACGCCTGCATCACCTGATACCACAGCCGTCGCATTGCTTTGAATTTTGCAACGGAAAGAAAAAAATCGTTATCGACAAAAAGCGAAAAGCATATCTGGTTGCCGCTAGTTGCGGGGCTTAATCCCAGGTCGGTGAGCGTGTCGAGCAACCCGACAGCACGGGTCAGTGCTGTTGCGATTTCTTCGACGACGTTTTTTCCACGGGGAACAGCAAGTCCAAGTCCACGGCTATTGCCACCCTGGGCAAGAAAGTTTTCCGGTTTGGCCGGTGTGTGTTCCCACAGCAAATACGTGTTATAGTTGATATTTTCATGCAACAAGTCCGCAACTTCTGTTGCATTGGCTTCGCGGCCAACAAGGAACCAGGTGCTGCAAACGGACCTGTCGATGTTGCGCAATATGACATCAGGGTCTTCTACCCGTTCAAAAAAAATTCCGTGCGCTCCCTTTGCCAGATGCGCGAGAGCCATTTTATTTGCGTCCGGCGGATTCGCAACCGCAACCGCCGGAACATTTTCCCAATATCGGGCATTAAGATTTTCGTCTTCGACCGGCGGCAACGAATATCGGTCAGAATACTTTATTGTCTCAAGATCAGTGTGATCGTAAAATGGAAAAACCGAAAGGTTTGTAGTAACGTACTGCCTTAGTTTTTCGAGAGGATCATCAAGACCTGTTTCATCACGAGCCACATTGACCCAATCACTTTTTTTGGGGACAGCGAATGCTGTCAATAAAGAATTGAATGATAATTCATTGGCCATGACGATGTGCTAAACATCTTCAATTTTAGCCATCTTTTGCGATGCTCTTGTCTTTTTTTTCTGAATTTTATTAATGGTTTTTTTTCGAGAAAGTCAAGTCGCTTTGACCTTGCTTTCTTAAACTCTTTTTCCCCATCTTTGTCTCCCTTGCCCACGATACCGGAGCCCTTTACCAAAATGAGTGTACAATCAATGGAAGTAACCTACGGCACTGTTTGGAATGACTGTCTGGAAGTTATTCGTGAACAGGTCGAAGCAGAAAATTTCAACACCTGGTTCAA
>Ga0079224_100010162_pt1 | contig 12896 bp, 17 predicted proteins | sample Stecom2015_FD_80414 | JGI IMG/M metagenome (GOLD analysis project Ga0079224, IMG submission 80414) | Agricultural soil microbial communities from Utah to study Nitrogen management - Steer compost 2015 | ecosystem: Environmental > Terrestrial > Soil > Agricultural land | place: USA: Utah...
ACCGTTCGACCGCGACAGGGATGGGCTTGTTCCGAGCGGAGGTGCGGCAACCGTGATCCTGGAAAGCGCCGAGTCAGCCAAACGACGTGGTGCGCCTATCCTTGGCGAAGTCGTAGGGTATGGATTCTCCTCCAATGGTGAGCACATTTCAAACCCTAGTGTAGCCGGTCCGTCACGAAGCCTCCGGATGGCGATGAAGAGTTCCGGACTAAGTGCAAGCGACATCGCGTATGTAAATGCACATGCAACGTCAACACCTGCCGGTGATGCAAGCGAGGCAAAGGCAATTTTTGAAGTTTTTGGAGAGGCTGGTACACCCGTCAGTTCGACTAAATCGATGACCGGCCACGAATGCTGGATGGCGGGGGCGAGCGAAATTGTTTACTCCATGTTGATGATGCAGCACTCTTTTGTTGCACCCAACATCAATTTTGAAAACCCGGATGAGGATTCGGCACGTTTAAACATCGTGTCAAAAACAGTGAATAAAAATATTGATGTATTTTTGTCAAATTCTTTCGGGTTTGGAGGAACAAATTCTACCCTGATTGTTAAAAAGTGGGAACCTTAGCGATGGATAAGACAGCAATTATTGAAAAGATCAATGATTTTCTGGTGGAGGAATTTGAGGTGGAGGCTTCAAAAATTACTGCCGACGGAAATTTGCGCGAAACCCTTGAATTGGATAGCCTGGACTATATCGATCTCGTTGTGGTGATTGAAAGCAACTTTGGTTTCAAGGTAAAACCAGAGGACTTTGCTTCGATAATTACATTTCAGAATTTTTACGACTACGTCGAGAACCGGGTTGCATCAAAAGTAACGACTTCATGACATGCCGCAATGGCAGGGTAAATCTCGCGGCAACCGCCTGGGATACAGCATTTTTGTTTACGTTGTTAAAAACTTCGGCGTCCGGCCGGCATATCTGCTGCTTCGTTTTGTAGCCTTTTACTTTTTCGTTTTCTCCTGGTCATCTTCGCGTCACATATACAGGTACTACCGTCAGAGGCATAGGTTTTCCATTATGCGCGCGCTGTCAGGTGTATACGCGAACTACTATTTATTCGGACAAACAATCCTGGATAAGGTTGTTGTTATGGCGGGAATTGAAAACCGCTTTACGTTTGACTTCGATGGCGAGGCGTTTCTAAGGAAGATTGTGGAGCAAGGCCGGGGTGGTATTTTGCTCAGCGGTCACGTCGGTAACTGGGAAGTTGCAGGCCATTTGCTTCGACGTCTCGATACACGAATAAATGTGGTGATGTACGATGCCGAACATGAAAAAATCAAATCGTACCTCGAGTCCGTTACAGGTGAAAGGAACTTCAACGTAATCGTTATCCGGGATGATTTATCCCATGTTTACGCCATCGGTGAAGCGTTACAAAAGAACGAACTAGTGTGTTTGCATGCAGACCGCTTCGTTGATCCCGGGAAAACGGAACAACTTTTGTTTCTCGGAGCAGAAGCAAAGTTCCCGGTTGGACCGTTTGCTCTGGCCGCAACCTTTGACGTGCCGGTTTGTGTTGTGTTTGCCTTTAAGGAAAGCAACACCCACTATCACTTTTTTGGTTTGCAGACACCATCAAGGGAGGCGGATGAATCAAAACATGATTTCAGCCGGCGACTGATGCGGTTTTTCGTGAAGCAGTTCGAAGAAAAAGTGCTGCTTTACCCGGAACAGTGGTTTAATTATTATAACTTTTGGAGTTAATAGCGTGTCGAAAGTGAGGCATTGATAACATAAACATTATCGACTTGATAGCAACCAGAGACAACATTACACAATACATACCTCAACGCGATCCGATCGTCATGGTTGATGACCTCGTTGAAGCGAGCGATTCCCATGCCGTTACACAACTTCATCTTGCCGCTGATAATGTATTTGCATCAGGTGGTTTTCTTGCCGAACCCGGGCTCGTCGAAAACATCGCGCAAACCGCAGCAGTGCATGTAGGACACCAATGTGTTCAAAGAGGAGTTCCGATTCCTATAGGGTACATCGCCGCTGTCCGGAATCTTGAAATTAAAAAAGTACCGCCATTGGGTACAACCATAGTCACAACCGTGAGGATCACAAACAAGGTGTTGGATGTTACCGTAGTCACAGGCGAAGTGACCCTTGATGGAGAGTCGCTGTGCACCTGCGAAATGCGCATCTTTGCAAAAATTCAATCGTAAGTCATATGAGAAAAATCGTTTGCCTACTGTTGTCATTCACCGCCGTGCTTGCCTATGGACAGAGCAAGCAAGACATTTTCAATCCCGGTACCCAGATTACATGGCTTGGTGTTGACTTTTCACAGGCCAGGTTCATCGGTGATCGTGAGCGACTTGGCTCGCATTCCGATGTGCTCCGCCTGATGGAATCGATTAATCAACTCATCATCAACGAACCTGACAAGTATAACGTCGCGAAGGCAATCGGGCGTGATCGTGTTGAAAAAAATATTGAGGTAACGCTGGATCACAACGCGAGCCTCGATCCGTCAGAACTCCTTTCCAACGATTCGCGAGATTATACACGTCTGCGTGAATCCGACATCGAAGGCATTGTCTCCTCATATGATTTCAGCGGTCTGAGCGGAATCGGGATGATGTTCAACATCGAGGCGTTCAGCAAGCTCGATGAGTCTGCATCGGTCTGGGTAACTTTTATTGATCTTGGAACCGGTAAGGTGTTGGTAAGCCAGAATCTCAAAGGTAAACCCAAAGGATTTGGCTTAAGAAACTATTGGGGCGGTTCCCTTTACAACATTATCGAAGCAATTAAGAAGAAGGAATTTCAAGTGTGGAAGGCGCGGCATTCATAGTGCGCGACCACGTTTAAGAGCAGGTTGAACATGCCGGAGACGCTAACCCATCAGACAGAAGTAACCGTACGTTTTAACGAAGCAGATCCGCTTGGAATAGTGTGGCACGGACATTACCTGCGGTATTTTGAAGATGGGAGGGAAGCTTTTGGCAAACAATACGGTGTTTCGTATCTCGACTTCTACAAGAATGGTCTCGCCGTTCCCGTTGTTTCCGTTCAGTGTGATTACAAGAAACCTTTGCGCTACGGCGATACCGTTGTAGTGGAAACAACATTTGAATCGTCTCCAGCTGCCAAAATCAAATTTTCCTACAGGATGCTGGATCGTGCAACAGGCGACGTGGTCGCGACTGGTTCATCGGTGCAGGTATTTGTGGATGTGAAAACGTTTCAGCTTCAGCTGACGATTCCGCCTTTCTTTAACGCGTGGCTTAACCAATGGGAGCAGATCAGATGAAAAAAGTTTGGGCGGTAGCTGACTGGATCGTCTCTCCATTGGGAAATGGCAGCGAGATTAATTTCGACCGCGTTCGCAAAGGCGAATCAGGTGTACGTGACTTTGTCTTTCCGGAAATCCGGGATGAAGTATTTAAGGTGTCCTGGATCGAAGAGGACCTTTCAGTCAACGGATTCACACGATTTGAATCGCTCTGTGCACGCGCGCTGCAGGGAATACTCGGACGTGTAAAAGTTGACTTCGACAAGACGCTATTCGTACTATCAACAACGAAGGGAAACATTGAGTCTGCTGGTAATGGTGGCGTTGATACGCTCAGTCTTTCGGGAAGTGCGTCTCGTCTTGCAAAACACTTTGGATTTAAACACAGCCGTGTCGTAAGCAATGCATGCATTTCCGGTGTGCTTGGTTTGATTGTAGCCAAACGATTTGTCCAGAGCGGACATTTTGATCATGCTGTCGTCGTTGGTGCAGATGTAGTTTCACAATTTGTCGTATCGGGATTCAAGAGCCTGCAGGCACTAAGTCCCGAGGTATGCAAACCCTTCGATGCCAATCGAAACGGGATTAATCTGGGCGAGGCTGCGGCAGCCATAGTACTTACGGCAGAACCCGATGCTGCCGGTGGCGATTATCGCGTTGGCTTCACAGGCGAAGGACTCAGCAATGACGCCAATCACATATCGGGGCCATCACGAACCGGCGAGGAGTTGGCGCTGGCCATTTCGAAAGCGATCTCAATAGCAAAAATCAAACGTACCGATGTAGACTTCGTATCTGCACACGGGACGGCAACCCTCTACAACGATGAAATGGAAGCGCGCGCATTTTTCCTTGCGGGCCTTGAAGGCGTGCCGGTGAACAGTCTAAAGAGTTACTTTGGACACACGTTGGGCGCAGCCGGTGTTCTGGAGAGTGCGATTTCAATACGGTCGCTGATCAACAGCGAAGTGATCGGTACACTGGGTTTTGAAACGCGCGGTGTGTCGATGCCGCTGAAAGTAACAACAAAAACACAGGCGTGGCCGATACGCAAGCTGGTGAAAACCGCCTCAGGTTTTGGTGGATGCAACGCAGCAATTGTTTTTGAGAAATAATATTGATGAATGAATTTTTTTGAATCCGATACGCTTACTGCTCTCGAAGCCAAGGAAAAGGCGCAATGGATCGCTTTTGCTCCGGTCGTTTTTCAGACAACGCGAACGCTGCGGGATACAGGAATCCTTTCCTTCGTTGAAAGCAAACCCGAAGGAACCACGCTTGAAGCGATCGTCGAAGCAACGGGTCTGCCATTTTACGGTGTTCGTGTCCTTCTTGAAGCTGCGCTCGGTATCGGGTTGTTGGTTTCCCGTAATGATCAGTATTTTATCACAAAGACTGCGCACTTCATCCTGCATGATCACCTGACCCGCGTAAACCTGGATTTCGTTCAGGACGTGTGTTATCAGGGATTGTTCAACCTCGATGAAAGCATAAAGAACGGAAAGCCGGAGGGGTTGAAAACTTTTGGTGAGTGGAATACGATTTACGAAGGCCTGTCGCGTCTGCCGGAACATGTTCAGAAGAGCTGGTTTGCTTTTGATCATTATTACTCCGACGTGGCTTTCCCCGAGGTGCTGCCAATCGTATTTGAATCGCATCCGCGCAGGTTGCTTGACATTGGTGGAAACACGGGTAAGTGGGCGTTACAGTGTTTTCGTTACGATCCCGATGTGAAAGTCACGATCATGGATCTCCCTGGTCAGGTTGGAATGGCGCGCCCGCGTATTGAAGAAGCAGGTTTTGCTTCGCGCATCGACTTTCATGCCTGCAACATACTTGATGAATCGCAGCCATTTCCAGCCGGGTTTGACGCAATATGGATGAGCCAGTTCCTGGATTGTTTTTCGGATGATCAGATCGTAATGATCCTAAAGCGATGTGTTAAGGCGCTGAACCCGGGTGGAAAAATATTCATCCTTGAACCATTCTGGGATCGCCAGCGCTTTCGTGCGGCTGCCTTTTCGTTACAGCAAACTTCGCTTTATTTCACCGCTATGGCGAACGGAAACAGTCAAATGTATAAAGCTGATACTTTTACGGATCTTGTTACCACGGCAGGACTAACCGTAGCGGCGCAGCACGATGGCGTTGGAGTGAGTCATACGCTGCTGATTTGTCAACCTGAAAAAGACAAGTGATGCTGACGGTTACGGGATTCGTGCGTATAAGGGACTACAAAGTTTCACGGGATGGCGAAGTTTTGACGCAGCCTGATGTTCAGGGCGAACCTGAGAAATTTTTGCAACGCGTTTATGAAAGTGCTGGTATTGATTATCCGAGTTTCTATAAAATGGACAATCTGTCGGGTGCAGGATTTCTTGCGGCCGAAATATTGATTAACAAGTATGCGATTAACAAATTTCAGGCAGACGCGAAAGGCGTAATTCTCACCAATGCGAATGCCAGTCTCGATACTGATAAACGCTACCTTGAAGCGATAAAAAGGGCACCAAGCCCGGCGATTTTCGTCTATACGTTGCCCAATATCGCGGCTGGCGAAATTTGCATCCGCCATGGGATAAAAGGAGAGAACGCGTTCTTTATAACCGACGAATTCGACCCCGGCCTGCTCGTATCGTACGTGGAGGAAGCGTTTAAGGTGTCAGAAATGAACACTTGCGTTACGGGTTGGGTTGACGTAGTTGAGCACCACCACGACGTTTTGTTATATTTGGTTGAAAGAGAACCGCGGGGGATGGCTTTACCACATACGATAGAACAAGTTAGTAAATTATATAGTCAGGTATTATGGAACAGTTGATAGCAGATTTGAAGCGACAGATAATTGAGGCGTTAAATTTAAAACACCTTAGGCCCGAAGACATTGGCGATGACCAGCCGCTGTTTGTTGAAGGCCTTGGGTTGGATTCCATTGATGCCCTGGAACTGATCGTGTTACTCCAGCAGAAGTATCAGGTCAAAATCGAAAATCCTCAGGAGGGACCGAAAATTTTCCGGTCCGTCAAAACAATTGCTGAATATATAACGGCTCATAAACCAGCTTAACCGACGTGAAATCTACAGTCCATGTTGCCGGCGCAGGAGTAATTTCGGCCATTGGTAATACATGGTCGGAAAACTTTTTTGCTTTGCAGAATGGTATGAGCGGGATTGCCGAAATGATGGTGCTCGACTCTGCACACGCTGCGAAGCTGCCTGTTGGAGAGGTAAAACTGACTAATGACGAACTCGCTTATCGAACCGGCGCATCCCGCTATCTGACGCGCACCGCTCTTTTAGGAATTCACGCGGCCAAGGAAGCCTATCTTGATTGTGGAATCAGGAACATGGATTTCTGGCGCGTGGGATTGATCTCCGGTACGACTGTAGGTGGCATGGATCGCAGTGAAAAGTTTTTCCCTGCGTTTATTGAAGACACACAAAAAGGCCGCCTTCGCGATATTGTTCGGCACGAATGCGGAAGGACGACCGAAGCAATAGCAGATGCGTTGGATATTCGCGGTTTTGTCAGCACGATCAATACGGCCTGTTCTTCGTCGGTCAATGCAATTATTTACGGTGCCCGTTTGATTATGCAAAATCAATTGGACATTGTCTTCGCCGGTGGTTCTGATTGCCTGACGCGTTTCACATTAAACGGGTTTAACAGCCTGATGATCCTCGACCAGCAACGTTGTCGCCCCTTTGACGCATCGCGCAACGGATTAAACCTGGGCGAAGGAGCGGGGTTTGTCGTTCTGGTTTCGGACCGTGTTGTAGAGGAAGAAACATTAACCCCGTTTGCGCGCATAGGCGGATACGGAAATACGAGCGATGCGTTTCATCAGACTGCTTCATCACCGGAGGGACGGGGCTCTTATCATGCGATGAAACACGCGCTTGACATGGCAGGAATCGGTCCTGAAGAAATCAGTTATATCAACTTACACGGTACTGGCACGGTGAACAACGATGCATCGGAGGGTGCTGCAATTCGCCGTTTGTTTGGTGAACGACCTCCTGCATTGAGTTCCACAAAAGCTTTTACAGGTCATGCATTGGGCGCGTGTGGCGGAATTGAAGCCGTGTATTCACTGATGGCTATCCAAAATCAGTGTGTGTTTTCTAACCTTGGTTTCGAAACGCCAATCCCGGAAGTTGAACTCGTTGCGGAAACTTCCTTTAGAAATTCGGATATCGCTCACGTGATGAGCAATTCATTTGGATTCGGAGGCAATTGTTCGTCGATAATATTTTCGAAGGCGTAAACAGTATGGCAGTATATATCAAAGGGATGGGCACAATTTCTCCACAGCAAAGCTGGAATGACGAAGCATTGCTGTTGCAGGCCTTTGATTATCGCGGCGTCGTTATGCGCGCTGTGGAACCCGAGTATGAAAACTGGCTTGATCCGCGCCAGCTCAGACGGATGAGCCGGCTAATGAAAATGGGTATCATCTCGGGATTGATGGCATTGCGCGATGCCGAGGTCGAGGTGCCGAATGGAATTATCACAGGAACGGGATACGGGTGTCTTGAGGATACCGGTAGTTTTTTGACGCGCATGATCGAAAACCGTGAAGATGCGCTTAATCCGACACCATTCATTCAATCAACGCACAACACGGTTGGATCAACAATAGCGATGCTCCTTCAATGCCAGGGCTACAACCAAACATTTACACATGGCGCATTTTCTTTCGAGCACGCACTGCTCGATGCGTTGATGTATCTGCAGGAAACACCTGCGCATCGTTTGCTTCTTGGCGGTTTTGACGAAATCACTGACGTAAGTCATACCATACTTTCGAGGTTTGACGTATTCCGCAAAAAGCAGGCAAGTACCCTTAATTTGTTTACGCATTCGAGACCGGGAACTATCCATGGTGAGGGGAGTGCATTTTTTGTGATCACGGGAACGCATGACGACAAGTGTATGGCGTCCGTGCAATCCGTTACGACGCTTTACAAACCTTCGCCACAAAAGCTCCGCGATGCTGTTGAAATATTCATCAGAGAAGCAGGTGTCGCCCCCAACGAAGTTGATCTTGTTTTGCTTGGCAAAAGCGGCGACCGGAAGCAGGATCACGTTTTGGATGATCTCACAAAACAGGTTTTCCCCCGTAGCAACGTCGGATTATTCAAACACCTATGCGGCGAATATCCCGTAGCGTCTTCTTTCGCGCTTTGGCTAGCCGCCCGGATTATTTATGAACGTCATATTCCAGAAGTCGTAATCTTCCGTCATGTAAGTCGCCCCGTACGGCATGTACTCATACTTAATTCGAATTTCGGAACCCATTATTCGCTAATCCTTGTCAAAGCATGTCACGATACTATCTGATATCAACCATCTTTCTTGCTTTGATTCTTGGATCGCTGGCACTGGACGGCACGTTTCATATTCCATTGACGTGGTACATCGCACTTGCATCCGTCTATGTTGTTACAGTTGTGGCAGGAGTAATCATGCCATCGCTTTCATTCTTTGTAAATGTGCGTACGCGTGGCAGTGGCCCCGGGGTTGCGCTTACGTTTGATGATGGTCCGCTCCCCGGCATGACGAATCAGGTTCTTGACATCCTTGGCAGATATAACATACCCGGTGCATTCTTTTGTATTGGAAATCGTGTCGATGCAAATCCGGACCTGGTCCGACAAATTGATCATTCCGGTCATTTGATAGGAAATCACACATACTGGCACGGTAAACTTTTTGATCTGAAAAGCGCGCCGATGGTAACGCGAGAATTGTACGACACCGATGTTTCTATCCACCGTATAATCGGAAAACGACCGCGTCTGTTTCGGCCACCTTACGGGATTACTAATCCCATGATTGCACGCTCTTTGCGCAGACTCAACCACACCGTTGTGGGTTGGAGCATTCGGTCGTTTGATTCTATAACTTCAGACCGCGAAAAGTTATTTGTGCGCGTTACGCGGTCGCTGAAGGATGGTGACATCATCCTGTTTCATGACTACAGTCAAACGATGATTGATATTCTGCCAGACGTTATCGAACATATCCGGAAATCCGGTTTGGAAATTGTGAGGGTTGACAAGTTGTTAAATGAAAAACCGTATGCGTAGTGTGCTGACTCTTTTTGTGCTGTTTTTATTTGTTGAAGGAAACATCGTTTCTGCACAGAATGCATTTCGCCCCGTCGTCGACCTGGATAAGTTTCGTCAGGAATTCAGGAAAGAGTCGTCAAAGATTAATACGATAATGAGCGATTTCCGGCAAGAGAAGCAACTTATCGCGCTTACGGAGACGATACATTCCCAGGGAAAGTTCTGGTTCAGGAGAGAAGACAAGGTTCGAATCAATTATGAAAAACCTTTTGTTTATCAGATGGTGATTAATGGTGACCGCATTTCCATCCGCGACGACGAAAAGGTCAACCAAATGAATGTAAAGTCAAGCAAACTTTTCCAGCAGGTGAACAGGATTATGCTGGATTGTATTCGCGGCAGCGTGCTCGATAGTCGCGATTTCACGGCAACTGTATTTGAGAATGTAACGCAATACAAAATTGTTCTCAACCCTCAGGGTAAAGCATTGCGTGATTTCTTTCAGACGATCAATCTGTTTATTGATAAGAAAACCTACTCGGTCGCATCCATTGAAATGAATGAGGCCGGTGGTGATAAAACGGTGATGACATTCACTAACAAAGTTCTCAACACGCCGGTTGATGATGCGATATTTTCTATGTAGCATACTTTTGACAACGACGGCATGCGCATCCGATTACGCCGGCATGCGACGTGTTGATCCGCCTTGCGATATCGAAACGATCCGCCCGGCAGTGATGGAAACAGGATTGTTTTCTGCTGCGATTGATGTAATGGGACACCACATGAGTGGACTGCTGTTTGTGAAGCGTTTACCGGATGATGTCCATAGAATTGTATTTACTTCAGAGACCGGCGTTACATTCTTTGATTTTGAATATGGTGCGAATGACAAGTTTGTCGTGCATCGCATCGTTCCACAGATGGACAAAAAAGTGGTGATAAACCTGCTACGAAGCGACCTTGGCTTGTTGGCAGCGAGGCCTTTTCAGACGACAAACCTCGTATTTTTCGTTTTAAAAGATTCCTTACTCGCCGCTGTCGAACAAAATAAAGAAAAGACGTATTTTATTACCGATAAGGATTGTGCTTCTTTGCAACGGTTCGAGGTCGGTTCAGGAAGGAAAAGGAAGGTGACTGTTTCGTTTGACGGAGAAACATCGGCACCGGAAGCGGTTGAAATCAGGCACCATACCTTTGATTTGAGAATACGCCTCAGAAAACTTAAAAGGGAATAATGTTACTGGATAAATTTTATACGCTTCAAAGTGCCACTACACAGGACGGCGCTGTAAAAGCCGCAATCAGTTTTCATCGTAACCACCCGATTTTCGAAGGACACTTCCCCGGACACCCCGTAGTTCCCGGCGTCTGCATGATTCAGATCGTTCGCGAGATCATGGAAAAGGAAACAGTGTCGCGTTTGAAAATAGCGACAGGAGAAAATATCAAGTTCCTCGCCGTCATCAATCCTGATCAAAATAAGGAAGTCGATGTCGCAATAAATTTCACACCATCAGAAAAGGGTTTTACGGTTAACGCAAGCATTCAGTCCGGCGCCGTCACCTTCTTCAAATTTAAAGGATCACTGGAGCGGATATGATAACAGATGAGTTTTCATATCACGAGCTTTTCAGACAGCGTAAGATTTGTGTACTGATCCCGACGTATAACAATGCAGGCACGCTTGCCGCTGTAGTGCGCGATGTCATGCGGTATACCGATCAGATTATTGTGGTCAACGACGGGTCTACTGATGAAACATCCAAAATAATCGAATCCCTTCCGGTTATTTCTGTTAAGCTTCAGCAAAACACAGGCAAGGGGTACGCGCTGCGCAGGGGTTTTGCCAAAGCTGTCGAATGTGGATTTGAATATGCTATCACGATAGACAGCGATGGCCAGCACTTTGCAGATGACCTTCCCGCGTTCCTTGCTGCACTTGAACATAACCGGAAGGCTATCATCATAGGTGCCCGAAATATGGATCAGGCCGGTGTACCCGGTAAAAGCAGCTTTGGCAATCGGTTTTCTAACTTTTGGTTCTGGGTGGAGACTGGTCATCGCATGAGTGACACGCAAAGCGGATATCGTCTCTATCCCGTGGACGCGCTTCGGGGAATGGTTTTTTTTACCAGGAAGTATGAGTTTGAAATTGAGGTTCTGGTTCGTGCGGCCTGGAAAGGCATCGGTATCACAGAGGTGCCGGTGAAAGTTTTTTATGCAGAAAAAGAAAAACGCGTTTCGCATTTCAGGCCTGTCCGGGATTTTACACGCATCAGTATTCTTAACACGTTTTTGGTTCTGGCAGCTTTCCTGTACATCAAACCGCGCGACTTCTTCAGAAGCTTTAAAAAAAAAAGTTCAGGGACGTCCTCTACGAACATCTCTTCAATCCTGACGAGTCCGACAAAGTAAAGGCGCTTTCGGTGGCGTTTGGAGTCTTCATGGGTATCGTTCCTATATGGGGATTTCAACTGGCGGTCGCTATTTCTTTGAGCTTCCTCCTGAGATTAAATAAGGCGCTTGTCATTATTGCGGCAAACATCAGTATTCCACCGATGCTTCCCTTTATACTTTTTCTAAGTCATCTTGCCGGTGCGCTATGGATGGGAAAAGATGCCCAGTATATTTCGTTTTCTTCGGATATGACATTTGATCTGATTCAGGCAAGTTTTTTCCAATATGTTGTCGGTGCCGTTACGCTTGCCATTATCGCAGGCGTTATCTTTGGGGTTGTGACTTATGGAATTCTCAAACTTACCAGGCGAAACAAGGCCAGAAACAAAAATCGCTCATCAGTCCGGTGACACGGAATAGCAATGGAGAACATCTTTATCTCACTGTACAGATATTTACGTTCCCGTCCGGCAATCTTATGGCCTGCACTTGTCGTGATCGTTGCCTTTATGGCGTTTCGTTCAAGCCACCTGCACATAGAGGCTGATATTACCCGCATTTTCCCGACCGACGATCGGGTTAAGACAATCGATGACGTTTTCCGAAACTCACGCGCTGCCGAAAAAATTGTGGTGATGCTTTCGGTGAGAGATAGTGCTTACCGTCCGCAGCCGAATCAATTAGTAGAACTTGCATCTGCCGTAATCGACTGTGTTAATGTTCGCCTTGCTCCGCACATCAAAAATGTACAGGGTCCCGTTGACGACAGCAAAGTTCTGGAAATGGCTGACGCTGTTCTGACACACCTACCTGTCTTTATCACCGAAGAGGAATACGCAGCACTCGATAGTCTTACTAACCCGGTAGCTATTCGCGAGGCGCTTAAAACAAATTACAGAACGCTTATTCATCCTGCAGGGATAGGTGCCCGGGAGATCATTATGCGCGACCCACTGGGTATTTCTTTCCTGGTCCTCCGGCGAATGCAGCACCTGCAGTATGATGAGAACCTTGAACTTTACGACAGCTATATCGTTACAAAGGACCACCGGCATCTGATCTTTTTTATTCAGCCAGTTTATCCTGCTGACGACACGCAGCGTAATGCAGTCCTGCTCGAAGAACTTGAAAGTCTCCTCGCAAGGCAATCTGAACCAT
>Ga0079224_100010164_pt1 | contig 12895 bp, 11 predicted proteins | sample Stecom2015_FD_80414 | JGI IMG/M metagenome (GOLD analysis project Ga0079224, IMG submission 80414) | Agricultural soil microbial communities from Utah to study Nitrogen management - Steer compost 2015 | ecosystem: Environmental > Terrestrial > Soil > Agricultural land | place: USA: Utah...
AGGGCGACGGCGAGCAGCGCGAGCCCCAGGCGCGTGACATTTCGGCGACGCCTCACCCCGGCAGCCTACGTGGCGGTCCGGCGGCCCTCATGTCGCCTAGGCTCTGGCGGTGCGCCGTCGCGCACCGACCACGAGGAGAGCCCGATGACCGAGCAGCCCGTCGCCCGCTACACCTACCTCGGCCCCGAGGGGACGTTCACCGAGGCGGCGCTGCGGGCCTTCGTCGGGGCTGAGCCGGTGGAGACCGCGCCGGCGAGCGACGTCGTCTCGGCCATCGAGGCGGTCCGCACGGGCCAGGCCGACTTCGCCGTCGTCCCGATCGAGAACTCCGTCGAGGGTGGGGTCAACGTCACGCTCGACACGCTCGGCGCGTCGCGTGAGCCGCTCGTCATCGTCGGGGAGGTCGTCGTCCCGGTCGCGTTCGTGCTCGCCGTCGTCCCGGGGACCCGGCTCGAGGACGTGCGGCGGATCTCCACCCACCCCCACGCGTGGGCGCAGTGCCGCGGGTGGGTCGCCCGCGAGCTCGACGGTGCGGTCCACGTCCCCGCGACGTCGACGGCGGCCGCCGCCTCGCTCCTCGCCGAGCGGGGCCGGGAGAAGGCCGGGTACGACGCCGCGCTGTGCTCGGCGCTGTCGGCGGAGCACTACGGCCTCGAGGCGCTCGCCGAGGGGGTGGCGGACAACCCGCACGCCGTGACGCGCTTCGTCGTCGTCTCGCGGCCGGGGCAGCTGCCGGAGCCGACGGGCGCGGACAAGACGACCCTCATGGTCCACCTCGCCGACAACGAGGCCGGCGCGCTGCTCACCATGCTCGAGCAGTTCGCGGCCCGCGGCGTCAACCTCTCGCGGATCGAGTCGCGGCCGATCGGCGACTCGCTCGGGCGGTACTCCTTCTCGATGGACCTCGAGGGCCACGTCGCGGACGAGCGGGTGGCCGCCGCGCTCATCGGGCTGCACCGGGTGTGCCCACTCGTCCGGTTCCTCGGGTCCTACCCGCGGTGGGACCGGGTGGCGCCCCACCTCGCGCCCGGCACGCACGACGCCGACTTCGTCGCCGCGCGCGCCTGGGTGGAGGGACTGCGCGCCGGCCGCGTCTGACGCGGACCCCCGCGCCGGACGTGGCCCGCCGTCAGGGTGTGCGGACGACGAGGCCGCCGTGCTGGACGCGGGCGTGGACCACGGACGCCTCGCCGAGGAGGTCGCCGTCGACCTGGACGTGCTCCGGCTCCTCGGTGCGGATGGTCAGCGTGTGCGCGCGGCGGAACTCGATGGTGCCGGTGCTGTACGGGAGCGGGTCGCGGCGCACGCCGAGGCCCTGGAGGACGACCTTGCGCAGGAGGTCGGCCCACCCGATGATGCCGCCGCGGGTGTCGATGGCGGCGATGTCGAGCCACCCGTCGTCGAGCTGGGCGTCGGGGAAGAGGACGACGCCACCGGGGAGCCGGCCGCAGTTGGCGATGAGCACGGTCCGGGCGTGGAACGCGTCGCTGCGCTCGGAGTCGCCGAGCTCGAGCGTCGCGTGGATCTTGCGCCCGAGGAGGTGACGCACCCCGCCGACGAAGTACGCGACCCAGCCGATCCGGGCCTTGAGCTCGTCCGGGGCGCCGCCGACCATCGCGGCGTCGAACCCCATGCCGCCGATGACGAGGAAGACGTGCTCCTTGTCGAGCTCGGTGCCGGGCACCTCACCGGCCCTGACCTCGGGAGCCTGGCTGTCGTCGGACGGCGTGGGGGCGACCTCCGTGCGCCCCGGTTCGCCGCGGTAGACGTCGTCCTCCGGCTCGCTCGCCGCGGGCGGTCGTTCGATGCGCAGCCAGCCGAGGTCCATCTCGCGGTCCCGCCCGGTGAGCGCGGTCGTCACCATGTCGCGGTAGCCGGTGAGCGGCAGGTCGAGGTTCCGGGCGAGGAGGTTGCCGGTGCCGAGCGGCAGGACGCCCATCGGGGTGCCCGTGCCGGCCAGCCCCTCGGCGACCGCCCGCACGGTGCCGTCCCCACCGGCGGCGATGACGACGGACGCGCCCTGCTCGAGCGCGTGCCGCACCTGGCCGCCGCCCGGGTCCTCCACCGTCGTCTCGAGCCACAGCGGCTCCGCGAGCCCGGACTCCGCGGCCACCTCGGTGACGAGCGCGCGGAGCCGCGCGCCGTCGGTCCCCTTGGACGGGTTGAAGACGACGGCGGGCGGGCCGCTGGGCCGCTCCCCGCGCGCCGGCTCGGGGTCCTCCTGGGAGAAGGACGGCGTCCGACGCCGGAGCGCTCGCCAGGCAACGAGACCGACGGTGAGGCCCGCGACCGCGATGACGAGCGCGATGATCGCGACCCACTGCTCCCAACCCACGTCGGCACCGTACTGGCTGTCGGTCCGCGGCGCTCAGCGGCGGCGGTGGGCCGGAGGCTGGACGGCGGCGGGGCAGGGCCCGCCGTCAGGCCGGCTCGTCCTCGGCGTGGAGGCGCGGGATGCGCTCGCCGCCCGGCCGCACGCCGACCTTGCCGGCGTAGAAGGCGCGGATCGCGTCCATGTCGGCGCGGACGTCCCCGGTCATCGTCAGCGTGGGTCCGAGCCCCGTCGTCATGGTGCGGCGGTCGACGAAGCCGAGCGTCACGGTCATCCCGGTCTCCCGCGCGATCCGGTAGAAGCCGGACTTCCAGTACCGCACCGCGGTGCGGGAGCCCTCGGGCGTGATGACGAGGTAGGTCGGGCCGCCCTGGCGCACCTGGCTGACGATCTGGTCGACCAGCCCACGGGGGTTGTCGCGGTGGACCGGGATGCCCCCGAGCGCGCGCATGAGCGGCCCGAACGGCCGCTTGAACAGGCTGTTCTTGCCGAGCCAGCGCACGTTGATGCCCCAGTGCCACGCGAGGGCGAGCATGAGGACGAAGTCCCAGTTGGACGTGTGCGGCGCCCCGATGAGGATGCCGCCGCCGCCCGGTGGGGGCGGCGTCGGGTCGGGGGACCACCGGCTCACCCGCCAGTAGGTCCGGGCCAGGGCGCGACGGATCCTCACGTGCCGACAGTAGCGGCGCGCCGGGGGTGGTCCCACCGGACCGCGGGCGCGACACCGGGGAGCGGCCGGGGACGTGCCGACGCGTGCGTCCCGGCGCCCGGATAGGCTCGCACCGTGATCGATCTCAGAGCCATGCGTGAGGATCCCGACGTCGTCCGCGCGAGCCAGCGCGCCCGGGGCGAGGACCCGGGCCTGGTCGACCGTGCGCTCGAGGCCGACGAGCGCCGCCGCACCGCGCTCACCGCCTTCGAGCAGCTGCGCTCGGAGCAGAAGGAGGTCAGCCGCTCCGTCGGCAAGGCCTCCCCGGAGGAGCGTCCCGCCGTCCTCGCCCGCGCGAAGGAGCTCGCCGAGCGCGTCAAGGAGGCCGAGCGGGACGCCGCCGCGGCCGCGGAGGAGGCCGAGGCCGTCGCCATGCGGCTGTCCAACGTCGTCGTCGCCGGCGTCCCCGAGGGCGGGGAGGAGGACTTCGTCGTCCTGCGCACCGAGGGGGAGCGCCGTGACCTCGAGCAGGTCCGCGACCACCTCGAGCTCGCCGAGGGCCTCGCCGCGATCGACGTCAAGCGTGGGGCCAAGGTCTCCGGCGCCCGGTTCTACTTCCTCACCGGTGTCGGCGCCCGCCTCGAGCTCGCGCTCCTCAACGCCGCGATGGACCAGGCGGTGGCGGCCGGCTTCACCCCGATGATCACCCCGACGCTCGTGAGCCCCGCGATCATGAGCGGCACCGGCTTCCTCGGCGCGCACGCCGACGAGGTCTACCACCTCCAGACCGACGACCTCTACCTCACCGGCACCTCCGAGGTCGCGCTCGCCGGCTACCACGCCGACGAGATCCTCGACCTCTCCGGCGGGCCGCTCCGCTACGCCGGGTGGTCGACCTGCTACCGGCGCGAGGCCGGCTCCTACGGCAAGGACACCCGCGGGATCATCCGGGTCCACCAGTTCAACAAGGTGGAGATGTTCAGCTACACGACGACCGACGACGCCGAGGACGAGCACGCCCGGCTGCTCGCCTGGGAGGAGGAGATGCTCGCCAAGGTCGAGCTGCCCTACCGCGTCATCGACGTCGCGGCGGGCGACCTCGGCTCCTCCGCGGCCCGCAAGTTCGACTGCGAGGCCTGGCTCCCCAGCCAGGAGCGCTACATGGAGGTCACCTCGACGTCGAACTGCACGACGTTCCAGGCCCGCCGCCTCGGCATCCGCCACCGCGGGGCCGCGGGGAACGAGCCGGTCGCCACCCTCAACGGCACCCTCGCCACCACCCGCTGGCTCGTCGCGATCCTCGAGAACCACCAGCTGCCCGACGGCTCGGTGCGTGTCCCCGCCGGGCTGCAGCCCTACCTCGGGGGGCTCGAGGTGCTCACCCCGACGGGCGGCCGATGACCCTCACCGCCGACGTCGTCCGCGACCACCTGCCCGCCACGGTCCCCGTGGCGGGGCCGGACCTGCTCGTCGCGCTCGACATCGACGGCACCCTCATCGACCACGAGCAGCGGATGACGACGGCGGTGCGGGAGGCCGTCGGCGCGCTCCGCGACTCCGGCACCCAGGTCGTCCTGTCCACGGGCCGGTCCGTCTCCGCCGTCGTCCCCATCCTCGAGGAGCTCGACCTCCACCACGGCTGGGCGGTGTGCTCCAACGGTGCCGTGTGCCTGCGCCTCGACCCGGCGCTCGACGGCGGCTACGAGATCAGCGACGTCGTCACCTTCGACCCCGAGCCGGCCCTCCGGCTGCTGCGCGCCGAGCTGCCGGACGGGCTGTTCGCCGTCGAGGACCTCGGCCGCGGCTTCAAGGTCACCAGCCCGTTCCCCTTCGGCGAGCTCAGCGGCGAGGTCACCGTCGTCGACTTCGAGGAGCTGCTCGCGGCGCCCGCGAGCCGCGTGACGATCCGCGCCCCGCACCTGTCCGCCGAGGACTTCCACGCCCTCGTCGAGCGGGTGGGCCTCCACGGCGTCTCCTACGCCGTGGGGTGGACGGCCTGGCTCGACCTCGCGCCCGAGGGGGTCTCCAAGGCGTCGGCGCTCGACATGCTCCGGGAGCGCACCGGCGTCGCCGCGGGCGCGACCGTCGCCGTCGGCGACGGGCGCAACGACATCGAGATGCTCGGCTGGGCGGGTCTCGGGGTGGCCATGGGCGGCGCCGACGACGTCACCCGCGCCGCCGCGGACCTCGTCACCGGACCCGTCGAGGAGGACGGCGTCGTCCCCGTCCTCGAGGCGCTCCTGCGGGCCTGACCTGGCCCGTTCGTCCCGGCTGCACGGCCCTCCACGGCACGTGTAACCGGATCGTTACCTCCCACGCGGGTGAAACCCTTGCAGAAAAATCGTTACAGGAGTTTGTTGGAGGCGTGCACACGCTGTGTGTGCCTGTACGACGACGTCGTTGGAGGAGATCGATGAAGATGCTCAAGCACAAGCGGACCGGGGTGCTGCTGGCGGGTGCTGCCAGCCTGGCCCTCGTCCTCAGCGCGTGTGGGGGCGCGGACGACCTCGGCGGCGGTGGCGGTGGCGGCGGGGGCGGCGACGACACCGAGACCGACGCCGGCGGGGGCGCCAGCACCGACGCCGACTGCTCGGCCTTCGAGGAGTACGGCACGTTCGACGGCGAGACCGTCACCCTCTTCAGCTCGATCCGCGAGCAGGAGGCCGACCAGCTCCAGGACACCTTCGAGGCGTTCACCGAGTGCACCGGGATCACCGTCGAGCACAACGGCTCGGGTGAGTTCGAGCAGCAGGTCGTCGTCCAGGCCGAGGGCGGCAACGCCCCGGACCTCGCGATCTTCCCGCAGCCCGGCCTGCTCCAGCGCATGGTCCGCGACGGTCACGTCCTGCCGGCGCCCGACGCCGTCGAGAGCAAGGTCGACGAGGGCTGGAGCGAGGACTGGAAGGCCTACGGCACCGTCGACGGCGAGTTCTACGCGGCGCCGCTCATGGCGAGCGTGAAGTCCTTCGTCTGGTACTCCCCGAGCGCGTTCGAGGAGAACGGCTACGAGGTCCCGGAGACGTGGGACGACCTCATGGCGCTCACCGAGCAGATCGCGGCCGACCACGGCTCGGACACCGTCAAGCCCTGGTGCGCAGGCATCGAGTCCGGTGGAGCCACGGGCTGGCCGGCCACCGACTGGATCGAGGACGTCGTGCTCCGCTCCGCCGGCGCGGACGCCTACGACCAGTGGGTCGCCAACGAGCTCGCCTTCAACTCCCCGGAGATCGTCGAGGCCGTCGACATGGCCGGTGCGATCCTCAAGAACGACGACTACGTCAACGGCGGCATCGGTGACTCCCGCTCCATCGCCACGACCTCGTTCAACGACGGCGGCCTGCCGATCCTCGAGGGCAACTGCTTCATGCACCGCCAGGCCTCCTTCTACGAGGCGCAGTGGCCCGAGGGCACCGACGTCAGCCCCGACGGTGAGGTCTTCGCCTTCTACCTGCCGGGCATGACGGCGGACGAGAGCCCGCTGCTCGTCGCCGGTGAGTTCGTCGGTGCGTTCAACGACGATGAGGCCACCGCCGCCGTGCAGGCGTTCATGGCCTCCAGCGAGTGGGCCAACACCCGTGTCGAGATCGGTGGCGTGACCTCCGCCAACACCGGCGTCGACCCGGAGCTCGCGTCCTCCGACGTCCTGCGCCTCGCCATCGAGCTGCTCCAGGACGAGAGCGCCGTCGCCCGCTTCGACGGCTCGGACCTCATGCCGTCCGAGGTCGGCGCCGGCTCCTTCTGGACCGCCATGGTCGACTGGATCAACGGCTCCGACACCCAGTCGGTGCTCGACACCGTCGAGTCGTCCTGGCCGTGATCTGACACCATCTGACGGGGGTGCGGCGTTCACGTCGCGCCCCCGTCGGTGTCATGGTGAAGGAGCCAACGTGGATTTCTTCCTGTACTCGAAGGTCGGCCAGATGCTCCTGGCCGTCCTTGCCCTTCTCGCCGTCGTCGTCGTCCTGCTCGGCGGCGCCCGGCTCGCGGACCGGTTCGCGGGACGCTCGCGGAACTTCTGGGCCGCCGTCGCGTTCGCCGGCCCCGCGGCCGTCCTTCTCGGCGTCGGTCTCGTCTACCCCGCGATCCGCACGACGATCATGTCGTTCATGGACCGCCGCTCGGAGAACCCGGTCGGGCTGGAGAACTACCGGTGGATCTTCACCGACCCGGCCTCCCTCCAGGGGTTCATCAACACGTTCTGGTGGGTGATCCTCGTCCCGTTGGTCTCGACGACGGTCGGCCTGATCTACGCGATCCTCGTCGACAACTCCCGGTTCGAGAAGGTGGCGAAGTCGCTGCTCTTCATGCCGATGGCGATCTCCTTCGTCGGCGCCGGCATCATCTGGAAGTTCGTCTACGAGTACCGCGGCGCCGCCCAGGAGCAGATCGGCCTGCTCAACGCGATCCTCGTACAGCTGGGGTTCGAGCCCCTCCGGTTCCTCCAGGACTCGCCGTGGAACACCTTCTTCCTCATCGTCGTGATGATCTGGATCCAGGCGGGGTTCGCGATGGTGCTGCTCTCCGCCGCGATCAAGGCCATCCCCGGTGACATCGTCGAGGCCGCGCGGCTCGACGGCGTCAACCCCTGGCAGATGTTCTGGCGGATCACCGTCCCGAGCGTGCGGCCCACGCTCGTCGTCGTCCTCACGACGATCATCATCGCGACGCTGAAGATCTTCGACATCCCGCGGACGATGACCGGTGCCCGGTTCGACACCCAGGTGCTCGCCAACCTCATGTACGACCAGTCCTTCACGTTCGGGAACAACGGCATCGGCTCCGCGCTCGCCGTGATGATCTTCGTCCTCGTCGTCCCCGTCGTGGTCTTCAACGTCCGACAGATGATCCGCAACCGGGAGGTGCGTGGAGCATGAGCGTGGCACCTGCCAACCCGGCGATCACCGAGCCCGGCCGGTCCCGGTCCCTGCCCGACCCCATGCGCGCGACGCGGCGCTCGGCCGCGAGCAGCGCGAAGGCGAGGCTCACCTCCCGCATCGGGTCCGTCGTCGCCATCGTCATCGCGATCCTGTGGACCGTGCCGACGGTCGGCCTGTTCATCAGCTCGATCCGGCCCGAGGGGGAGATCCGCACCTCCGGGTGGTGGACGTTCTTCACCAGCCCCTCCTTCACGCTGGAGAACTACCAGGAGGTGCTCTTCGGCCGGGCGTCCTCCGGCGCGCTGTCGAACTTCTTCCTCAACTCCGTGGTCATCACCGTCCCGGGCACCCTCATCCCGCTGGTCTTCGCGACGATGGCGGCGTACGCGTTCTCGGTGCTCGAGTGGCGCGGCCGGGACACGATCTTCGTCGTCGTCTTCGCGCTGCAGATCGTGCCGCTGCAGATGTCCCTCATCCCGCTCCTGCGGATCTTCTCCGGCACCGCGGCGGCCGACGCGTTCCCTTACCTCGCGGTGTGGGTGGCGCACGCGGCGTTCGCCATGCCGCTCGCGACGTTCCTCCTGCACAACTTCATGTCCGAGATCCCGCGCGAGCTGCTCGAGGCGGCCCGGGTGGACGGCGCGGGGCACACGTCGGTGTTCCTCAAGGTCATGCTGCCGCTCCTCGTCCCGGCGATCGCGGCGTTCGCCATCTTCCAGTTCCTCTGGGTGTGGAACGACCTCCTCGTCGGCCTGACCTTCACGGGCGGGAACAACGCGGTCCAGCCGCTCACCGCCCGCCTCGCCGAGATGGCCGGGTCCCGCGGGCAGGACTGGCACCTGCTCACCGCCGGCGCGTTCGTCTCGATCATCGTCCCGCTCATCGTGTTCCTTTCCCTGCAGAAGTACTTCGTGCGGGGTCTGCTCGCCGGCTCCGTCAAGGGCTGACCGCGGCGCTGCGCCGCGCCTCCCGCGAGGGGCGGCGCACCCGTATGACAGCGCTGGCGGAAACGGGCGGTAACCTGACGGTTCCCGATCGAGGAGGACGAGAGATGGCATGGCTCGGCACGGCGTCCCACGCGCGCTGGCTCGAGACCGAGGCCCGCGCGCTGCTGGACTTCGCCCGCGCCGCCGCCGTACCGCAGGGGTTCGGCTACCTCGACGCCGAGGGGCGCCTGGACCCGGACCGGCCGGTCGAGCTGTGGCTCACCTGCCGGATGACCCACTGCTTCGCGCTCGGCGCGCTCCTGGGGATCCCCGGCGCCGCCCCGCTCGCCGACCACGGCCTCGCGGCGCTCACCACCCACCTGCGTGACGGTGAGCACGGCGGCTGGTTCTCCGCCGTCGGGCCGGGCGGGCCGGTGAACGAGGCGAAGGAGGCCTACGCGCACGCCTTCGTCGTCCTCGCCGCCTCCTCGGCGACGGCGGCCGGGCGTCCCGGGGCGCGCGAGCTGCTCACCGAGGCGCTGCGGGTGAGCGAGGAGCGGTTCTGGCGCGAGGACGAGGGCGCGGTGCTCGAGTCCTGGGACCGGGCCTTCACCACCGCGGAGGAGTACCGCGGCGTCAACGCGAACATGCACACGGTCGAGGCGTACCTCGCGGCCGCCGACGTCACGGGGGAGGACGTGTGGCTCGACCGCGCGCTGCGGATCACCCGCCGCGTGCTCGACGGGTACGCCCGCGATTACGCGTGGCGGATCCCCGAGCACTTCTCCGCGGCGTGGGAGCCGCTCCTCGACTACAACACCGAGGAGCGCGCCCACCAGTTCCGCCCGTTCGGCGCCACGGTGGGGCACTGGCTCGAGTGGGCGCGGCTGGCCCTCCACCTCCGCGAGGGTCTCACCACCCGCGGACGGAGCACCGAGGGGTGGCTGCTCGAGGCCGCCCAGGAGCTCTTCGACCGGGCGGTCACCGACGGCTGGGCCGTCGACGGCGCCGACGGCTTCGTCTACACGGTCGACTTCACCGGTGAGCCGGTGGTCCACGAGCGGATGCACTGGGTCGTGTGCGAGGCGATCGGCGCCGCGGCCGCCCTCGAGTCGGTCACCGGTGAGGAGCGCTACGCCGAGTGGTACCAGCGCGCCTGGGACTACGCGGCCACCCACCTCATCGAGCGTCCGGGGGCGTGGCGCCACGAGCTCGACGCCGCGAACGCGCCGAGCGCCCGCACCTGGCCCGGCAAGCCGGACACCTACCACGCGCTCCAGGCCGTGCTCGTCCCGCGGCTGCCGCTCGCGCCGGCGCTCGCCCCGGCCCTGGCCGAGGGCCTGCTCGACGTCCGCCACCCCCTGCGCTGACCCGGCACGTGGCGGCTCGCCGGGCCTCCCGGCTACGCCCCGTCGGTGACGAGGAGGAGCTTGCCGAACACCCCACCCGACTCGAGCAGCTCGTGGGCACGCTCCGCGTCCGCCAGCGGCAGGCGCTCGTGGACGACGGCGCGCACGCGGCCGTCGTCGAGCATGGGCCACACGCGCTCGCGGACGTCCGCGACGATCCGCGCCTTGTCCGCCACGGGCCGCGACCGGAGCGTCGTCCCGTGCACCGAGGCCCGCTTCTGCATGAGCGTGAGGAGGTTGAGCTCGGCGCGGCTGCCGCGCTGGGTCCCGATGACGACGAGCCGTCCGCCCGTCGAGAGCATCCGGACGTTGTCCGCCAGCCCGCCGGCACCGAGGACGTCGAGGACGACGTCGACGCCGCGGCCGTCGGTCGCCTCCGCCACCGCGGCCGGCACGTCGTCGTGGTGGTCGACGGCGACGTCGGCGCCGAGATCCTCGCACCGCGCGGTGCGCTCCGGGCTGCCCGCCGTCGTGAGCACGCGGGCGCCGAGGGCGCGGCCGAGCTGGATCGCCGCCGACCCGACCCCGCCCGAGCCGCCGTGGACGAGGAGCGTCTCCCCCTCCCGCAGCCGCGCGACGTCGACGAGGTTCGACCACGCCGTGCACAGCGCCTCGGGCAGCGCGGCGGCGTCGACCAGGTCGTACCCGGACGGAGCGGGCAGCAGCTGGCCCGCCGGCACGGCCACCCGGGTCGCGTACCCGCCGCCGGCGAGCAGGGCGCAGACGCGGTCCCCGACCCGCCAGCCGGTCACGCCCGCGCCGAGCTCCCGCACGGTGCCGGAGACCTCGAGCCCGATGACGTCGCTCGCGCCGGGCGGGGGCGGGTAGTTCCCCGCCCGCTGGAGGAGGTCCGCACGGTTGACGCCGGCGGCGGCGACGTCGAGCAGCACCTCACCGGGCGCGGGGGACGGGTCGGGCACCTCGGTGAGCTCGAGACGCTGGTCGGGGGCGACGGTGATGGCGCGCATGCCGTCATCCCTACCGCATTCGCGCCCGTGGCGCTGCGTAGACTGGTCGGGCCGTGGCGCCGTGAGGTGCGCGGCAGGGAGGGCTGACAGAGCGGCCGAATGTGACGGTCTTGAAAACCGTTGTGGGGCAACCCACCAAGGGTTCGAATCCCTTGCCCTCCGCCGGACGGCACGCGCGGACGGGCCGGGTCAGCGGCCGGTGGTCGAGAAGTGCTGGTAGTCCTTGGGGGTGGTCCACGCGCCGCCCCAGCTCCAGCCGCGGGCCGCGAAGGCCCGGACGACCTCGTCGCCGGCGTGGATCATGCCCGGAGCGTCGCGGGTGCGGTCGACGTACGGCGCCCCGCCGGGCGGCGCGACCGTGGAGCCGGTGACGTAGGGGTTGACCAGCGGGTTGACGTCGATCGCGCGTCCGTAGGAGTGCTCGGAGAACGACGAGCCGCCGGTGACGGGCCGGCAGTTGAACGCGCTCGTGTTGTTCGCCGCCATGCTCGCGTCGTCGTCGGCGCCGTACTCGGCCACCGGCACCATCCGGTGGATCGGGAACCGCGCCGCGTAGAGGTCGCGGAGGATCGCCACGACGTCGCCCGCGAGGTCCGCCGCGACGACGACCCGCCCGGTGCGTACGTTGCCTGCGCTGTCCCAGTGGCTGGCGACGACGGTCCGCAGGCCCGCGGGCGCGACCGGGCAGCCGGGACGCCAGGAGGACCCGATGTCGGCCGCCGTCACCGCGACGACCGAGGCCCGGAACCCGGGGTGGCGCCGGATCCCGAGGGTGTCCTCGCCGTCGCCGTCCCAGTCGCCGACCATCACCTCGTCGTCGGCCCGCCCGTAGACGAGGGTGAGGTCGGCCGTGCCCGGGGCGATGGAGTTCTTCACGTAGTAGGTCGCCCCGCGTCGCACCGCCAGGGTGTCGCGCCCGTCGCCGTCCCAGTCCCCGGCAAGGGTGACGTCCTGCGGCCGGCCGTACACGACGACCTGGTCGGCGCGGCCGGGGGCGATGGCGTTCTTCACGTGGTACTCGGCCCCGCGTCGCACCGCGAAGGTGTCCTCGCCGTCCCCGTCCCAGTCGCCGACCACCACCTGGTCCCCGGCGCGGCCGTAGACCACCACCCGGTCGGCCGGCCCCGCGGCCAGCTCGTTGCGCACGTGGTACTCCGCCCCGCGGCGGACCGCCAGGGTGTCCGTGCCGTCGCCGTCCCAGTCGCCCACGAGCACGACGTCACCCGGGCGGCCGTAGCCGAACACGTGCTCGGCGGCCCCGCCGCGCGGTTCGTTCGACACGTGGAACACGTTGCCCCGGCGCACGGTGATGGAGTCGGTGCCGTCGCCGTCCCAGTCACCGATGAGGACCTCGTCGGTGAACCGGCCGTAGACGAACACGTGGTCGGCAGTGGTGTCCCACGAGTTGTTGAGGAAGAAGCCCGCGTCGGTCTCCGCGGCGGCGGGGAGCGGGCCGAGCGCCATCGTCGCGGCCGTGCCGAGCACCGCCAGGGCCGCTGTCAGGCCGGTCGTCGTACGCGCCATCGCCGTCCCCCTCACCGAGCCCGCCCGGGACGCCGCGCGGTGTCAGTCCGTGCCCATCGTGGCACCCGGCGCGCGGTGCCGCCCGCTCAGAGCACCTCTCCGGTCGTGGCGTCGACCCGTGCCTCGGTGGTCGCCCCGTCGGTGGTGCGCAGCTCGATCTCCCAGACGACGGTGCCGGCCTCGTCGGTGAGGTCGACCTCCTCGACGGCC
>Ga0079224_100010165_pt1 | contig 12894 bp, 8 predicted proteins | sample Stecom2015_FD_80414 | JGI IMG/M metagenome (GOLD analysis project Ga0079224, IMG submission 80414) | Agricultural soil microbial communities from Utah to study Nitrogen management - Steer compost 2015 | ecosystem: Environmental > Terrestrial > Soil > Agricultural land | place: USA: Utah...
CCAGTAGAAGTCATCCACAAGCTCCACCCAGGCCCGGTCCTGCTCGGTCAGGATGGTGGTCACGGCCCCGGTCTCCGCGTTGCCGAGGAGGAGGTCGAGCCGATTCTGGAGCCGGTTGAGCCGCTGGATGACCACATTCTCCGACTCAGCCGCCCACTCCATGCGGGCTGGGTAGTTGTTGCGCGGATCTCCCTTCAGCGCCATCCACCGGGTCTCGCCGCCTGCCGCCGGGACGACACCGACCCGCGCGGCGGAGTTGGATTCTCCGGCCTTGGGATACTGGATCGGCGTGACGACGGGATAGAGCGAGTCGGTATAGTTGATGAGCGTGAAGTCTCGCACGCTGTCCGCCACCAGCTGCCAGTAGGCCACGCGCCGCCCGTCGGGGCTCCAGCGCCAGCCGTCCTGGAGCCCGAGCTCCTCTTCATAGACCCAGTCGAAGGTGCCGTTGATCACCGTGCGGGAACCGTCCTGCGTCAGCTGGGTGATCGCGCCGCTGGCCAGGTCCTCGACGTAGAGATTGTTCTCGCGCACGTAGCCCACGCGATCGCCATCGGGAGAAAACTTGGCGAACATGAGCGTGGACGGCTTTGCCGCGGTGCCTCCCAGCTTCTTGAGCCTCCCGCTTTCGCGGTCCAGCACCCAGTAGTCCCCGCGGGTGTTGGTGCGCCAGACCCGCTCGGAGTTGGTGAAGATGAGGACCCGGTTCCGGTCTGCCGACCAGATGTAGTTCTCGATGGCGAGCGGGGCGCTGTCTCCCGGAGGCGTGAGCTGGGCGGCCGTGATGAGGACCGACCGGGCGCCGGTTTCGGTGTCGTACCGGACCACTTCCCTGCCCCGTTCCTCGGCCGCGCGCTCGACCGTCGTGAAGGCCGCGCCGTCCTCCAGCCACCGGGCCGGCCCGAAACCCTCCGACCCGAACTCGGAGGATGCGTAGATCCGGTGGACCGTGAGGAGCGCCGAATCGGCTACGGGCACGGCGGCGGGCCGGGACGCGGGGGCGCTCTGCGCCCAGGCCGGCATGGCCGCGAGCAGGAGCACCAGGGAGAGGCGAAGGAATCTGGTCATGGCATTCGCAAAGAGGTGAACTGGAGGATGTCCCATTCAATATATGACGCGGACACTGGAACATATGATGCGGACACTGGGACGCCCTACCGGCCGTTGCCGAGGACGCGGGCGAGGAACTCCCCGGTGTAACTCTCCGCCGACCCGGCAACGGCCTCGGGCGTTCCCTGCGCCACGATGTGGCCGCCCGCATCGCCGCCTTCCGGACCGAGGTCGATGATCCAGTCCGCGGTCTTGATGACGTCGAGATTGTGCTCGATCACCACCACGCTGTTCCCTTTGTCCACCAGGCGGTGCAATACCTCGAGCAGGAGGCGCACGTCCTCGAAGTGGAGCCCGGTGGTGGGCTCGTCGAGGATGTAGAGCGTGCGTCCGGTGTCCCGCTTGGCCAGCTCGGAGGCGAGCTTGACCCGCTGCGCTTCCCCGCCGGAGAGGGTGGTGGCGGCCTGACCCAGGTGGAGATATCCGAGACCTACGTCATTCAGCAGCTCGAGTTTCTCGGCGATGCGCCGCTGGGCGCCGAAGAATTCGAGCGCGTCGGCCACGGTGAGGTCGAGCACGTCGGCGATGCTGCGCCCCTTGTAGCGCACCTCGAGCGTTTCCCGGTTGTACCGGCGGCCCTTGCAGACCTCGCACGGGACGTAGACGTCGGGGAGGAAGTGCATCTCGATCTTGACCAGCCCGTCGCCCTGGCAGGCTTCGCAGCGGCCGCCCTTCACATTGAAGGAGAACCGGCCGGGCCCGTAGCCGCGGATCTTGGCCTCCGGAAGCTGGGTGAAGAGTTCCCGGATCGGCGTGAAGAGGCCGGTGTACGTAGCCGGATTGGACCGCGGCGTGCGCCCGATCGGGCTCTGGTCGATGTCGATGACCTTGTCCAGCTCGTCGAGGCCCTCGATCCGGTCGTGTTCTCCGGGAAGGAGACGCGCCCGGTACAGATGTCGGGCAAGCGACTGATACAGAATGTCGGTCACGAGGGTGGACTTCCCCGAACCCGAGACGCCGGTCACCGCCGTGAACACGCCGAGGGGGAAGTCCACCGTGAGATTCTTGAGGTTGTTGGCCCGGGCGCCGACCACGCGGAGGCGGCGAGACCGCTTCGCGGTGCGCCGATGGGCCGGCACCGGGACCCGCAGCTCGCCTCGCAGGTAGCGGCCGGTCAGCGACTCGGGATGGCGGAGCACCGCATCCACATTGCCCTCGGCCACGACTTCGCCGCCGAGCCGGCCCGCGCGCGGCCCCAGGTCGATTACGTGATCGGCGGCCCGGATCGTGTCTTCGTCGTGTTCCACCACGATGACGGTGTTGCCGAGATCGCGGAGCCCGCGCAGGGTCTCGAGCAGGCGCTCGTTGTCCCGCTGGTGCAGACCGATGCTCGGCTCGTCCAGAATGTAGAGCACGCCGACCAGTCGGGAGCCAATCTGGGTGGCCAGGCGGATCCGCTGCATTTCCCCGCCGGAGAGCGACGATGCGCCGCGGCCGAGCGTGAGGTACCCGAGGCCCACGTCCCGGAGGAACCGGAGCCGGTCACAGACTTCCTTGAGAATGGGCCCGGCCACATCGGCATCGAGCCCGGCGGTGGCACCGGGCGCGCGGAGCGGAATGTCCTCGAAAAATTCGAGCGCGCCGGCGACCGACATCTCCACCACGTCCCCGATGCTCTTTCCATGCACCAGCACGGCCAGCGATTCCGGCTTGAGCCGGCGGCCGCCGCAGCTCCTGCAGGCCATCTCGATCAGGTAATCGTCGAGGCTCGCGCGGATGGCGTCGCTGGACGACTCCCGATAGCGCCGCTCGACGTTCCGCAGGATCCCTTCCCATTCGGTCTCGTAGGCCTCGCGTCCCTTGCCGTCACCAAAGCGGAATTTTCCGGGTGCGCCGTGGAGGAGCGCCTTCGTGGCGGATTCGCTGTGCTCGGCCCACGGCGCCGCGGGATCGAAGCGGAACGCCTTGGCCAGCGCGGGAAGTACCGTCTTGCGCATGTAGCCGGACGGCTCGCCCCATGGGAGAACAACGCCTTCGAGGATGGAGATGCTCGGATCGCCGAGGATGAGGTCCGCATTCACTTCCTTGCGGGTACCGAGTCCATGGCAGTCGGGGCAGACACCGAACGGGGAGTTGAAGGAGAACTGGCGCGGCTCGAGCTCCGGGAGGGAGAGGCCGCAGACGGGACAGGCAAATCGCTCGGAGAAAATCTCCGAGGTGGGGCCGCCCTTCCCGTGCCGCACCACCTCCACGATCCCGTCGGCTTCCTTGAGCGCGGTTTCGATGGAGTCGTTCAGGCGGGAGCGGTCGGAGGCGCGGACCACGAGCCGGTCCACCACCAGCGCGATTTCGTGATTCTGCCGCCGGTTGAGTGTGGGCAGGTCGGACAGGTCCCGTGTCTCCCCGTCGATCCGGATGCGGACGAAGCCGCGCTTCCGCACGTCCTCGAAGAGGTCCTTGAACTCGCCCTTCCGGCCGCGGACCAGGGGCGCCAGGACCTCGATCCGGCTGCCCTCCTCCCAGGCGAGCACGGCATCGGTAATCTGCGCGGCGCTCTGCCGGCTGACGGGGCTCCCGTCATTGGGGCAGTGCGGCGTGCCGGCACGGGCCCAGAGCAGACGGAGGTAGTCGTAGATCTCGGTGACGGTCCCGACGGTGGAGCGGGGATTCTGGCCGGTGCTCTTCTGTTCGATGGAGATGGCCGGGGAGAGGCCTTCGATGGCATCCACGTCCGGCTTTTCCATGAGCCCGAGGAATTGCCGGGCGTAGGCGGACAGCGACTCGACGTAACGGCGCTGGCCCTCGGCGTAGATCGTGTCGAACGCGAGCGAGGACTTGCCCGAGCCCGAGAGCCCGGTGATCACCGTCAGGCGATTCCGCGGGATCGAAACCGAGATATTTCTGAGATTGTGTTCGCGCGCGCCGCGGACAACGAGGTATTCCTGATCCATAGCCCCGAAAGATACCCGAAGCGGCGGCATGGATGGAAGGGCACGGCTTGCGTCACGGTGACTATGCGGCGGCAGGCCTTCACGTTACCATACGCGGAAGCAATCCACGGAGCTTGAATGGACCACGAGCGCCGCGACGCACCCGGCGATCGCTCGACGATAGACGAATCCGCTCCAACCCGCGACGACGAGCGGCTGGTCGGAGAGGCGCTGAGCGCCTGGGAGGCCGGTCGCTACCGGGACGCCGCCGCCGCGTATCGCGCCATACTGGGTCGCGATCCGAGGCAGGTGGATGCCCGGATCGGGCTGGCGCGCTCCCTCGATGCGGACGATCAGCCGGAGGCCGCCCTCGCCACGCTCACCGAAGCGATCGAGCTGGCTCCGGACCAGACCGAGTACCTCGTGGTCCGGGGCTCGATCCTGGGCCGGATACGCCGCTTTCCCGAGGCGGAGGCGGACCTGCGCAAGGTCCTCAAGCTTCATCCGGCGCACGGCCCCGCGCTTCACGAGCTCGGGCTGCTGCTCCTCCGGAAGGGCCTCGCCGCCCCGGCGGCGGAGCTGCTGCAGCGCTCCGCGGCCCTCCTTCCGGGACGCTCCGATGCCTATCTTCACCTTGGAGACGCACTGAACCGCGCCGGGGACCTGCGCGGCGCAGTCACCGCCCTCGAACGGGCGCTCGAGCTCGATCCAACCAATCGTCAGACGTACAACATTCTGGGGCGCGTGCTCGACCGGCTCGGCAGGCCGGGAGAAGCCGAAGTCCTCTACCGGCGCGCACAGGGACTCGATTCGTGATCCATGCGGTCGTCGAAGATCTCGCCTTCATCGAGGCGCAGGCCGTGCTGCGCCCGGCTGACGCATCCCTGGAGCCGGTTACGCCGGCGGCCGTCCGCCTGGACCGGCTGGCAGGCCCGAAGTTTGCCGGGCAACGCCGCATCAGAACGCCGCTCGAGGCCGGCGCGGCCGTCGTGACCGGCGCCGGCGACCTCACGGCGGACTACGTCCTGCACGTGATCATCCAGGATCCGACCACGCTCACCACCCGGGATACGGTCCGGCGGGCGCTCCTCTCCGCGTGGCAACGCTGCGCGGAATGGGGGATCGCGTCGGTCGCTGCAGCACCGGTGGGGGCCGGCGCCGGCCTTCTGGACCTGGAGGACGCAGCCGAGCTGATGGCGGAGACCTTTCCCGCGGGCGGGGCGGCGCCGGCCACTTTGACGATCGTACTCGAACGGGAGGATCAGCGGACGATGATCGAGGCCGTGCTCCGGCGCCATTCACGGTGAAGCTCCGGCGACTCCACGTTGCCGGGGTGCTGATCATCGGCGCCTGGCTCGCATCGCTCGGCTGGCTCGCCCGGCGGGAATACTTTGGCGAGGCCCCGGGGCAGCTGGCGGCGTCGGCGCGGGTCACGCCGGGGGCCGTCTTCTTCGGCGTGTATGTGGATGGGCGGCAGGTCGGGGTCGCGGCAAGCACCGTGGACACCCTGCCGGACGGAATCCGGATTGCCGAGCGATTCGACGTCGAGCTCCCCGATCCCGGCCCCAATGGCGCCGGCGACGGCAGCCGCACCCGCCGGATCAGGGGCACCAGCGAGACCCGCCTCTCGCCGGACCTGGAGCTGGTGTCATTCGATCACTCGGTGGGGGGCGATGCACCGGCTGTGGCAGTCCGGGGCCGGGTCATGCCCGGGGGGATCCTGGCGGTGGAGCTGGCTTGGCCGGGACGCCAGACGGAATCGCATTTCGCGGCGGGCGGGGCGCTTCCCATCGAGGCGGTCCCCCTCCGGGCGCTTGTCGATGGGCCGCTGGAGCAGCGCCGCCGCATCGAGTTCCCCATCATCGACCCGCTTACCGGGGCGGTGCGCCAGACGGCCTGGATGGTGAGCGGCCCGGCCCAGTTCGTGGTGCCGGACAGCGCCATGTTCGATTCGGCGGCGGGGCTCTGGGTGCCGGCCCACCTCGATACGATCATGGCCTGGGCCCTCCTCGAGGAGAACAGCTCGCTCGGGACCCGGATCTGGATCGACCAGCAGGGCTTTACCGTACGCGCCGAATCGCGGTATGGCTGGACGCTCGAGCGCACCGCGTTCGAGATTGCCCAGCTCAACCTCCGGGCGGGATTCCCGCGGCGGGAGCGGACGCCGCCGCTGGCCTATGGCATGCGGAAGCCGCTGCTGATGCGGCCGGTGCAGCCGGCGGACACGGCCCCGGCCCCGCTGGTCCCGGCCAACGACCCGGCGCTCGATTCCCTGGCGCGCCGGCTGGCGCCGGACTCGGCCTCGGCTGAAGCGCGGGCGCGGGCAATCTTCACGCATGTGGCGCGGCGGATCAGGCCGGGAGATCCCCAGGCGCCGCCGGATCCGATCAGGGCGCTGCGATCCGGCCGGGGCTCGGATGCCTCGCGGGCACTGCTCTTCGTGGCCCTGGCGCGGGCGGCCGGGATCCCGGCCGCCACCACGACCGGTGCCCGGTTCAACGGCACCGCCTGGGAGCCGGCCATCTGGGCGTCGGTGCATCTCGGTGAATGGATCGATGTTGACCCGGCCGGGCGCGAATGGCCCGCCGATTCGCTCCGCATCGGCGTACGCATCGACGGTGCGGCGCATCCGCTCGAATTCCTGGCCCCGGTGGCTCGGCTCCAGCGCACCGGCCCGGGCCCCGCTGTGGCCAGCACGCCATGACGGACAACACGCCATGACCGGCCAGCATCCAGTGATGGACGGCATCCTGTGACGGACGGCATCCCATGATCGAAGTCGTTGACCTGGTCAAGCGCTACGGCTCGTTCACCGCGGTGGACTCGCTGTCGCTCAAGGTCCCGAAGGGCACGCTCTTCGGGTTTCTGGGCCCGAACGGCGCGGGGAAGACCACCACCATGCGCATGATCGCCCAGATCCTCCGGCCCACGTCCGGGGAGATCCTGATCGGCGGCCGGCCCACCTGGGACCAGCCGCAGGCGATCAAGTCGATCATCGGTTATATCCCCGATCGGCCGTTCGTCTACGACAAGCTCACGGGCGCCGAGTTCGTGCGGTTCGTCGCGGCGCTGTACGGGCAGGAGGGGCCGGCGCTGGAGCGGCGCATGCTCGAGCTGCTGGAGATCTTCGAGCTGACGCCCTGGAAGGACGAACTGACCGAATCGTACAGCCACGGAATGCGCCAGAAGCTGATCATCGCCAGCGCCTTTGCGCACCGGCCCGAGGTGATCGTGGTGGATGAGCCGATGGTGGGCCTCGATCCCAAGAGCTCGCGCCTGCTCAAGGACCTCTTCCGGCAGTTCGTGGACCGCGGCGGCACGGTGCTCATGAGCACGCACACCCTCGAGATCGCCGAGGGCATGTGCGACCGCATCGGCATCATTCAGGGCGGCCGGCTCATCGCCGAAGGCACCATGGAGGAGCTTCGCTCGCAATCGGCCTCCGGCAACGAGCGCCTCGAGGCCCTCTTCCTCCGCCTCACCGGCGGCCTCCGCGCCAACGCGCTCGATTCCATTTTCGATGGCTGACGTCATTCCCGGCTCCGCCCCGCGCCAGCCCGGCATCGGGGCGGTCCTGGCGCCCAAGTGGCGAAGCACCCTGGCCCGGGCGCGGACCCGCCAGCGGGGCCGGGGCATCCGGATGCTGCTGCTGCTCGGCGTCGGTGGGCTCTTCTGGACCGCGGCCTTCGGCATCAGCTATCGGGTGCTCCGCTATATCAGCGTGCAGGAGGACATCGGCTTCCTGATCGCGTCGAAGATGCTGGGCGTGATCCTCCTGGCCTTTGCGGCCATTCTGCTCCTGTCGAACCTCATCACCGCCCTCTCCAGCTTCTTCCTGGCCCGGGATCTCGACCTTCTCGTGGCGGCCCCGCTGCACTGGTTCCGGCTCTACATCGCCAAGCTGCTGGAAACGGCGGCCCATTCGAGCTGGATGGTGGTGCTGATCGCAGTCCCGATCCTCACGGCTTACGGCATCGTGTATCGCGGCGGAATCCTCTTCCCGTTCGTGGCGCTGGCCGCGCTCATTCCGTTCGTCATTCTGCCGGCCGTGGTGGGCTCGGCGATCACACTGGTGCTGGTGAACGTCTTCCCGGCGCGGCGCGCGAGGGACCTGCTGAGCCTGGTGGCCATCGGCGCGGTCGGCGGCCTGGTGCTGCTGCTCCGGGTGATGCGGCCGGAGCAGCTGGTGCGCCCGGAGGGATTTGCCAGCCTGGTCGAGTTCCTGGAAGTGCTCCGCGCGCCCACCAACCCGTTCTTCCCGACGGAATGGGCGGCCGACATGATCATGAACTGGCTTCGCCACGTGGCCGATCCGCTGCCCATCACCCTGCTCTATACCACCGCCGCCGCATTCATGATCATGGGCGGGTGGCTGCACGGCCGCCTCTTCCGCGAGGGGTACAGCAAGTCCCAGGAAGGGGCGGAACGGTTCGTGAAGGGAACGCGGTTCGGCGCGCTGGCGGACCGGCTGCTGGCCGGCGTTGCGCCGGCGCGGCGGGAGTTCCTCCTCAAGGACGTCCGGCTCTTCTTCCGCGATCCGACGCAATGGAGCCAGCTGATCCTGCTCGGCGTGCTCCTTGTGGTATACCTCTTCAACATTCGCTCGCTGCCACTCTTCTCGGGCGAGCGCGTGCCGTTCTTCCTTGTCACCGTGGTGGTGTTCCTCAATCTCGGCCTCGCCGGCTTCGTGCTCTCGGCGATCGCGGCGCGATTCGTCTTTCCCGCCGTGTCGCTGGAGGGCCGCCAGATGTGGCTCATCCAGTCGAGCCCGCTCCAGTTCCGCTCCCTGCTCTGGAGCAAATACTGGCTGGGTACCCTGCCCCTGGTACTGCTCGCCGTGTTCCTGACCGTCACCACCAATCTGCTGCTCCAGGCGTCCGCCTTCATGATGGCGGTGAGCGTGGGCACGCTGGTGCTCTTCACCATTGCGGCGAGCGCGATGGCCCTCTGCTTCGGCGCCTACTATCCGAAGTTCGACACCGAGAACGCGGCCCAGATCCCGACCAGTTTCGGCGGCCTCGTCTTCATGATGAGCGCCATCACCCTGCTCGGAATGATGATCGCGGTGGAGGCACTGCCGGTCGGGAGCTACCTCCGGGCGCTCCAGCGGGGCGACGCTACTGGCTTCACCTCGGAGCTTGCCGTCGCGGCGGCCGTCGTCACCACGCTCTGCCTTGGCACCACCGTCATTTCACTCCGGCTGGCCGTGCGCCGTCTCGACGAGCTCGAGGCCTGACGGCGCGCCTTTTTCCTCCCATGCATGCGTAGTCCTGGTGACGGTCCGGCAGGGGAACCTGCCGACCTTGGGGCCGCAGTTCCGACCGGTTCATGCAGGCCGGCGGCCACCCCAAGGAGGTTCCATGCTTCACACGCTGCCGCTTTCCCGGCTCTCCCTTCTCCTGTTGATGCTCGCCGCCGCGTGCTCCGGCGAGTCGCCCACCGCCATTACCGACGCTGACTTGGCCATCACCGCCGACCACCCCGCCGGAGCACGCCAGGCGCTGGCCCGGAAGTTTGCACGCGCCCTCACCGATCCCGATTTCCGGAGCTACGTCCAATCCGAGCTTGCCGCGTCCCGGCATCCGGAGGGAAAGATCCACCTGGGTCGCTTCATGCGGGGCCAGTCCGGGCGTGCGGCCCGCGCCCTCGGCGCGGCCGAGTCGGAAGTGCGCGGTGCGGAAGCGCTGGAGGTGTACTTCCCGGTCCCGGAGCACCGGAATGCCTGGGATGGCGGAGCCGATGTGATGGTTGGCACCATCGGCGCCGATGGTGAGATTCCGGTTGGATTCGATCTGCGCGGGCAGCGCCGGCCGCTCGATCCGGCCGCGCCACCGGCCGTGCCGGTCCTGGCGGTAGTCCCCGCGGAAACCGACTTCGACGCCCTCGAGCGGGAAGGATTCTCGGCGGCAAAGGCGTGCCCCGACTGCGGTGACGGCTCAGGAGACAACGGGGGTGGCGGCGGTGGGTCGGTAACACCGGGCCTCTACATCCGGGCCAGCCACCTGAACGAGACCTTCGAGTCCTGGCTCAAGGGCAAGCCGGAGATCGAGGTCCTGGTCCTGGGCCAGAAAGGCTCCACCGACTCACTCACCAGCTATCAGTGCGCCGGTAACTTCGGCCCCGGCGCCTATTACTTCGACCAGAACAGCGTCGACTGGAGCGGGACGGCGCTGCTCATGAACCAGAACCAGCTCGACAGCTACAATGCCCAGCACCCGGGTCAGGCCCTCCGTCTCTTCTTCCTGGAAGACGACGACACGCCCTGCGAGATCAAGTCCAACAATTCCGATCTCAAGCGGCTGCTCAGCGCCGTGGATTCGGCGGTCAAGGGAGTGTCCGGCGGGCGCTCGGAAGACGGCTCCCTGCAAGATGTCTACAAGGCCTACCAGGCCGCGCAGAAAATCTTCAGCGTGCTTGCCTCGGCCATCAAGACCAACGACGACCTCATCGGCAATGCGGTCGAGGACGTCACCACTTCGGAGCGGTACCCGGGCTACAACTGGATCATCAAGGCAGACAATGGGGTCACCAACGGCTACGTGAAGCTGGAAATGCGCTGAAACGGGACCACTCGCGGATTGATTCGAGAGGCCGGCACGGCCGGATCGTGCCGGCCTCTCACACCTCGCCGCCCGGCATCGGCTCACGCTCCCAGCGCCAGACCGGGCCGTCCTCCGGGTCCAGCACCTCACCGAGGCACCGGAAGCCGGTCCGCACGAGTATGCGGCTGGAGGCATTCCGCTCGGGAAGCGTGTGGGCCCGAATGCGCCGCACTCGCGGCTGGCCGCTCGCAATGGCCACGAGCGCCCGGGCCATTGCGGTTCCGATTCCCTTCCCCTCCCCGCCCGGCAGCGTGAAATAGGCGATCTCCACCGAGTCCTCCGAATCCGGAGGGCCCTTGAATCCACAGGACCCAAGTACCATCCGGGACTCGGGATCGAGTGCCAGGTATCCGCCCCACGGCGGGACGATCCCTTTGCGCTCGAGAAACCGGACCATTTCGGTGGCAACTGCCTGAAGGACGGCGGCGTGACGGCCCAGCCGGAACCCGGCCGAAGCGGCAAACGCGCCGGGGCTCTCCGCCAGGCGTCCGAATTCTGCCGCCTGGAGCTCGCGAAGTCGTACCACGGGATGGGACATGTGATTAACCCGGTCAATGGTTCTCAGGAAATCCCCATCGAAACCTGCCGCCTCCCAGACCCGTCACATACCGATATACTCAGTCTGTCCGAGCCTCTGCGCCACCCCAGATCCGAGGAGTCGATTCATGGCAACCCTGCGTCATAGCGCCGTTCTGCTATCGCTTCTGGCCGCAGCTGCCCCCGTTGCAGCCCAGGAATTCGGTGGTTCGTCCGCCGTGAGCGGCCGGGAGGTCCTCATCGGGCAGCCCTCCAACCTGTACGCACCCGGACAGGTCTACGTATTCCGGGCCGGTCCGCAGGGTGCCTGGAGCGAGGCCGCCCGGATCGGGGCTCCCGACTCGGCCATCAACACCGGCTTTGGCCGGCGAATCGTTGTGGACGGGAGCACCATGCTGGTGGCCGAGAGTCCCAATGACAGCAGCGGACCCGGAAGGGTCCATGTATATGAGCGCAGCCAGGCGGGTGCGTGGCGACATTCCGGCACACTGACTCCGACGCCGGCGGCCAACGGAGACCGGATCGGCCGGGGCCTGGCCCTCAAGGGGGACGTGGCGATCATCGGCGCCAGCCGCAGCGACAGCATGCGCGGAGAGGCCTGGGTGTTCCGCCGTTCCGGCGGCCAGTGGCGCCAGGAGGCCCGGCTGCGGCCCGCCGACGTGGCGCCCGGAGCCGCATTCGGGAACACCGTGGCCTTCGACGGGACTCATCTGGCCGTCGGGGCCCAGCAGGCAGACTCCAACGCCGGCGCCGTCTACCTCTTCCGCCGCGACGGTGCCGGCGCGTGGACCCAGGAGCAGAAACTTTCCCTCCCGCTGCCCGAGAACTCGCGCGGCAACGCCCAGTTCGGCGCCGCCATGCAGTTTCACGGCAACGAGCTGTATGTGGGAGCACCGGGCCTGACCAATTTCATGGGCGCGGTCGTGCGCTTTACCCGGGACAGCGTCAACCAGCGCTGGAACGTGATGGGCGGCCTGCTTCCATTCGAGGCGTCTCCCGGCACGCAGTTCGGCACGTCCTTCACGATCCTCGGCAACGAGCTGTGGATTGGCGCGCCGGGCGCGAACCAGTTCGAAGGCCGGGTTTTCCGGTACTCACAGGATGCTGACGGCGCGTTCACTACCGTCACCCGGGTGGCCTACGACACCGCAGGCCGGCAGTACGCCTTCGGGGGCAACGTGAGCGGTGCCGGCAGCATCGCCGTGGTCGGCATGGGAAACTCCGACTTCGGTGAGGGCCGCGCGGCAATCATCGCGGTGGGGTCCGATGGTCGCCTGAACCAGCAGTCGGTGCGGGGGGAGGTCTTCCGGCCTGAAGCAGTGGTGGGCCGTGAAGTGAACTGCGCCGGGGGCAAGGCCACGATGTTCGGCTGCGAGAAGGTCAACCTTCTGGCACTGCTCCCCGTGGCCAGCATGGGCGGCAAGCAGGGCACGCGGCTCAACGACGTCTGGGGCTGGACCGACCCTGATACGAAGAAGGAATACGCAATCGTCGGCCGCTCGGACGGGACCTCGTTCGTGGATGTGTCGAACCCGAACCAGCCCCGGTACCTGGGAGACCTGCCCAAGACCGAGTCATCGCCCCCTGCCGTCTGGCGGGACATGAAGGTCTACCGCAATCATGTCTACATCGTGGCAGACGGCTCGCGCGAGCACGGCATGCAGGTGTTCGACCTGACGCGCCTTCGCCGGGTCACCACGCCGCAGACCTTCACGCCGGACCACCACTACACGCGCATCGCCAGCGCGCACAACATCGTCATCGATACCGCTTCG
>Ga0079224_100010166_pt1 | contig 12892 bp, 10 predicted proteins | sample Stecom2015_FD_80414 | JGI IMG/M metagenome (GOLD analysis project Ga0079224, IMG submission 80414) | Agricultural soil microbial communities from Utah to study Nitrogen management - Steer compost 2015 | ecosystem: Environmental > Terrestrial > Soil > Agricultural land | place: USA: Utah...
CCCGGCTGACAGAATTGCGTCAGAATTGAGTGTGCTTAAAAATCGTTTTCTTTTGTTTAAGCGCTTAATTTGGCACTGACGATAATAAGAGTAACATATATCAACTTAAGTAAAAATTATGAAGAAGTATTTAACTGTTTTAGCCTGTTTCGTGATGATTGGTATAGGCCTGAATGTCCATGTACAATTTCAAGCCGATCAATTCCACAACATCGGAATCACCATGCATACTATCGAAGCTTTGGCAAATGGGGAAGGCACAGAAACGGAATGTCCTTACACGGGTTGCGTGGATTGTCCTCATGGAAACGTCAAGGTATTATACGTACAATGAAAAGAATTTTAGTTGTTGTTTTACTCGTGTGCTTGGGTTTTACCATGACTTCCTGCAGTGCCGTTGCAACTGCAGAAGTCATGGTATTTCCCGAAACCATTTCATTACAGGGAAAGGAAAAAACGATGCGGGATAGTATTTATCTCAAATATCCTTTTCGCATACGTTTGAAAGACGATATCCTTTACGTAATGGATATACATACCGCAGCATACTACATTCATCTGTTTGATTACGAAACCATGCGGCATAAAGGGAGTTTGGCGCACCGAGGTGAAGCGCCAGCGGAGTTTTTGGGAACGGAGAATATCCGCTTTGACGAGCGGGGAAAACTATGGACATTGGATGCCAATAAAAGTAAAATTGTAGGGTTTGGAGAACAGACAGACGAACAGCCGGTTCAAATCGATCTGGATAAGGAATTGATTCGTACGTTAGATTTCGATCGCATCAATGATTCGGTTTTTGTGGTGCCTGATTATACGGGTGAACATCGTATCTCGTTCGTTAATTCCCGAGGCGATATCCTCAAACATGCATTTGAGATACCAGGCATATCGTTGTCTAACGAGAAAGACAATGCGGTTGTTCTGGCGCAGGCATGGCGGTCCTTTATCAGCTACAACCCCGATCATGGTATTTTGGGCATGGCCACCCAACTGGGGCAGGTGCTGGAAATCTATGATTTAAAACAAGAGACGATCATTAAAATTGTAGGACAGGAACATGGAGCTCCTCAATTCGTAAATCGAGGCGACTATGCGGTGCCAACGGGCATTATGGGCTATAGCGATATCCATGTAGGGCAGGAGCATATTTATGCCCTATTCTGGGGTAGTTCATTTGACGATATCAAAAGGCAGGGGCAACAGCATCAAGATGGCGGACAATATGTACATGTTTTTGATCTCCAAGGTAATCCGGTGCGGCAGTATGTGTTGGATCGACATATTACTGGCTTTCATGTGGACGAAGAGAAAGGAACGATGATAGGATTAAATGTGAATAGTAATCAACCGATTGTGGAATATGTTTTTTAACAGAAAAAAAATAGACTAACGATGCAGAATATAATGATACACCATTTGGGAGTGTTGATTTTATGGGCACTATCGTTTGTAGGTTGCCAAGAAAGCAAACGAAGTGCTGCAGAAAAAATCGTGAAAGAGTGGATGGGAAAAGAAATTATTTTTCCAGAAGAGATAGATTGCTGGTATATGGGAAGGGATACGCTTTGTCCCACTATTCGCGATGTTCCCTACACCTTATTGGTCCATACAGACTCTGTGGGTTGCACCAGTTGTAAACTTAATCTGCCGCTATGGAAGCATTATATACAGGAAATAGATTCTATAGCGCCCGGTCAGGTCGATTTTGCTTTTTACTTCCAGCCGAAAAGCCGTAAGGATTTGGGCCATCTGTTGCGACGTGATCGATTCGAGCATGTGATATTTATAGATCAAGCCGATGCATTGAAAAAAAGCAATCGCTTTCCGGAGGAGATGGAATATCAATGTTTTTTATTGGACAGACAAAATAACGTGGTAACCATCGGCAACCCAACACTGAATCCTAAGCTATGGGATATTTACAAAACAGCGATTACAACCAACAAATGAAATATCTACGTTTGGGGAACACAATAACCGATAATTAAAAAATGGATATTCCATGTGGCCATTAAAAAAGTAAACTAAACACATATGAAACAATAGGGAAAAGTAAGGCGGCAGGCTGGTCTCTCAGCAAAAAGTTTCACAGCCTGTCCGCCTGCTATCCCACCTTAAAAAGAAAGGAGGTACAGCGGCAAAGATAAGAATTACCAACAATATCCTGATAAGAGGATGGGCTGTTGAAAGGATAGATACAGTTGGGGCAATTAGAAAGCCCGCTATCACCGTCATTGCGATGAGCAAAGCGAAGAAGCAATCTGCGCTTTTAGATTTGCAAGTTGCTTTCGGGGGGGTGGAATAATCAAAAAAATATCAAACATGAACTTGTTTGAGCTCCGTTAAAAATTGAAAAATCATGAAAAAGAAAATTTTAGGAAGTATAGTTGCTGTTGCTATTGCAGCGATTGCCGCAGTTAATGTAAATTTCAATAATGAGGCTGAGAATAGGTTGTCTGCACTTAGCTTGGCAAATGTAGAGGCTTTGGCAGATGGGGAGAGTGGAGGTCCAGGGAATAGTCCGTGTTATACTGGAGAATATCAGAGTTGGGTGCCGGTAGCTTTAAAATGCAGTGTGGGGTGTGATCAATATGATAGAGTTGTTGGTCGGGTTGACAAATGTTGATGTGCAGATGCCAGGCTGGGGCTTCCTCCAGTCTGGCATTTCAACAATCATAATACACTTTTTTAACTAAAATCACCGAACATGCGTTATTTTTTTAAGTACTATTTGGTTTTTTGTTCAATTTCCCTTTTAATTTCCTGCCAAGCAATCGATAAATGGGATACTATAGACGTATTATCAGTGTCACAGAGGCTGGATATTCAAGAGATCTTATACACATTTGATGATGCTTTGCCGGTGTGGATGTCAGTACAGGACTCCGTTATGTTTATCAACCTTGCTCGGTCTTCGAAAGCAGCAGTCGCATTGGACATTCGTACAAAAAGCCTGATTAATTCTTTCGGGGAGATTGGTCGTGGTCCAAATGAAGTTATAGGCCCGGAGCTTGTCGCGCAAATGGACAGCGATGAATTGTTGTTGGCAGATGTCAATACGAAGAAGATCGTTCGGATTGTACAAGATACTATAAATAAGAACTACAGCCTGGCGGGTGCAATGGATTATCCGGAAGAAATCTATCCTTCTTCCGATCTTGTTTTCTCCGAGAATTTTATAAGCGGTAGGAATATGGAGAACGAAGAGGCGATGTTTTTTATTTATAATAGAACTGACCGGAGTAGTGTCGACATTTCGTGTTATCCTCCCGTTAAAAACCTGCAAAAGAGACGCAGTTATTTCTATGCTGTTCGAACCGCCATTAACGAGGATGCTAACAGAATTATTGCGGCAAACTATTTTTTTAATATGTTTCACATCTATACCCTGCAAGGAGATTATGTGAAGAGTCTAGCACTTTCAGAAAACCCGATTCCTCCAGTCGATCCCCAAAGTAATGAGATCGATTTTCGGGAAGAGCTTACGGGAATACAGGCATTGTTTCCTACAGAAGAGTACTGCTATATATTGCTGAAAACACAGAACGCAAAAATCCAAAAAGATGTTGTGATGATAAAAGTAGATTGGGACGGCAACCTTATAAAGTCGTATAAGATTGAAGAAGATATTGTGGGGAGTATATATGTAGATGAAGACTATCATCGTTTGTATGCCATTGCCCAGAATATTGATGAAAATGGAGGTGAAATATATAATGTTATATCATATTCGATAAACTAAGGGAGAAAACACCTGCCCGAAAAAAGGAATGGATACAGCTTACGGCTCGTTCGCGACACGAATCCTTAGCGGATATACTGAAAGAGATTGGCGTTCGAAGAGGGGATGGGACAATGATACCGTTAGCCAAACTGCTACACGCGGAGCGGGTAGAAGATCAGGTGCAAAGTTATTTCCGTATCAATGGATTGAACTCGGTCTATCTGACCATTGTGGCGGATGAATGGAGCAACCAGCTGGGTTTGGGTAAGCAGATAAAGCAGCAGCTCGCGGAGATGAAGAACATGCTGCCGGTGGGTTATGAGCTTCATCTTACCTACGACGCAACGGAGTTTATCCAAACGGAACTGGATAAAATTTATTTTAGAACAGGATTGACGCTGAGTATCTTACTGCTGTTCATGTTGGTAACCTATCGCAGTTTAAAATATCTGCTGCTGACGGTGTTATCACTGTTTAGCAATTTAACGATAGCGGTTATACTATATTATGTACTGGGTTTGGAGATACAGTTATATTCACTGGCGGGTATCACCATTTCGCTCACCCTGATGATCGACAATACGATCGTTATGGCCGAGCATATTACGCGTAAAAAAAATCTGAGGGCATTCATGTCGATCATGGCGGCTACGTTGACGACCATCGGTACCTTGTCTGTCGTATTTCTGATGGATGAACGGGTAAGGTTGAACTTACTGGATTTCGCGATGGTGATGATGGTCAATCTGGGGATATCGTTGTTGTTTGCGTTATTTTTGGTGCCGGCTTTATTGGAGAAGCTTAAATTGGGCACGCCAAGGCGAAAATGTACCGTACGCCAAGTGCGCCGCCGCCGAAAGCGATTACGGTTTACGATCCACTTTTGCAGGTTCTACGGTGTATTATGTCAGTTTTTGTACCGTTGGCGGATAATCATCGTTATTCTACTGGTTCTGGCTTTTGGCCTACCGGTATTTCTGCTTCCTGAAAAAATCGAAAAGGATACCCAATGGGCAGATTGGTATAATCGCACATTGGGGAGTGACCTGTATAAAGAGCGTGTAGCACCCTATGCTGATAATATATTGGGAGGATCGCTGCGTTTGTTCGTCCAAAAAGTAAAGCATGGTACTTATTTTGCCGAAAGGGAGGAGACGACGCTGCAGGTAAACGCATCTTTGCCGAGTAATTCAACCATAGCCGAGATGAATGGACTGATTCAGCAGATGGAAAGTTACATCAGTCAGTTTCCAGAGGTCAGACAATTTCAGACGGATATATATAGCGAACAACAGGGCCGGATTCATATCCAGTTTATGCAGGAACATACACATGGAGGGTTTCCCTATCTGCTGAAATCCCGATTGATTGCCAAGTCGTTGGAACTTGGTGGCGGGAGCTGGGGGGTGCATGGACTGGGGGATGGTTTTAGCAATGATGTGCGGCAGGGGGCTGGCTCTTACCGCGTGGAGATGTTTGGCTATAATTATGACGAATTATTGTACTGGGCAGAGAAATTCAAACAAAAATTGTTGGAACATCGACGTATAAAGGAAGTCTTTGTCAACGCGGAATTCAGCTGGTTCAAGGATGATTACGAAGAATTTGCCTTTGTGCTGAAAAAGGATCGGCTGATTGAAGAGAATATACAGCCTTACCAGCTTTATGAACAATTGAATACGGTGCTCGGAAATAGAATAAATGCGGGTAACGTCCCGACGTCGGCAGGTTCGGAGCGTGTTTTTTTGCATGCCAGGCAAACAGATACCTATGCGATTTGGGACATGCTAAATGTACCGATACATATCAATAACAATACCTACAAAGTAGGGGAATTGGCGAGCATGGAGAAAACGCAAATGCCGAAGGAGGTTGGGAAAGTCAACCAACAATACCGCGTGTGCCTGCAATATGAATACATTGGTGCGCATGAGCAGGGAAGAAAGGTGCAAGAAATGCACATCGAAGAATTTGCGGAAGAATTGCCGTTGGGGTATACGATCAAAGATGCAAACCCTAGATATGGAGGAGACAAAAAGCAAACTAACTATTTCTTGTTGGGGTATGTGCTTGTCGTCATTTATCTTGTTTGTTCGATTCTATTCAATTCGTTTAAAAAGCCGTTGTACATCATCTTTGTGATCCCGGTTTCTTTTATCGGGATATTTCTGGCTTTTTACTTGTTTTCGATTGAATTTGACCAAGGGGGATATGCTTCGTTTATGCTGTTGGCGGCATTGACAATCAATGCAAATATTTACATCGTGGAAGAATATAGCTACCTGAAGAGAACCCGCCCTGCTTACGGACCGTTACAGGCATACATGAAGGCATGTCAAGTGAAGATAAGGCCTATTTTGTTGACGGTTTTATCCACGATATTAGGCTTTATTCCTTTCTTGATCGGTGACGGGAAAGAGGCTTTTTGGTTTCCGCTTGCAGTAGGAACAATGGGTGGATTGATCATATCTACGGTGGCTACGTTGCTTTTTTTACCCTTTTTTATGGGGGTCGCAAAGGACCCCCGGTAGAAAATTTTTATCTGCTTCCGCGTGTAGAAGAAGAGCGGTTGTTACTGCTGTTGCTTCTGCCGCTAGACGTTGCCGAGCCTCGTGAAGAAGAACCGCTGCTACCCCGTGAAATGGCACCACTACTTCGCGAAGAGGAACTGCTACTCCGTTGTACGCTGGAACTATTAGAAGAACTACTGCGCGAACGGCTAACCTGTGCTGGTGCACTGCTCCGTTGACTCGTTTGATACACATTGCCCGAAGGCGCGCTCTGGCGGGATGGTTGACTGCCCCGCGAAGGCGTCTGTGTGCGATTGGGTGTAGCGCGTTGTTGCGTATTGCTTCGATTATTTTGTTGCGGTTGTGCTGTTGTTCTCCGGTTTACCTCGCTACGTTGTTGTGTGGAGCGCGTATTAGATTGCTGACTCCGCGGCTGTGTAGCGTTCTGATTCCGCTGTGTTGAACTGCGGTTAACATTAGACTGTTGTTCGTTGGAACGTGTCTGACGTTGCGTCGTTGTACCTTCGCGATTACTCGACGACGAGCGGCCGCCCGTATTTGGTGTCCGCGTCGCATTTTGATTTTGTGTACGATTATCCCCAATATAACGTTCGGTTCTTCCGGAATTTGACCCGGTAGTAGCACGGGTGTTACTGTTGCGGTTTGACTCCGTTGAATGTGCCGTATTTTGGTTACTACGCGTATTGGTAGCCCTATCCGGACGATAAATGGATACCGAACGACGATCTACCTGTGCGCGTCCCGGGCGTTCAGTCGTGCGAACATTTCGAACATTAACGCGACGACCAATTTGACGCTCGATATCGCGACGAGCCGGTCCACCATAATAACGGTTGTTGTTTACAATATACGTATTGTTGATAATCGTTGTGCGGTTATAAATAGCACGTTGACCATGGGACCAATGACGATGGATATAGGGGTCGTAAATACGGCGTACCGGAAGAAATACCCATAAATTTATCGGAAGACCAACAGAAACGGTAACGCCTACTGACGGAGCCATAGGCGCCCATCCGTAATAGCCTCCACCACTTCTCCAATCTACCCAAGCAGGCCCCCACTCATAACCTGGGATCCATCCCCAACCACGGTAGTTGGTATATACCCAACGTCCGTAATGGAAGGGTGCCCATCCCCAATCGTAGTTGGATACCCATGTGTTACCATATTCGGTCATTGTCCAATAACCGTTTGTACCGTACGGACGAAAATTAGCCTCCGCCCTTGGAAACCAAATGTCGCCATAAGTAGCGTCACGATCCCAATGCCCATAAGGCGATAATTCATCGTAAAATAAATCAAATGAAACCGAACCATGGGGTTGAGCAGACACTTGTTTATGGGAGAAGACACTAAAAGCAAACGCCATTAGTGCGATAAGTAGTGTAGTTGTTTTTATGCTTCTCATGATCTACGTCTTTTATAGTAAAACCTTCGCGTTCTTTTATTACTTTATTATTATGACTGCATAGTAATTAGAAAGGTTTAATTACGCTACTAATTCCTATCTTTGGAAAAACTAACAACTAATGAAATTATATACTTTTTGGTACTTGTTCCTCTTTTGTTTTTTGAGCCAAAACATGAGTTATGCAGCAGAACCGAAATTGACAACGGCTAAATCTCCTGGATGGTTACGTGTTTCGGAGAAGCAAATAGAACCTCCAAATTTGGAAGATATCAATGATGGGTATTACTATGAACGCGTCGAATATCAAGTTAATTTAGCAAATCAAACACGTTTTTACCGCACGGTGAAAACAATTATCGAAAATGCCGGAACCGAAAGTGCTGGACAAATAAATATATTTTTCGAGCCACAATACCAAACGCTTACGTTGCATGAACTATATATTGTGCGGGAAGGTAAGCAAATGGACAGGTTGGACTTGGGTAAATTTAAACTGATGGCCTCTGAAACTGAGCTGTCACGTTCTATCTACAATGGAACTTATTCCGCCTATCTTCTATTGGAAGATTTAAGGAAGGATGATAAGATTGTTATGTCCTATTCATTAACAGGTTTTAACCCTGTATTTGGTGATAAGTTCTTCGATACTTATTTTTTGCAGAGTTATGAGCCGATTGGTGCACTTCATGTAAATTATATTGTTCCGAAAGATAGAAAGCTGAGGTTTAAGAGTTTTGTGGGTGCTCCCCAGGCGAATCAACAGGATTTAGGAAATTCAACTTCGTATTATTGGGATATAGCCGGCACAGAAAAGGCAGACTACGAGTTTTACACACCACTCTGGCATTCCACCCGGCAACGTATCGAATGTTCGGAGTTCAAAGGCTGGATGGATGTCGCAAAATGGGCAGCCGAGGTGAATCCGATTCCCGAACTGAAGCATGGAAGTGAGCTTCAGCAGTTTGTCGAAAAACTTTGGAAAGGAGCCGATGCTGATCCCATGGAATATTTGAAAATGGTTGCTGATTTTGTGCAGAACGAAATTCGCTATATGGGTGTCGAAGTCGGTGAATACTCGCATCGGGCAAATACACCCGAAAATGTCTTTAGACAACGATATGGCGATTGTAAGGATAAATCTGTATTGATGGGGGCCATGCTTAAATCGAAAGATATCGAGAGTACGTTGGTATTGGTGAATTCTTATGAGGAATATGGTTTGAACGAATATCTTCCATCGCCATCAGCCTTTAATCACGTCGTTGTCTACGTATCGATTGATGGAAGAGGACAATACATCGATCCCACCATCCCGAATCAAGGGGGAAATATTCGTGATCGCTACTTTCCGTTCTATGGGAAAGTATTATGGGCAAAAAAGGGAGAGAAGCTGCGAGATACGGAGCAGATAGTAGCTGGAAATACACGTGTGGAAGAGCGCTTTTATCTACAAAAGGACGGAAATGCACAGCTAGATGTTTCGACTAGATATACAGGAGCAGACGCGGACAATATACGTGGTTATTTTAAACAGAATGCAAAAAATCAAATAGAGAAATCTTACGTCCAATATTATCAAGGACTTTATAAACAATTGACAAAGCGGTCTGCGCTAACCTTCGAAGATGATTTGCTTAACAATATATTTTATGTGAAAGAACAGTATGATATTAAATCTTTATCGGAGACAGACGCTATTTCCAACAGACGCGCTGTTTCGCTTTATTCAACAAACCTAACTAATTACTTGCCGGATGTAACGGATATGCGGGTCGGGCCTATAGCGCTCCAATATCCGCTTTCCTTAGAGCACGACATCTATGTCATCAACCCAGATGGTGTTGCTGTCCCTCCTTTAAGAGAAAGTAGCTTTTTGAATCGGGATAGTTATTATTTTGGAAAAACCATTACGACGCAACAGGATACTTTAAAAATAGCCTATCGACTAGGCGCTCATGATACTTATGTGAAAGTCGCTGATGTAAACCAATACATTGCTGACTTTGCTGATAAGCATGAATTATTTTCGTTGGCAGTGTACTTGGATAATGATGGTTTTGTTGTCGGATCCACTACACAGGGGAAAAACAACTTTTGGGCAATGGCAACTTTTGTTGGTTTACTGACGTTGTTTACATTCCTCGTCATGAAGTTCTATAACCCGCAGGGAGCGACATCTTTGATTCCGATGTATGATGAGGTACAATATGACCGTATCGGTGGTTGGCTTATTGTTTTGCTGCTATCTTTGACTGCTACGATGTTCCGGACATTTTTTGAGGGAATGATACAGTTATTTTTCAAAGAGGATGTTTGGTCTGCTCTACAATATAATATCGGTGTGCCGCCTTTCCTTTACGTCATGCTTATTATTTTGGAATTTGTGGGCAATACAGGGATTATCTTCCTTTCTGGATATTGTGTTTATCTTATGCTGAAAAGAAGAGATATTTTTCCGCAAACATTATTTTTTCTGTTGATGTTTCAATTGGTATTCGTCGTATTGGATACGATTCTGGCTGCAATAATTTTTAAACAATCCTCGAATGTATACGAAGGTATGTCTGAGGTGTTTCGTGCTATTATATTTGCGCTGATTTGGTCATTATATATCTTTAACTCCACCCGGGTAAAGGGAACCTTTCGTGTTGCCAGCAAGACGCAGGCTGCAGAAGAGACAATTTACGCCGAAATTTCATCTCCCGTACTTCCGGAGATACCAACGGCAACTTATAAGGAAGATAATAATAACGAATCATAAGCGAACATCACGTTGATGACTTCTTACTAAAAATAAAAGTTTGTACATTTGTTGGATGATTTTTTCGGAATGGGACGTAAAATAGAAAAACTACTTATCGAGTTCGCCAGAATCCATCGCTTCATGATGAGTTTCCTACGGGAAGCAGTATCCCCCCCTTATGAATTTAAAGAGATTGTCCGGCAATGTTACGAGATCGGGTGGAAATCGTTTCCATTGATTAGTTTGACGGGATTTATAGTAGGCTTTGTATTTACCAAGCAATCGCGACCTTCTCTCGAAGATTTTGGTGCCACTTCCTGGCTCCCGAACTTAATATCCATCGCTATTGTCCGGGCATTAGCCCCTTTAGTTACAGCATTGATCGCTTCGGGCAAGGTAGGTTCCCAGATTGGAGCAGAATTGAGTTCGATGAATGTAACCGAACAGATTGACGCGATGGAAGTATCCGGTACAAACCCGACGAAATTCTTAATCTCTACCCGTATCATTGCTACCACGACCATGATTCCGGTACTCTGTTTTTACGTAGCAGGCATTGGTTTATTTGGGGGATATTTGAGTATTGCTACCAAAGATGATTTAAGTATTTTAGCCTTTTTTACCCAAGTTTTTGAATCTATTGCAGCCAAAGATGTTTTCGCCATGGTATTACGGGCGGTAGTCTTTGGATTTACCATTGGATTCGCAAGTACCTATGTAGGGTATTATTCTTCCAAAGGAACAGAAGGTGTTGGTAAGGCGGCCAACGCCGCGGTAGTATCATCGATGTTCCTGGTGTTTATCGAGGAATTGTTAATCGTTCAGTTACTTTCCTTAATTGGTTAACGGGTATGGAAAAAAAGAAAGTAAATATCAATCGTGACGATGTTGTTATCCATGTTGACAACATTAGTAAGTCGTTCGGTGATTTGCATATATTACGCGATGTTGACCTCAAGCTATATAACGGAGAAAACTTGGTTGTCTTGGGGCGTTCGGGTACCGGTAAATCGGTCCTGATTAAGCTTATATCGGGTTTGTTAAAACCAGATAAAGGCGATATTCATGTATTGGGAGAGATTGTAAACCAATTAGATGAACGGGAATTACGGGATTTACGCCAACGCATTGGCTTTTCTTTTCAGAACAGCGCTTTATACGATAGTATGACTGTACGGGAGAATCTGGAATTTCCGTTGGTCAGAAACAAGCGGAATCTGACGAGAGCAGAAATTGATAAAGAGGTAGAGGAGGTGCTAGAAGGTGTAGGTTTGTCGCAAGCCATTAATCAGATGCCTTCTGAACTATCAGGCGGACAGCGTAAGCGTATCGGGATTGCCCGTACATTGATATTACGTCCGGATATTATGTTGTATGATGAGCCTACTGCCGGCCTTGATCCATTGACTTGTCTGGATATCAATTCGTTGATAAATCAAGTACAGGAACAATATCAAACGTCATCCATTATTATTACGCATGATTTATCCTGTGCAAAAATGGTAGGGGATAGAATGGTGATGCTATTGGATGGAAAATTTGAAAGACAGGGAACGTTCGAGGAGATTTTTAATACGGATGACGAACGTGTGAAACCCTTTTATGATTATAATTTTATTGATTAAAGATATATGAGTACAAACGAGAGGAAGCGTTCGCTTACAGTTGGATTATTTGTCCTGATTGGCTTGATTATTTTGGTTGCGGGTATTCTGGTATTGGGTACGCAACAAAATAAATTCAGCAAGAACTTGGTGGTGACGACCTATTTCCATGACGTAAAAGGATTGAAAGTGGGAAATAACGTCTGGTTTTCGGGTGTGAAAGTGGGGATCGTCAAAGAGATAAAGTTTCAAAGTATCAACGATGTGAAAGTCGTTATGCACATTGAAGAGAAATCTAGCCAGTTTATTCGGGAGGATGTCGTCGCAAAGTTAGGCTCTGACGGTTTGATTGGAAATGCTATCGTTAACTTGGTGGGTGGATCGGATCAGGTTCCGCCAATACTAGACGGAGATGTCATTAAATCTGTAGGTGGCACGGATACCGATGCTATGTTTGCAACATTACAGACAAATAATGAGAATCTGGTAGAGATAACGAAGAATTTTGCTGTTCTTTCTCAGCAAATGGTGGAAGGAAAGGGTACGGTAGGGGCGTTAATGACCGACTCTACCATTGCACTTTCTCTAAAAAGTACTGTACAAGGGCTAGATAAAGTAATGGGGGATGTCAACAAAGCTTCTGCTAACTTGGTTGTTTTGATGAACAAATTAAATAGTAATCAAGGCTTAATCCATGAGCTGACAACGGATACCGTCGTTTTTGCGAGTTTACGGGAGTCAGCAACACAACTGCAAGGTGTAACAGAAACGGCATCCACGCTGATGGAAAATCTGAACGCGACTTCTGCACGTTTAAACGATAAAGATAATGCCATAGGTGTATTGACTAATGACCCTGAAGCCGCAGCGGAA
>Ga0079224_100010167_pt1 | contig 12892 bp, 12 predicted proteins | sample Stecom2015_FD_80414 | JGI IMG/M metagenome (GOLD analysis project Ga0079224, IMG submission 80414) | Agricultural soil microbial communities from Utah to study Nitrogen management - Steer compost 2015 | ecosystem: Environmental > Terrestrial > Soil > Agricultural land | place: USA: Utah...
CGAAGAGATCGTCTTCGCCTGATCGGATGCTGCGTAAACACCAAGGCCCGCCAAATTGGCGGGCCTTTGCTTTTGTAGCCCGGATGAAATCCGGGAAATCGGTGTCAGGCGCCGGGCTACGGGCTTGTGGGAGGGGCTTCAGCCGCGACCGTCGCCGCTAAAGCGCCTCCCACGGTGGAGGCTGTTCGCCCGTGATTACGCCCGTAATCAATGCTCCTGCCCGCAACAGCCACTCCAATGCTTCTTCTTCGAGGTATGACCGATCCCCGGGTTGAAGGTGTTGGTTGGGTCGAGCTCGCGGTAGAACCCGGCCAGGGCAGGTTTGGCCACGTACAGATGGCCCACGTTGTGTTCGGCCGGGTACTCGGCGCGGCGCTCGTCCAGCAGCTTCCACATCTGGTGCTCCATCGCGATCGGGTCATTGCCCTTCCTGACGATATAGTCCTGATGGAACACGTGGCAGAAGAAATGCCCATAGTAGAGCTTGTGGATGATCCTGTCCTCGAGCTCCTGCGGCAGCGTCTCGACCCAGTCGCGATCATTGCGGCGCAGGGCGATGTCCAGCGCGAGGATATCCTCGACGCTGCTGCGGTGCGCCTCGCGGTAGCGGATCGCTGCGCCGGCGACGGCGAAGCGGTGGAGGAAGGCCTTGCGCCCTTCCTCGGCGTCGCACTCGAAGTAGCTGCCGCTGGCGCTGTTGCCAAAGTAATCGCTGAGGAAGGCGCGGGTCTGCTCCAGGGTGTCGTTGGACACCCGCACCAGCAGGTGATGCTCGAAGCGGTCACGGTACTCGCGCATGCGCGCCGGCAGGTGGCTGGGCAGCAGGTTCATCAGCGCCTGGATCACCTTGTCGGTGATGCCACGCAGGCCGAAGCGCTCGAAGAAACCGTCGACCCGGCTCTTCATGGCGAAGGCGGCCGGTACCTTGGCGGTGCCGAACCTGTCGATCACCAGGAAGGTGTCCTTGCCGTATTTTTCACCGATATCGAAGGCGGTGCGATGGATGTACTCGCCGGCGATCGGCAGGCGCGGCAGCTTGGCCAGCAGATGACGGCGTACTTCGGTCAGGTCGTGCGGGTCGTTGCTGCCGATGTAGAACACCGTGCTGGGTTCCTTGGGGAAGGTGTCCAGACGTACGGCGAACAGGCACAGCTTGCCGGCCGAACCGGAGGCTTCGAACAGGCGCGAAGGGTCGGCGTTGAAGCGAGCCGGAGTGTCGGCGTCGACATCGCGGACGTGCTCGCCGTAGCGGGCGTCGGAGGCCTTGGCCGTTTCTTCGTTGCGTACCTGTTGCGGCGTGTAATCACCATCCTGCAGGCGGGTGAGAATTTCTTCCGGGGTGTTGCCCAGGTCGATTCCCAGGTGATTGACCAGCTCCAGCGAGCCGTCATCCTTCACTTGCGCGTACAGCGCCAGCTCGGTGTAGGCCGGGCCGCGGCGCACCAGAGCGCCGCCGGAGTTGTTGCAGATGCCGCCGAGCACCGAGGCGCCGATGCAGGACGAGCCGATCACCGAATGCGGTTCGCGATTCAGTGGCGCCAATGCCTGTTCCAGGCGGTCGAGGGTGGCGCCGGGCAGGCACACTACCTGTTGGCCGTCGTTGATCAGCTGTACGCCGGTGATGCGCAGGGTACTGATAAGCACGATCTCGCGGTCGTAGTCGTCGCCATCGGGGGTCGAGCCACCGGTCAGGCCGGTGTTGGCTGCCTGCATGATGACGATGCGGTCGGCCGCGACCGCCGCCTGCAGGACGCGCCACTGTTCCAGCAGCGAGCCCGGGCGCACCACCGCCAGCACGTTGCCTTCACCGGTGCGATGGCCCTTGCGAAAGCGCCGTGTCGATTGCTCATCGGTCAGCACGTGGCTGGCACCGACGATCTGGCGCATTTGCCCCAGCAGAGTGTCACGGGTGACAGAGGTGGGGACGGCGGCGGTCATTGGATCAACGCTCCTTTACCAGCAGGTCCGAGGTGATCTCGGCGATGGACTTGGCACCGGTCAGGACCATGGCCACCCGCATTTCCTTCTCGATCAGGTCGAGCAGGTTGCTCACGCCGGCACCGCCGGCAGCGGCCAGGGCATAGAGGAAGGCGCGGCCAAGCAGCACGGTGTCGGCGCCGAGGGCGAGCATGCGTACCACGTCCAGACCGGTACGGATGCCGGAGTCGGCGAGGATCTTCAGATCACCCTTGACCGCGTCGGCGATGGCCGGCAGGGCGCGGGCGCTGGACAGCACGCCATCGAGCTGACGACCACCATGGTTGGAGACGATGATGCCGTCCGCGCCGAAGGTCACGGCGTCGCGCGCGTCTTCGGGGTCGAGGATGCCCTTGATCACCATCGGACCATCCCAGAAGTCGCGAATCCACTCCAGGTCCTTCCAGGAAATCGACGGGTCGAAGTTGGCGCCGAGCCAGCCAATGTAGTCGGCCAGGCCGGTCGGATTGCCGCGGTAGGCAGAGATGTTGCCCAAATCGTGCGGTTTGCCCAGCAGGCCGACATCCCAGGCCCACTGCGGGTGAGTCATGGCCTGCAGCATGCGTCGGAACGGCGCGTTCGGGCCGCTCATGCCGGAATGGGCGTCGCGGTAGCGCGCGCCGGGTACGGGCATGTCCACGGTGAACACCAGAGTCGAGCAGCCGGCTGCCTTGGCGCGCTCCAGGGCGTTCTTCATGAAACCGCGGTCTTTCAGCACATAGAGCTGGAACCACATCGGCCGGTCGATGGCCGGCGCCACTTCCTCGATCGGGCATACCGACACGGTGGACAGGGTAAAGGGCAGGCCCTTGGCCGCTGCCGCCTTGGCTGCCTGTACCTCGCCACGGCGGGCGAACATCCCGGTCAGGCCGACCGGAGCCAGGCCAACCGGCATCGACATCTTCTCGCCGAACAGCTCGGTGGACAGGTCCAGCTCGGACATGTTCTTCAGCACGCGCTGGCGCAGTTCGATGTCCGACAGGTCGGCGACGTTGCGGCGCAGGGTATGTTCGGCATAGGCGCCGCCATCGGCGTAGTGGAACAGGAAGGGCGGCAGCTTGCGTTGAGCGGCGGCGCGGTAGTCGGTAGAGGCAGAAATGATCATGGGCTCATCCTGTTGCTGAAAAGGGAAAGCGTAGCCTGACGGCAAGAGCCCCGGCGTGACCGGGGCGCTTCTCGTTTGGCGAGTGTCAGTGCACCAGCGGGTCGCTGACACCCAGCACGTAGATCGCGATCATCGCGATGATTCCGGTGAACAGCACGTAGTACAGCGTCGGCCAGATGGTCTTGCGCAGGGTACTGCCTTCGCGGCCGAGCAGGCCAACGGTAGCCGAAGCGGCGACCACATTGTGGATCGCCACCATGTTGCCGGCAGCAGCGCCCACGGCCTGGACTGCGACGATCAGCGCGCTGGAGATACCCAGGCTGCTGGCGACGCCGAACTGGAACTGGCTGAACATCATGTTGCTCACGGTGTTGGATCCGGCGATGAAGGCGCCCAGCGCGCCGATGCTCGGCGCCAGCAGCGGGTAGATGCCGCCGACGCTGTCGGCCACCCAGCGGGCCATGAGGATCGGCATGCTGGCCAGCTCGGCACCGTTGACGCCGGAGCTGATCAGGATGCGCACCATCGGCACGGTGAATAGAAGTACGAAGCCGGCGCTGAGCAGTACGCTGGAGGATTCCTTGACCGCCTTGCCCAGATCACGCGCCTTCATGCCATGCAGGAAGAACGTGGCCAGGACCACGGCGATGAGAATGCCGCCGGGCAGATAGAGCGGCTGGAAGTTGGCGCTGACGCCGGCTTCGCCGAGCAGGTCGGGGAAGTTCACCACTACCGCCTTCAGGGCATTGCCGACTTCCGGAAACACGCGGCTGACCACCAGCAGGGCGCCGACCAGTACGTAGGGCAGCCAGGCGCGCAGTGCGCTCATCGGCTTGGCGGTCAGCTCGTCCAGTTTCATCTCGACGGTGCCCAGCCACTCGCTCGGCCACTTGTCGGCCGGTGCGAAGTCCCAGCTCTTCTTCGGCACCAGGAAGCCGAAACGTGCAGCACTGGTGACGATCGCCAGGCCGATCAGGCCGCCCAGCAGCGACGGGAATTCCGGACCGAGGAATACGCCGGTGAAGACGTACGGCACGACGAAGGCCAGGCCGGCGAAGATGGCGAACGGCAGCACTTCCAGGCCGGCTTTCCAGCTTTTCTCCTGACCGAAGAAACGGGTCAGCATCATCGCCATGATGGTTGGCATGACCACGCCGACGGTGGCGTGGATGATTGCCACTTCACTGGTGATCAGTTGCATGAACTGCGCCCAGGAAGAGCCCTGTTCCACCAGCTGTGCACCGATGGTGGCGGTGTCCAGGCCGGTGTTGATACCGACGATGATTGGCGTGCCGACGGCACCGAAGGATACCGGCGTGCTCTGTACCAGCATGCCCATCAGCACGGCGGCCATGGCCGGGAAGCCGATGGCAACCAGCAACGGGGCGGCGATGGCCGCCGGAGTACCGAAGCCCGAGGCGCCCTCGATGAAGCAGCCGAACAGCCAGGCGATGATGATGGCCTGGATGCGGCGATCAGGGCTGATGGTGGTGAAGCCGGCGCGAATCGCGGTGATGCCGCCGGAGTGCTTGAGGGTGTTCAGCAGCAGGATCGCACCGAAGATGATCCATAGCAGACCCAGGGTGATCAGCAGGCCCTGCAGGGTGGAGGCGAGAACCCGGTTCAGGGTCATGTCCCAGGCGAACAGGCCGACTGCGGCAGTCAGCAGGTAGACAAGCGGCATGGCGTGCTTGGCCGGCCAGCGCAGACCGATCAGCAGGATGGCGGCCAGCAGGATTGGCGAGAACGCCAGCAGGGCGAGAATTCCGTTGGACATCGGGACTTACTCCACACGAGCGCGCGCTTGGCGCGACAGGGATGAGGCGTTATCGAACAGGCTTGCAGCACATGGGGCTGTCATGGCTAGACCTCGATGGTTTGTTGTTTTTATTGGTTGAATTGGTAATACCAATTTACAAAACAGCGGGCTCAGGTTAAAAGTTGCTCAATAGGCTGTCAAATCGAGATGCTAAGACTTTGGTCGTATAGTGCCGGCTTGTTCACTCAGGAAGGGCGCTATAGGCTTGCGCGATGAATCTTTGGGCCTGGTCAAACCAATGGAGAGGCGGCTGATGGAAGTAGGTCTGGTGCGGCAGCGTCGTCTCTCGGATGACATCGTCGCGCAACTGGAAACCATGATTCTCGAGGGCACCTTGCGTGCCGGTGAGAGGCTGCCTGCCGAGCGGGCGCTGGCGGAGCAGTTCGGCGTTTCCCGCCCGTCCCTGCGTGAAGCCATCCAGAAACTGGTGGCCAAGGGGCTGTTGATCAGTCGCCAGGGTGGCGGCAACTATGTGGCCGAAACACTTGGCTCGACCTTCAGTGACCCGTTGCTCCAGTTGCTGGAGAACAAGGAGGATGCGCAGCGCGATCTGCTGGAGTTTCGCCATACGCTGGAAGGTTCCTGCGCCTATTACGCGGCCCGGCGCGCGACCGAAATCGACCGGCAGCGCCTGACCGAAGCGTTCGAGGCCTTGCAGGATTGCTATGCGCGAGCTGGCAAGGTGACGCGTGCGGAGGAGGGCGCAGCCGATGCGCGCTTTCATCTGGCGATTGCAGAGGCCAGCCACAATGCCGTGCTGCTGCACACCATTCGCGGCCTCTTCGACCTGCTCAAGCGCAACGTGGTGACCAACATCGGCGGCATGTATGCCCAGCGTGAAGAGACGCGCGACATGCTGATTCGTCAGCACCGCGCGCTCTACGAGGCGATCATCGAGGGGCGTGCCGAGGACGCCCGCGAGTTGTCCCAGCAGCACATCGACTACGTGCAGGAAGTGCTCTCGGAAGTACAGCTGGAAGCGCAGCGGCTGGCCCGGGCTCAGCGCCGGCAGAGTCTCTGAACGGAGCCGAGCGACTGCTGCGGGTGTGGCGTCAGTCGTCCTTGCCCTTGCTGCGCATGGCGCGCTGCACTTCGCGGTTGGCGTCGCGCTCTTTTTCGACGTGACGCTTGTCGAAGTCCTTCTTGCCCTTGGCCAGGGCGATCTCGCACTTGACCAGGTGCTGCTTCCAGTACAGCGACAACGCCACGCAGGTATACCCCTTCTGCTGCACGGCGCCGAACAGCTTGTCCAGCTCTCGCCGGTTCAGCAGCAGCTTGCGTGTACGGGTCGGGTCGGCGATGACGTGGGTGCTGGCGGTCTTCAACGGGGTGATATGCGCCCCCATCAGCCAGGCCTCGTCGTCCTTGAGCAGCACGTAGCTGTCGACCAGTTGGGCCTTGCCGGCGCGCAGGCTCTTAACTTCCCAGCCGGCCAGGGCGACGCCCGCCTCGAACTTCTGTTCGACGAAGTAATCGTGCAGCGCTTTTTTGTTCAGCGCGATGGTGCCTTGAGGATGTTTCTTTTGCTTAGCCATAGGGCGCGCATTATAGGGAGTCGCCCGCGTCGGCGCCATGGGGCGTTGCCGAGCCGAACTTGAGCCCATGCCGTTAATCTCCGACAATGCGCGATCTTTTTTCCCGCAGTCTGGGGTCTTGGCCGCAATGGCGAGCGACAAAGTTTCAATTCACGGTGCCTGGGCCAGTCGCTGGGTGTTCGTTCTGGCAGCCACCGGTTCTGCGGTAGGACTCGGCAACATCTGGAAGTTCCCGTACATGACGGGGGTCTACGGCGGCGGTGCATTCGTCGTGATGTACCTGTTCTGCATTGCCCTGGTGGGGCTACCGATCATGCTGGCGGAAACCCTGATCGGGCGTCGCGGCCGGCAGAGCCCGGTCAACGCAATGAAGAGTCTGGCGATCGAAGCCGGCGCCTCCAGGCACTGGTCGCTGGCCGCACTGGTAGGAATGGTTGCTGCTCTGCTGATCCTGTCCTTTTACAGTGTGGTGGCCGGCTGGTCGCTTGAGTACATCCTTGGCATGGGGCGTGGCGATTTTGCCGGCATCAGTGCCGATGGAGCCGGCGCTGCGTTCGGCGGGCTGACCTCCGATCCGTGGCGCCTGACCCTGTGGCACAGCCTGTTCATGCTGGGCACCGCATTCGTCATCGCCAAGGGCGTGGTGGCCGGGCTGGAGCGCAGTCTGCGCATCATGATGCCGCTGTTGTTCGCGCTGCTGCTGGTATTGCTGGGCTACAGCTTCACCACCGGGCATTTCCGTGAAGGTTTCGACTTCCTCTTCCATTTCGATCCGAGCAAGGTGCAGGACGGCATTCTCGCGGCGATGGGGCATGCCTTCTTTACCCTGAGTGTCGGGGTCGGCGCGATCATGGTCTACGGCGCTTATATGCCGAAGAAGGCTTCGATTGGTGCCACGGTCCTGACGGTCGGTCTGCTGGACACGCTGGTAGCGCTGACTGCCGGTCTGGCGCTGTTCCCGATCGTGTTTGCGGCTGGTCTGGAGCCCGGGGGCGGCCCGGGGTTGATGTTCGTGACGCTGCCGATCGCCTTCGGCAATATCGCCTTCGGTCAGGTGATGGGGCTGATCTTCTTCGTGCTGGTCGCCATCGCTGCCTGGAGTTCGTCGATCTCCATGCTCGAACCCGCCGTCGCCTACTTCGTCGAGAAGACCGGGCGCAGTCGCACCCAGGTAACCACCGTGCTGGCGCTGTTCTGCTGGCTGGTCGGTATGGGGACGGTGCTGTCGTTCAATCTCTGGGCGCAGGCCAAGTTCTTCGTTTTCGCCGATGACGGCTTCCATCTGCTGCAGTGGGGCGCCGAGGGGGGCAAGACCTTCTTCGACAGCATCGATTACCTCACCAGCCGCATTATGCTGCCGTTGGGCGGGTTGTCCTTCGCCCTGTTCGCCGGCTGGGTGCTGAGTCGCGAGGTCGTTCGCGAAGAGTTGGCCATCAGGAGCCCGCTGCTGTTCAATCTGTCTCTCTGGCTGATTCGCGTCGTGGCGCCAATCGGCGTGCTGATCGTGTTTATCGCGGAGCTGAGCAAGTAAATGACTACTCGAATCCAGCGCTCGGCGTTGCTGCCTTATCCGGCGCAGGCGCTGTATGACCTCGTTAACGATGTGGCCAGCTACCCGCAGTTTCTGCCCTGGTGCAGTGCCAGTGAAGTGCTGGAAGTCAGCGAGACGCACATGCTGGCCAGTCTCGAAGTGGCCAAGGCAGGCATCGGCCAGCGCTTCGTCACGCGCAACGCGTTGCTGCCCGCGCAGCGAATCGAGATGAATCTGCAGGAGGGGCCGTTCACCAGCCTCAACGGCGTCTGGGAGTTCAAGGCACTGGGCGAAAAGGCCTGCAAGATCAGCCTGGATTTGACCTTCGACTATGCCGGGCCGCTGGTACGCGCCACGCTGGGGCCCTTGTTCAACCAGGCGGCCAACACCATGGTCGACGCCTTCTGTCAGCGAGCCAAGCAACTGTATGGATAAGCCGAGCATCGCCATCGAAGTGGTTTATGCCCTCGCCGAGCGGCAGAAGCTCCTGCGTCTGTCGGTGCCGGTCGGCACCACGGTGCGCGAGGCGGCATTGCGCTCGGGTATGCAGCAGTTCTTTCCTGAGCTGGATCTGAATCACGCGCCGCTGGGCATTTTTGGCAAGGCGGTGAGCAAGCCGGAAGCGCGTGTGTTGGAGGAGGGTGAACGGGTCGAGATCTATCGCCCGCTGATTGCCGACCCGAAAGAAGTACGCAAGCAGCGCGCTGCCAAGGCCAAGGCACGGGAAGAGGGCGAAGAGTCGGGCTGATTGCTGCAGGTTCTCGACAGAGCGCAGATATGAAAAAGCCCGGAGTGATCCGGGCTTTTTAGTGTCCGCTTGTTACTGCGGATCGATGTCCAGTGGCTCGGGGGTCGGAACCGGAACGGTCTCGACCTGATCCACTTCGCGCTGAATTTGCTCCAGCAGCGAGCCGGGAGCCGGTGGGGTCTCGGCCTGCGGTTTGGCTTGCGGTTGTGCGCTGGTGGTGTCGCTGCCTTCACCCATGATCGCCTGGTCGCGGCTGACGCCGGGCATGAAGTCGCCGGCCAGACCGACCAGTTGGTCGCTGCCGTTGAACACCAGGCTCACACGCTCCTGCAGACGCTGACCGCCGCCTGGCTGGATGCTGTACAGGTAGTCCCAGCGATCGGCGTGGAAGGTGTCGGTGATCAGCGGGTTGCCCATGATAAACCGCACCTGGCGCCGGGTCATTCCGGGGCGCAGCTGGTCTATCATGTCCTGCGTCACGACATTGCCCTGTTGAATGTCGATCTTGTAAACCCCGGGGAATGAACAACCGGCGAGTGCGAAGAGCCCGGTCAGAGACAGGCTGGTCAGCAAGAGCTTGGTTTTTTGCATCGGAGGGTGACTTCCACTATCTTGGGCAACTTGAACCCCTGATCATACCCGTATTGAAGGGTGCTGCGAAGCAGCATCCATGAGAAAGCAGACCATGGTTGAAAATAACGAACTGCGCAAAGCTGGATTGAAGGTGACTCTGCCGCGAGTCAAGATCCTGCAGATGCTGGATAACGCCGAGCACCGCCACATGAGCGCGGAAGATGTGTACAAGGCGCTGATGGAAGCAGGTGAAGACGTTGGCCTGGCTACCGTATACCGCGTGCTGACCCAGTTCGAGGCTGCCGGTCTGGTGGTGCGCCACAATTTCGATGGTGGTCATGCCGTATTCGAGTTGGCCGACAGCGGCCATCACGACCATATGGTCTGTGTCGATACCGGTGAGGTGATCGAGTTCTTCGACTCCGAAATCGAGAAGCGCCAGAAGGAAATCGTCCAGGAACACGGCTTCGAGTTGGTCGATCACAATCTGGTTCTGTATGTGCGCAAGAAGAGCTGATTCTTCTGCGCATAAAAAAAGGCGACCCTGAGGTCGCCTTTTTTATTTGGTCATGGCCGGCGAGCCTGACTCTATCCGGGGGCAGCCTGGCTGCGTGGCTTCAGGCGGCCTGCGCACTGGTAACCATCTTGCGCGCATGGGCCAGCGATTCTTCGGTCAGATCGACGCCACCAAGCATGCGCGCGATCTCCTCGACACGGCCTTTATCGTCCAGTTTGCTCACGGCTGTGGAGGTTGCATCCTCGCCGCGCCGCTTGTGCACGAACAGATGCTGATGCCCCTGCGCGGCCACCTGCGGCAGATGGGTCACGCACAGCACCTGGCCGCGTTCGCCAAGGCGGCGCAGCAGCTGGCCGACCACTTCCGCCGTCGGACCGCCGATGCCGACATCCACTTCGTCGAATACCAGGGTCGGCACGCGCGAGGTCTGCGCAGTGATCACCTGGATCGCCAAGCTGATGCGCGACAGCTCACCGCCCGAGGCCACCTTGGCCAGCCCGCGCAGCGGCTGACCGGGGTTGGCGCTGACCAGAAACTCTACCGACTCCAGGCCGTTGGCATGCGGTTCTGCACTGCTTATGGCCTGCAACTGGATGCTGAAACGCCCGCCGGGCATGCCCAGTGCCTGCATTTCCTGCTCCACGGCCGCGGCCAAACGTTCGGCGGCATTGGCGCGCAGTGCGCTGAGTTCGGCAGCCTTTTCCTGATAGTGGCGCTCGTAGGCGGCCAGTTCCTCGGCCAGACGTTCGCTGGCCTGGTCGTCGGCATTCAGGCCTTCGAGTTCTTCGAACAGTTGCTGTTGCAGGGCAGCCAGTTCGGAGGGTTGGATACGGTGCTTGCGCGCCAGGGTATAGATGGTGTCCAGGCGTTCTTCAAGAAACTGCTGACGCTCCGGATCGGCGTCGAAGTGATCGACGAAGCGGTTCAGTTCGCCAACGGCTTCCTCGACCTGAATCTGTGCGCTGGCCAGCAGATTGCTCGCTTCGCCGAGGGCGCCGCCCTGGCCGCCGAAGGCGCCCAGGCGGTTGAGGCTGGCGGTCAGCGCCGACAATACGTTGCCGGCATCGCTCTCGCTGCACAGATCGAGCACCTGGCGGCAGGCGCCGAGCAGTGCTTCGGCATTGCTCAGAGCCTTGTGTTCCTGCTCCAGCTGTTCCAGCTCGTTGTCGCCGAGGGCGAGATTTTCCAGTTCTTCCAGCTGATAGCTGAGTAACTGGTGACGGGCGCGCTGCTCGTCGCCCTGGCTGGAAATGCGCTCCAGCTCGGCGCGTGTCTGTTTCCAGCGCTGCGCGGCGAGCTGCACCTGACGCGCCAGTTCCTGGCTGCCGGCGTACTCGTCGAGCAGGCGGCGATGGGTGTCGGTCTTGAGCAGTGATTGGTGTTCATGCTGGCTGTGAATATCGATGATCAGCTCGCCAATGGCCTTGAGGTCGGCCTGCGGGCAGGGGCTGCCATTGATATAGCCACGGGAGCGGCCCTCGGCAGTGATTACCCGGCGCAGGATGCACGGACCGTCACTGTCCAGGTCGCGCTCAGCGAGCCAGGCGCGGGCTTCGGGAATGTCCGCCAGGTCGAAGCTGGCGAGAATGTCCGCCTTGTCGGCTCCGGGGCGTACCACGCCGCTGTCGGCGCGATCGCCGAGGCACAGGCCCAGGGCGTCGAGCATGATCGACTTGCCGGCGCCGGTCTCGCCACTGATGGCGCTCATGCCGGCATCCAGTTCGAGGTCCAGGTGGTCGACGATGGCGTAGTGGTGAATGGACAGGTGCACCAGCATGGCGAACGCTCCCGAGTTGATGTCTGGTTATTTATACAGTGTTTTTTCTTTTCCTGGCAATCCTCGTCTATCGCCCCTTGAAAGCTGTGGAATTGGCTCCATATAGGCGGCAGGAGCGCGAGCCGGACTCGCGTCGATTCATTCGAGAGGAGATAGGCATGGCTGACGAACAGAACCTGGACACGCAGAACCCCGAGACTCAGGCGGCCGAGAACGCCGCGCCGAGCGATGACCTGGCGGCTCGCGTACAGGCCCTGGAAGAGCAGCTGGCTGCGGCGCAGGATCAGTCGCTGCGCGTTGCTGCCGAACTGCAGAATGTGCGCCGTCGCGCCGAGCAGGACGTGGAGAAGGCGCACAAGTTCGCGCTGGAAAAATTCGCCAATGACCTGCTGCCCGTCGTCGACAGCCTGGAGCGTGGTCTGGAGCTGTCCAGCCCGGACGACGAAGCCATCAAGGCTGTGCGTGAGGGCATGCAGCTGACCCTCAAGCTGTTCCTCGACACCCTGGCGCGTCACCAGCTGGAAGCGATCGACCCGCATGGTGCTCCGTTCAACCCGGAACATCACCAGGCCATGGCGATGGAAGAGAGCACCAACGTCGAACCGAACTCGGTGCTCAAGGTATTCCAGAAGGGTTATCTGCTTAACGGTCGCCTGCTGCGCCCGGCCATGGTCGTGGTCAGCAAGGCACCGACCACACCGCCGCCTTCGATCGACGAGCAGGCTTGAAATTTCCGGGGGCGACCCCATTTTTGAGTCAAGCGTTTTAGTGCTGCCGGAGCCCGTGAAACGAGGCGACGGAAAAATCAAAGTTTCGGGAGAATTTTCATGGGTAAAATCATCGGTATCGACCTGGGGACCACCAACTCCTGCGTCTCCATTCTGGAAAACGGCAACGTCAAGGTGCTGGAGAACGCTGAAGGCGCTCGCACCACGCCGTCCATCATCGCCTACGCCAACGACGGCGAAATCCTGGTTGGCCAGTCGGCCAAGCGCCAGGCAGTGACCAACCCGCACAACACCCTGTACGCGGTTAAGCGTCTGATCGGTCGTCGTTTCGACGAAGACGTGGTGCAGAAGGACATCGGCCTGGTGCCGTACAAGATCGCCAAGGCCGACAACGGCGACGCCTGGGTCGAAGTCAACGGCCAGAAGATGGCCCCGCCGCAGATCAGCGCCGAAGTGCTGAAGAAGATGAAGAAGACCGCCGAGGACTACCTGGGCGAGCCGGTCACTGAAGCGGTGATCACCGTTCCGGCCTACTTCAACGACAGCCAGCGTCAGGCCACCAAGGACGCCGGTCGCATCGCC
>Ga0079224_100010168_pt1 | contig 12892 bp, 13 predicted proteins | sample Stecom2015_FD_80414 | JGI IMG/M metagenome (GOLD analysis project Ga0079224, IMG submission 80414) | Agricultural soil microbial communities from Utah to study Nitrogen management - Steer compost 2015 | ecosystem: Environmental > Terrestrial > Soil > Agricultural land | place: USA: Utah...
CGCTGGAACAGGTGGCGGCGGGGCCGGCGGGCTTAAGGGGCGACGGCGCGGTCTTGGTGTACCAGCGGCGGCCGGACGCGCCGCCGCTGCTGGACGGTGGGGCCGCGGGCCATAAGTGAAGGAATTCACTATTGACATCTTCCGGCGGTACTTCTATAATTGGCCTGACATCACAACGTACAACTGCCAAACCCAATTGATGCCCAAAAGGCAACTCTTATCCAGAGCGGCGGAGGGACTGGCCCGATGAAGCCCGGCAACCGGCGTCCGACGGCTCCGCGGGCGCAAGGTGCCAATTCCTGCCGAATGCCGACGCCCGGCGGCGGCATTTGGAGAGATGAGAGGAGGCCACCAGTCACTGGACCTCTTCTCGCGCGGGAAGGGGTTTTTTGTTGCGTATTCACAAGGCGTTTCTCAACGGACAAGGCACCGCACCCGCCCCAGCCGGTACGCCCATGCTCCGTCTGGTGAACGTGGAGAAGACCTACGGCCGCGGCGCGAACCGAGTGCAGGCGCTGCGGGGCGTTTCCTTGGAAGTGATGCGGGGCGAAATCTTCGGCATCATCGGGTTGAGCGGCGCGGGGAAAAGCACCCTCATCCGCTGCATCAACCTGCTGGAGCGTCCCCAGGCGGGGCGGGTGTACATCGACGGCGTGGACGTCACCGACTACAAGGGCCGGGCTCTGCGCACCGTGCGCCGGCACATCGGCATGGTGTTCCAGCATTTCAACTTGCTCACCAACCGCACCGCCCTGGGCAATGTAACCTTCCCCATGGAGATCGTGGGGGTGCCCCGCCGGGAGCGGGAACGGCGAGCATTGGAATTGTTGGAATTCGTCGGACTGCGGGAGAAGGCCCACCGGTACCCGGCGGAGCTCAGCGGCGGCGAGAAGCAGCGGGTGGGCATCGCCCGGGCCTTGGCCACTGAGCCTCGCCTGCTTTTGTGCGACGAGCCCACCTCCGCCCTGGACCCGGAAACGACCGCGGCCTTTCTCAACTTGCTCAAGGACATCAACCGGCGCCTGGGCCTCACCATCGTCATGGTGACCCACCAGATGCACGTGGTGCGGGCGGTGTGCAGCCGGGTGGCGGTACTGGACCAGGGGCGGGTGGCGGAATTGGGGCCCGTGGTGCAAGTCTTTGACGCGCCCCAGACCGAAGCGGCGCGCCGGCTGGTGAAGGAGGCGGCCGTCGGTGCTTAACCCCCAAGTGTTGCAGATGCTGTGGCCTGCCCTGTGGGAAACCCTCTACATGGTCGCGGGCGCGGTCTTTTTTGGCCACTTGTTTGGCGTGCCCCTGGGCATTCTGGTGGTGGTCACCAGCCCGGGCCACATCTTGCCCAATCCGGTGCTTCACCGCATCGCGGGCGTCATCATCAACATTGGGCGGTCCATCCCGTTCATCATCTTGATGGTGGCCATCATCCCCTTCACCCGCTGGGTGGTGGGGACGTCCATCGGCACCACCGCGGCCATCGTGCCCCTGTCGGTGGCGGCCATCCCGTACATCGCGCGGCTGGTGGAGACGGCCCTGCACGAGGTGGACCTGGGCGTCATCGAGGCCGCGCAGAGCATGGGCGCGACTCCGTGGCAGGTCATCTACAAGGTGCTGCTGCCCGAGAGCCTGCCGTCCTTGGTACTGGGGGTGACCATTACGACCATTAGCCTCGTGAGCTATTCCGCGATGGCAGGAGCCATCGGCGCCGGAGGCCTGGGGGACCTGGCCATCCGGTTCGGCTACCAGCGGTTTAGGGGCGACGTCATGCTCTACACCGTCGTCGTCCTGGTGGTGCTGGTCCAGCTCATCCAAATGGTGGGCAGCTTCGTCGCCCGGCGGGTGGACCACCGGCACCCGTCGTCGTAGACGCCGGCGCGGGCCGCCGGGGGCGGCGGGGAAAATCTAAAGAGAATTGATACTAGGAGGATTCGCAAGATGAAGATTTCGTCGCTGCGGGTAGCCGCTGCGGTGCTGCTGGTGCTGGCCCTGGGCGCGGCCGCGGGGGCCCAGGCTCAGGTCATCAAGGTCGGCGCGACGCCGGTGCCCCACGCGGAGATCCTGGAATTCATCAAGCCGGCACTGGCCGCGGAAGGCATTGAGCTGCAGATTGTGGAGTTCACCGACTACGTCTTGCCCAACCTGGCCTTGAGCGACGGGGAGCTGGACGCCAACTACTTCCAGCACATTCCGTACTTGGAAACCTTCTCCGCCGACCACCGGCTGGACTTGACGGTGCTGGTGGGCGTGCACATCGAGCCCATGGGGCTGTACAGCCAGCGGGTGGACAGCCTGGAGGACCTGCCCCAGGGCGCCACCGTCGCCATTCCCAACGACGCCACCAACGGCGGCCGGGCGCTCTTGCTCCTGCAGGAGGCGGGCCTCATCCGCTTGGCGGAGGGCACCGGCATCACCGCCACCGTGTTTGACATCGTAGACAACCCCCGCAATATCCGCTTCCGGGAGCTGGAGGCGCCCCTCTTGCCCCGGGCCTTGGCCGACGTGGACGCGGCCGTGATCAATACCAACTACGCGCTGGAGGCGGGTCTGGTGCCCCTCCGGGACGCCCTGGTCATCGAGGGCGCCGAGTCGCCTTACGTCAACGTGGTGGCCGTGCGCACAGGCGACGAGGCCAATCCGGCCCTCTTGAAGCTGGCGGACGCCTTGACCCGGCCGGAAGTGCGGGACTTTATCCTCGAGCGGTACGAGGGCGCCGTCGTGCCCGTGTTCTAACGGGCGGTGGCCGGGACGCGGCACCCGGCGCAGGAGGGACGCCCTTGGCGGCGAACAACCCCAGCGGGGGAGGGCGCCGGTGCTGCCGGCGCACCGAACCCGCTTTTCCCTTCTATTGACAGGGGCCCGGGGCGTGAGGCCGACATACTGGGCCGACATGGAGGTGGCGGGCATGTCCTTTGTCGAGGTCCAGCGGGACGGGGCGGTGGCGGCGGTCCAGCTCAATAAGCCGCCGGTCAACGCGTTGGATGCAGCCTTCTTGCGGGAAATCGACGAGGCGGTGGCGGCGCTGGAGCACGACGCCAGCGTGCGGGCGGTGGTGTTCCGCAGTGCCATCCCCGGCATCTTTATCGCCGGCGCGGACATCAAGGCGTTCCAAGATCCCGAGGCCACCCAGGCGGCCATCGCTGCGTTTCACGACTGCTTTAACCGCATCGAGCGGCTCCCCAAGCCAACGGTGGCCGCCATCAGCGGGCACGCCCTGGGCGGCGGCTGCGAGTTTGCGCTGGCGTGCGATTTTCGGCTTATGATCGACGACGGCAAGAGCACCATCGGCCTGCCCGAGGTGAGCCTGGGCATCTTCCCCGGCGCCGGCGGCACCCAGCGGCTGCCCCGCATCGTAGGCCAGGCCCGGGCCCTGGACATTATCCTGCACGGCCGCCGCCTCAAGGCGCCGGAAGCCGCGGCCATCGGGCTCGTCCACGAAGCGGTGCCCGCGGATCAGTTCCCGCAGCGGGTGGAGGAGTACGTGGGGGGTCTTGCCCAAGGCGCGACCCGAGCGCTGGCCTTGGCCAAGGCCAACGTGCTCCAGGCCTTCAACGTGCCCCTGGCCGAAGGGCTGGCGGCGGAGGCCCGGGACTTCATGGCGGTGCTGGGCACCGCCGACGCCCAGGAAGGCGTGCGGGCGTTCCTGGAAAAGAGGGCCCCTACGTTCCGCGGGCAGTAGGCTTGGGCCTCATGCGCTGCCAACAGAGGTAGGCGATGTACGCCGCCAAGAGCAGCGCGCCGCCCAAGGCCAGCCACCGCCGGTAGCGGGGGTCTTCCAGCACCGCCGTGCCCAGAAACGAAAAAAGGGCGATGGAGGGCAGGTCCCCCAAGGCCGTGGCGGCCACGAAGTGCAGCGGGGGAATACGGGAGAGCCCCGCGGCGTAGCTCCATAGATCACTGGAGGTAAACGGGATCAGGCGCGCAATGAGCAGCAGGGCGAACCCGTTGCGGCGGCTGAATTCGTCCACCCGGCGCAGGGCTGCCGGGGGGAGGAGGCGCCGGATGGCCCGCCGGGCCACCCAGCGGGCCAGCGCGAAGGCCGCCAGCGCCCCGGCGACCACCCCCAAGAGGGAGACCAGGGCACCCAGCCACGGGCCAAAGAGCATCCCGTTGGCGATCATCAAGAACCACGCAGGGACCGGCGCCACCAAGGCTTCCAACGTGAAAAGGCCCACGATGATGAGCACGGTCCAGCCGCCAAAGCCCCGCAAGTACTCTACGCCCTGCTCCAGCTCGGCGTCCCGCAGGACGCGGCGCAGATCTCGCCACGATTCGGGTGCCGCCCCCAGGGCCAGCACCAGCAGGGCCAGGGCCAGGCCCAGCGCTGTCCAGGTCACCGGCCGCGGCCGGCGGGACCCCATCGCGGCACCACCCTTTCCCACAGGGCTTTTCCGGGGTTAGCTTGCCCGGAACCCGACAGTTCCACAGGAGAGCCCGCGGCCGTCCCCGGGCGGCCCCGCGGGCCGAGGCAGGAGGGCATCGGCATGCGGCGCTGGCTGGAGCGGGCCAAGGCCATCACCGACTGGATCGTCCACATCCGCCGGGATCTGCACCAATATCCCGAGCTGGCGTACCAAGAACACCGCACCAGCCGGGTCATCCGGGAGCACCTGGACGCCCTGGGCATCCCCTACCGCCATCCCGTGGCGGAAACCGGCGTGGTGGCCCAACTGGGCACCGGGCAGGCGCCCTGCGTCGCGCTGCGGGCCGACATGGACGCTTTGCCCATCCCAGAGGAGACCGGCCTGCCCTTCAGCAGCCGCCACCAAGGGAAAATGCACGCGTGCGGCCACGACGCCCACGTGGCCATGCTGCTGGGGGCCGCCCGGCTGCTCAAGGAGCACGGCGCCGAATGGTCCGGCACCATTCGCCTGCTGTTTCAGCCCGCCGAAGAGAGCGGCGCCGGCGGCCAGCGCATGTGCGCCGCGGGGGTGTTGGACGAGGACCCGCCGGTGCAGCGCATCTTTGGCCTGCACGTATGGCCCCTGGCGCCCACCGGCACCGTGGCGGGCCGCGCGGGCACCTTTATGGCGGGTGCGGCCCGCCTGGAGATGCGGGTGGTGGGCCAGGGCGGCCACGCGGCCATGCCCCACCTGAGCGTCGACCCGGTGGCCTGCGCGGCCAAGATCATCACCGAACTCCAGACCATTGTTTCCCGGGAGCTGGACCCGGTGGAAGGCGGCGTCGTCACCATCACGGGCCTGCAGGCGGGCGAGGCCCACAACGTCATTCCGCCCGAAGTGCGCCTGTGGGGGACGGTGCGCTCCTTGACAGCCCAGGGGATGGAGTTTATCCAACGGCGGGTGCGGGAGATGGCCGTCCACGTGGCCGCGGCCAATCGTTGCCAGGTGGAGGTGGACTTTCCCGGCACCGGGTACCCGCCCACCATCAACGACGCGGGCGCGTGGCGGATGGCCCGGTCCGTCGCGGCCCAGCTGCTGGGCGACGACGGGGTGGCGGAGATGCCGCCCTTTATGGGGGCCGAAGACTTCGCCTTTTACTTGCAGCGGGTGCCGGGGTGTTTCCTGGGCCTAGGGGTGCGCAACGAGGCCGTCGGCGCCGTCCACCCGGTGCACCACCCGCGGTTTCGGCTGGACGAGGCCGCGCTGCCCATCGGCGCCGCCCTGCACGCCGCCTTGGCGGTCCAGGCCTTGGCGGAGTTGGGCTAGACCGTTCCGAGCTCCGGTTCATCGCCCCGGACCAGGTGGGCCCGGGGCTCTAGGCGCGGGTAAGGAATGGCGCGGCTCAGGGCCTCGCCGGCCAGGGACGGGTCTTGGTCCACCAACTGCAGCACCCGCTGGGTATGGGCCAGCACGTGGTTCACGTCGATGCCCAGGTAATGGGGGCGGTAGGGCGGCAGTTTGCGCTGCACCTTGGCCAGCTGTTTGCGCACGCCCGTGGGGTTGCCCCGCTGGGCGTGGACGAAGGCGCTGGCGTAGATGATCAAGCCCTGGTAGAAGTCGCTGCGCTGGGTGCGCCACGGCTCCTCCAGCACCTCGTGGCTTTCCCAGTACTGCCCCGCGTTGAACAAACGGACAAACTCCAGGAATGGGGCCGGCCACGGGCCGCGCTGCCGATGGTTGCCCATGGAATCCCTCCCGCCAAAGGAGGTGGCTCCCCCAAAGAGGCAGCTCTCCCAGAGGGGCTGCTCCTCCCAGAGGGCCTACGTTCCCACAGGGACTCCTCCCACTCCGGAGGCTTCTTCTATGGGCCGCTGGATACCTACCGAGAACGGCGCCGCGGATCAGCCGAAAAGGGGGATGACGTAGCGGGCCAAAAACCACAGGACGGCACCGACGATGATGACGACGGCACCCCACTTGATGGCGGCGGTGCCGGCGCTTTCGCCCCCGGCGGGCGGCTCTTGGGGCGTGCTCATTTGCTCACCCCCGTGAACCCGTGACTGATGCCAGCAAGGAACGCGTCGCTGGCACGGAAAGTTTTCCCGGGGGCGGGAAGGAACATGCACGCGGCCGGATCCAGGGCCCTCCAGCCTGGGAAAGACCGGTGTCGCTCCACAAAACAAGGCCCGGCTGCCCGCGGGCAGCCGGGCCGGGGCAAGCCCCACCGCCGTGGAGGCGTTACATCTTGCTCATGAGCTTCTGGGCGATCTCGTAGATCTCCGCCGGATCGTACTCGGGCGCGTAAATCTCCGGCGCCTCGGGCAGATCCGCCAGCGGACCGCCCTCCATGGGACCGTCCACCACTTCCAGCTCGCCCTCGCCCGACGGCGCGGGGCCCCGCCAGATCTTGTCCATGTCCTTGTAGTCCTCATAGCTGAAGCGGTAGAGCTTGCGGTCGTATCCCCGCTCGATGTACTTGCGGGCTTCGGGGAACTTGCTGTTGTCGATGTTGGGAATGGGCAGCATCTTGGTCACATCCACGCCCGTCAGCGACTCCAGGGCCTTGCCGTAGGCCAGCGCGTGGGTGCCGCCCCGCACCAGCAAGTACCCGATCATTTCCCGGGCCACCGGATGGTCGGTCATCTCGTACACCCGCAGCTTATGGGTGCGAGCCCCGTTTTCCAGGAAGAAGTTGTGCAGCAGGTCCAGGATGAGGTTGCCGCTGGAGAAGACGTAGTCGCCGTTCCAGTGGCCGCCCATGGAGTTGCCCACCAGCGAGGCGTTGCCCGTGGCGATGAAGTGGTGGGTGTTGCGGGCGTCCTTGCCGGCGCCCAGGGGCGTGCTGGTGCCCTTGTGCCTGTCGTTGGCGCCGTTGAGCAGGGAGTTGATGGTGGCGGCCACCAGCTCGATGTGGCCCAGCTCCTCCGTGGCGATGTTCGCGATCAGATCGTAGTAGGGCTTGAGCTTTTCGCGGCCGCGGAAGTTAAAGGACTGGTACATGTAGTTCATCAACGTGGACATCTCGCCAAAGCGACCGCCCAGAAGCTCCTGGACCGCCGCGGCGGCGTTCGGATCGGGTTCCCGGTTTTGCGGCAGCTCGATCTGCAGCTTGTCGATCCGTAGAAACATCTGACCACCCTTCCTTTCGATGGTTTTCGATTTAAGCATAACAGAAAGGGCGCGGAAAGGCAAAACGGCCGCCGGTGCCGGCGGCTAGATTCGAAAACCAAAGGATTTCGGTGGAATATTCGCGGTGGGCAGCGGGGCTCCAGCAGCCGTCATTGGACGCCGAGGCGCCGCAGCAGTTGGTCGGCCGCCTGGAAAGCCGCGATCTCCCGGCGGCCGACGGCGTCGATGAGGCGCTGCCGTTCCGCGGCGGTGCCGTCCTTGGCCAGGGCCCGCTCCAGCTGCATGAGCAGGGCCTCCTGCAGCTCGGCTTCGGCCTGCCGCCGGACAATGGCCTCCCAGCGGCCCGTGGCCTGCAGGTGACGGCGGTGGTCGTCGAAGGCGTCGGCCAGCCGGTCCATCCCGGTGCCTTTGGTGGCCACGGTGCGCACGATGGGCGGGACCCACGCGTCTTGGGGCGGCGTTTCCCCCAGGGCCTGGGCCGTGGCCTGGCCTACTTTGAGCATGGCTTCGATCTCGGCGGCGGTCTTGTCGGCCCCCTCCCGGTCGGCTTTGTTGACCACGTAGACGTCGGCGATTTCCAGGATGCCCGCTTTGAGCATCTGGATGTCGTCGCCGAGACCCGGGACGGAGACCACCGCGGTAGTGTGGGCGATGGTGCGCACTGCCACGTCGGACTGGCCGGCCCCGACCGTTTCAATGAGGATGACGTCCTTGCCAAAGGCGTCCAACATGTGCACGACGCTGCGCACGCTGCGGGACATGCCGCCCAGCTGGCCCCGGGAGGCCATGCTGCGGAAGAAAATGCCGTCGGTGCGGTCGCCCATCGGCATGCGGATGCGGTCGCCCAGCACCGCGCCGCCGGTGAGGGGGCTGGAGGGGTCCACGGCGATGACCCCGACCCGGCGGCCCCGCCGCACGTACTCGTGGGCCAGGGCCCACACCAGGGTGCTCTTGCCGGCCCCGGGCGGACCGGTGATGCCGATGACATGGGCCTTGCCCGTGTGGGGGTGGATTTCCCGCAGGACGTCGGGCAAGGCAGGTCCGCCGTCGTCGGCGACGGTAATGAGGCGGGCCAGGGCCCTGCGGTCGCCCGCCAGGAGGCGGCGGGCCAACGTCAGCATGTCACCGGCCACCTTCATCCCTCCTCCGGCGCGATGTGGACCAGCCGAGCGCCGCTGTTGACGGTGGCGCCCTCCGTGACGCCCACGGCCTTGACGATGCCCGCCGCGGGCGCGGTGATCTCGTTTTCCATTTTCATGGCCGTCAGTACCAGCAGCACGTCGCCGGCTTGGACGGCGTCGCCCGCCTGCACCCGCACTTCGGTCACGGTGCCGGGCATGGGGGCCGGCACCCAACCGTCGTCCAATCCGCCGGCCGGGGCCGCGGCCCCGGCGGGCGCGGGGGCATCGGGGGCGGATCCGCTGCTGCCCGGCGCGGGGGCAGCCGCGGCGGGCGCGCCTTGGAGGAGCTCGGTGGCGGGCAACTCCTCGACGATGACCTCGTGCCGCACGCCGTCAACGGTGATCGCGAACCGCCGGCGCTGGCCATAGCCGGTTTGCACGGTGATTCCTCCTGTCCGTGGCGGGATTGATCAAGCGGCGGCGCTGCTCCATCAGCTCCAGCCGCCCGGCCGTGCCCCACAAAGCCCGGGCCGCCGCGGGCGTCGGGGCGGGGGTTACGGCCACGATCCGGTGCGGCCCCGGCACCACCGCGGCCACCGCGGCCGCGATGGCCGCCAGCCGGCGCCGGTGGGCCGCCCGCCCATGGGCGGCTGCTGCTGGGCCCGGTGGCTGTGCCGCCGCGGCCGGGCGAGTCCCGGCCGCGCCATAGGCTCCCGAGGCGGAAGGATTGCTCGCCGTTCCTCTGCGGGCGGCGTCGGCCAGTTCCCGCGCCGCCGCGCGGATGGCCCCTTCGGGCACCGCGGTTTCCGCAAAGCGGGTGTCGATGCGCCCCGCGGCGAAGGCGGGCTGGGCCAGCACCGCCAGGTGAAAGGGGATGGTGGTGGGCACGCCTTCGATGCGAAACTCCCGCAGCGCGCGGCCCATGCGGGCCAGGGCTTCGGCCCGGTCGGGGGCCCAGGCGATGACCTTGGCCACCATGGAGTCGTAGAACGGCGGGATGCGCCAGCCCTCCCGGGCGGCCGCGTCCACCCGGATGCCCGGTCCCGCGGGCGGCAGCCAGCGGGTGATGCGGCCGGGCCCCGGTGCGAAAGAGTTGAGGGGATCTTCCGCGTTGATCCGGCATTCGATGGCCCAGCCCCGGGGCACCAAGTCCGCCTGGGACCAAGGCAAGGGCTCTCCGGCCGCGATGCGGATCTGGGCGGCGATGAGGTCCAGGCCGTAGCGCACCTCCGTCACCGGGTGCTCCACCTGGATGCGGGTGTTGACCTCGAGGAAGTAAAAATGGCCCGAGGGATCCAGCAGGAATTCCACCGTGGCCGCATTGACGTAGCCCAGCGCGCTCAACAGGCGCACGGCGGCCTCGCCCATGGCCTGGCGCAGGCCGGGCGAAAGAGCCGGCGAAGGGGACTCCTCAATGAGCTTTTGGTGCCGCCGCTGCACGGTGCAGTCCCGCTCGCCCAGATGCACGACCTTGCCGTGGGCGTCGGCCAGCACTTGGATTTCCACGTGCCGGGCGCCTTCCAAATACTTTTCCAGATACACCGCCGGCGATTTGAAGGCCGCTTCGGCTTCCGACATGGCCCGGGGCAAGAGGCGCTGGAGCTCGTCTTCGTCCCGGGCTACCCGCATGCCCCGGCCGCCGCCGCCCGCCACCGCCTTGATGAGCAAGGGATACCCGATGGCCGCCCCGTGGCGGAGCGCGGTCTCCACATCGGTCACCGGCTCGCTGCCCGGCAGACAGGGGATGCCCAGGGCCATGGCCGAGGCCCGGGCCCGGTCCTTCTCGCCCAAGTGCTCCATCACGTCCGGCCCGGGGCCGATGAAGGCGATGCCCGCTTCCCGGCACAGGCGGGCGAAACCGGCGTTTTCCGCCAGGAACCCGTAGCCGGGGTGGATGGCGTCCGCTCCCGCGTCCTGGGCCGCCTTGACGATGCGCTCCCCGTCCAGGTAACACCATGGATCGCCCAGGGGAAGGGCCACGTCGGCCAGCTCCACCGGCAGCGAGTCCGCGTCGGCATCGCTGTGGATGAGCACGCTCTCTATCCCCAGCTCCCGGCAGGTGCGCACGATGCGCAGGGCGATCTCGCCCCGGTTGGCGATGAGTACGCGACGAAACATGCAACGACACCCCTTCAACAACCGGCGGCGCCGGGGGCGCCGGGCACCAACCGGAGGCTCGGGCAGCCACAGGGCCCGGCCCCGGCGGCCTACAGCGGGATGTTGCCGTGCTTCTTGGGCGGCCGGTCCTCCCGCTTGTCGGCCAGGGCCGCCAGGCCCTCGATGAGCCGCGCCCGGGTTTCCCGGGGATCGATGACGTCGTCCACCATCCCCCGGGCGCAGGCGACGTACGGATTCGCGTACCGCTCCCGGTACTCCCGGGTGCGCTGGGCCAAGAGGGCCTGGGGGTCGCTGGCGTGGGCCAGCTCGTTGCGGTACAGGATCTGGGCTGCCCCTTCCGGCCCCATGACCGCGATTTCCGCCGTCGGCCAGGCAAAGGACAAGTCCGCGCCGATGCCCCGGCTGCTCATGGCCACGTAGGCGCCGCCGTAGGCCTTGCGCAGGATGACGGCCAGCTTGGGCACCGTCGCCTCCGCGTAAGCGTAAAGGATCTTCGCGCCGTGGCGGATGATGCCCCGGTGTTCTTGGGCCACCCCCGGCAGGAAGCCCGGCACGTCCACAAAGGTGAGCAGCGGGATGTTGAACGCGTCGCAGAAGCGCACGAAGCGGGCGATCTTGTCGGACGCGTCGATGTCCAGGCAGCCGGCCAACACGCGCGGCTGGTTGGCCACGACGCCCACCACTTGTCCCGCCAGGCGGCCGAAGCCGACCACCGCGTTGGGGGCGAATTCCTGGTGCACTTCCAGCAGCTGCCCGCCGTCCAGCACCCGGTACAGCACCTGTCGCACGTCGTAGCCGCGGTTGGGGGAGGTGGGCACCACCGACAGCAGCTCGTCGGGGTGGCCGGGCGGATCCGCAGGCTCTGCCGCGGGCGGGGGCTCGGTGTTGTTGGCGGGCAAGTAGGCCAGCAGCTGCCGCACAAGGCCCAAGCACTCGCCCTCCGATGAGGCCCGGAAATGGGCCACGCCGCTCTTGGTGCTGTGGGTGGCCGCGCCCCCCAGCTCCTCAAAGGTCACGTCCTCGCCAGTGGCGGCCTTGGTGACCTGGGGGCCCGTGATAAACATCTTGCTCACGTGGTCAGCCACAAAGGTAAAGTCGGTGAGGGCCGGGGAGTACACCGCGCCGCCCGCGCACGGCCCCAAGATGACCGAGATCTGGGGGATGACCCCCGACAGGCGCGCGTTGCGGGCGAAAATTTCCCCGTAGGCTCCCAGGGCATCCACGCCCTCTTGGATGCGGGCGCCCCCTGAGTCGTTGATGCCGATGATGGGGGCGCCGGCCCGGTAGGCCAAGTCCATGACTTTACAGATCTTGCGGGAGTGGAGCTCCCCCACGGAGCCGCCGAAAATGGTGAAATCCTGTGAAAAGCAAAAGACAGGCCGGCCGTGGATGCGCCCCCAGCCGGTGACCACCCCTTCGCCGACGGGGGCGTCGCTGTCGGGCGGGCCGGCCTCCTGGCGGACAAAGGGGTCGATCTCGACGAAGGTGCCCGGGTCCAGCAAGGCCGCCAAGCGCTCCCGGGCCGTGCCCTTGCCCGAGGCCCGCTGCTGCGCGATCCGGCGCTCCCCGCCGCCGGCGGCGCTCTTGGCCCGCCACGCCGCGAGCTGCTCCAGCTTTTGCTGCATCGAAGAATTCGCCAACGATCCAGGCCTCCTTACCCTCTCTGGCCTTCCTGGCCTGCGGGGGCCCCCGCGCGCCCTAGGGGCCATGGGCCCCTCAGGCGCTGTCGGCCTCCCGGTGCTCGCCGAACACTTCCCGCAGCACGCCGCAGATCTCGCCCACCGACGCGTAAGCCTCGACGGCCCGAATCAGGTGGGGCATCAAGTTGTCCCGGCCCGCGGCCGCCTCCCGCACCGCTGCCAGGGCCGCCCGCACCGCGTGCGGATCCCGCTGCCGGCGCACCCGCTCCAGCCGCTCCACTTGGGCCCGCTCCTGGGCTTCGTCCACCTGCAGAATCTGGGGTTCCTGCCCAACGTCCGTCTGGTAACGGTTGACGCCCACCACGATGCGCTCGCCCGACTCCACTTGCTGCTGCCAGCGGTAGGCGCTGTCCTCGATCTCCCGCTGCATAAAGCGCTGTTCGATGGCCCGCACGGCTCCGCCCAGCTCGTCGATGCGCCGGATGTAGTCCCGGGCCCGCTCGTAGATGGTTTGGGTCAAATGTTCGACGTAGTAGGAGCCGCCCAG
>Ga0079224_100010169_pt1 | contig 12891 bp, 11 predicted proteins | sample Stecom2015_FD_80414 | JGI IMG/M metagenome (GOLD analysis project Ga0079224, IMG submission 80414) | Agricultural soil microbial communities from Utah to study Nitrogen management - Steer compost 2015 | ecosystem: Environmental > Terrestrial > Soil > Agricultural land | place: USA: Utah...
AATCCGGTGCGCAGTGGAGAAGCCATTCATGTAAATTTGGCGGATGATGGTAAGATAAATCAAATTAAGGTTTCTGACCCTTCTGGGCGTTTGTACAAAACCTGGGTGTCGGAAGCGCAGAAGAATTATATCCGTACATCGGGCTGGCCTCCGGGTTTGTATATCCTGGAGATTGGTTTTAAGGACCGGACCCGGTCAGTTCATAAAGTTGTAGTGTACTGATTCCTGACTATGTATGTTTTGATGAGGTTGGTCATTTTATTATTGTAACAGAAAGCAATTTCCTTGCGTGATATGTCTCAAGATCTTGCCCCAAAAATTAAACTTCCGATGCGAATCATATTACTTCCTGTTTCCAGTGCAATTTTGTAATCGGAGGACATACCATAACTTCTTATTTCAAATTCATTGTCATCAGCGAAATATGAATTTTTTAAATGTTCGAAAATTTTCTCCAGGGTTTGAAATTCAGCCCGAATCATATCTTCGTTTTCGGTAAATGTCGCCATTCCCATTACACCTTTGATTTTGACAAATGGATAATCTTTGCTTCGAAATGTAGAAATGAAGTCATCTATTTCCTGAGGAGCAATTCCAAATTTGGAATCTTCCCGGGCAATTTTGATTTGGAGAAGAACAGGAACTATTCTTCCTACCCGCTTCCCTTGTTTGTTGATTTCTTTTGCCAATGAAATTCGATCCAGGCTATGGATTAAGGAGATGAAGGGTGCAATGAATCTGACCTTGTTGGTTTGGAGATGCCCGATCATATGCCATCGGATATCTTCGGGCAATTCACCTACTTTATCGATAAGTTCCTGTACTTTGTTCTCCCCAAAGTCCCGCTGGCCCTGTTCATAAATTTCCAGAATTCTTTCCGGTGTATGGGTCTTGGAAACCGCTACCAGGGTGGCACCAGCTTTTGCGCTTTCCTTTTGCAATTCCTCTAAATTCATAAATTTCATTTTAAAACAATCCGTGCAATTGACTGGAGACCTTATCGATGACCGTTCCAAGATCGGATGGATCATTCTTAAAATCAAGCTCGTCGGAGTTGATAATGAGTTTTGGCCCCTCGTTGTAACTTTCAACCCAATCCTCGTAGCGTTTGTTTAATTTTTTCAAATAATCAAGACTCATATTGCCTTCATATTCGCGCCCCCGGCTCTGGATATGGGCTACCAGTGTTGGGATACTAGCCCGTACGTATATTAACAAATCCGGTGGAGAAATCTGGGCATTCATCGTTTGAAACAACTGAAAATAATTATCAAAATCTCTTTTATACATGAGACCCATGGCATGTAGATTGGGTGCAAATATATAGGCGTCTTCGTAGATAGTCCTGTCCTGGATCACCGTTTGGTCTCCTTGTTGAATCTGAACAATTTGGGCATATCTACTATTCAGAAAATAAATTTGCAGGTGGAACGCCCATCTTTTCATATCGTCATAGAAATCGACAAGATAGGGATTGGCTTCCGTGTTCTCATAATGCGCTTCCCAACCAAAATACTTGGAAAGACTGTGAGTGAGTGTGGTTTTCCCGGCTCCTATGTTGCCAGCAATTGCGATATGTTTGACTTTGTCCATATTTTCCTTTAGCTTACTCTAAGGCATTGTGTGATAGATGAATCTTCCACAGGTAAGACAAATTGCTGTCGGTAAATGACATCTCCCAGGGAGAGATGTTCGATGAGAGCCATTGGTGATTCCTTTTTGCACAAGAATTTTCCTGGAATTATTCCGGGAAAAAATCATGATAAGGAATGGGCTCTGGAAACTCCGAAAAGTTTGATTTAATTCACCTACAACCTTCTAGAGTTCTCCTTACCTGTAAAAATTCATTACTCACTATTGAGCCAAAATAAGGATAAAATTTCCTTTGTCAAACTTCTGATTATTTTTGCTTTTGTCTGCGAGGGGTCCTGGATTTTGATCTCCCATTCTTTGCAGGACCAGTCATTGATTTTCGGTTTGCAAAAAATGCCTGTTTTCTGCGTGCTTTTTCCTTGTTAAATTCCTTTCTTTCCGCCGCGGTCATGGGTTTGTCCGTTTGAGGATAGGGGTTGTCGCCAACCACTTCAATCCTTTGCTGGATCAGATTTTCAATTTCCCGAACCAGGATATTTTCTTCGGGCTCGCTGATGGAAATGGCAATCCCTTCTTCTCCGGCACGTCCTGAGCGTCCGATACGGTGCACATAGGTTTCGGATTCCAGAGGAATATCATAATTGATGACATATTTCAATTTGTCTATATCGATGCCCCTGGAAGCTATATCGGTAGCTACAAGGACCCTTACCTTTCCACTTTTGAAGTCTTTCAATGCTTTCTGTCGCTGACCCTGGGATCGGTCTCCATGAATGGCAGCTGCTTTGATTTGATGCTGAGAGAGTTTCCTTGTAATTCGGTCTGCCCCGTGTTTGGTCCTTGAAAACAACAAAACCTGATCTTTATCGTCATCCTCCAGGATGTGGAGCAGCAGGTCATTTTTCGAGTTGCGGTTGGTATAATAGATATACTGTTGTACGGTATCAGCAGTCTTGTTTTCAGGAGAAATATCAATTCGTTTTGGCTCCGTAAGTATTGATTTTGAAAGTTGAAGAATACTGTCCGGGACTGTTGCTGAGAAGAAAAGGGACTGTCTCTTCTTCGGGATCAATCGAATGATTTTCTGAATATCATTGATGAAACCCATATCGAGCATACGGTCTGCCTCATCGAGGACAAAGATCTTTATATTGGAAAGGTCAATAAATCCCTGTTCTGTAAGATCGAGCAAACGTCCGGGAGTCGCAGTAAGAATGTCCACACCCCCTCTGAGTTTCTGCACCTGACGGTTTTGATTGACACCACCAAAAATTACGGTGTGACGGATGCTGGTATGTTTGGCATACCAACGGATATTGTCGTCAATTTGAAGTGCCAGTTCGCGTGTAGGACTGAGGATCAATGCAAGAATGCCCGAATGGTATTTTTGCTGATTTTTAAGTAGTTGTAATTTTTGAATAATAGGGAGTGCGAATGCGGCTGTTTTTCCAGTGCCGGTTTGAGCACATCCCAGGATATCATGATTCTGAATTATATAAGGAATAGCTTGTTCCTGAATAGATGTGGGTTGATCATACCCTTTTTCGGCCAATGCCCTAAGTATAGGTTTAATAAGATTAAGATCTGTAAATGTCATAAATTTTGGTTTGATTGGTAAATACTTCGCCTGTTCTTTTGCAGTGGCAAAGTCAGGCAGATGGTGTTAATTGATTGATAATCAGATGGATGTGTCTTGTAGTGTGGCCATTGTCGGTGCAAAGGTATGTTTTTTATCCGATATATTCACCAGACTGCTTATTTAAATTCTCGCTTAAAGGTTGTTTTGTTTCCACAGCCATCGGAAACGGTTAATTCAAACTGGTGACTCGACCTGTTATTATAATTTTGGAAATCGTCAAAAATCAGTCGCTGGTTTTTATCATCTGATTTGACCAAAGCCCATTTTCCGTCAATCATCGCGGTATATTGCAACGCTGAAAAGGAATGAAGGTTATCTGTAACCTTAAAATACCACAATCGGGAATTCTGCGGATGAAATTCAATTATGGGTGGCAACGTGTCTTTTATCAGGCAATAATCAGTCAGATTTCGGATCAGAGCAACGAATTGATTTTGTTCACGTTGTGTGGGTATAGCTGTATATCGGGTACCCGAACAACGTGCCAGGGTCCATTTCTCTTTGTCGGCCAGGGGAATATCTGACCGGAGGAGTAATGTAGCATTTTCGTATAGCGGGACCTGGGGCTCGTTCATATGGATCATGACCATATCTTCCCCATCCTTGACGGTTACTTCTTCAAACAGGTATAGTCTTTGATCCCGTACAAAACTACGGGCGGGGAAAATGATAGAAAACTGGTCCAGATTGATGCGGGTACTTCTTCCAGCCTTTACCACGTAGTTGTACATCCATTCATAATCGATCGAGGGCTGATCTACTTGCCGGATAGAGAAGGTTAGGGTAGAGGTATTTCCCTGATAATCTCGGGCTTCTACCCGATATTGCTGATTTTGGAAGGGCCGGGGTTTGAAAAGACCAGCTTGATTATTGGAAAGTTGAGTGGTAATGGAATTGCTGGAATACCGAAGATTATGATAGACTGCATTGGAAGTACCATCTGTGATATGGTCTATATGCTCTTTGTAATACAGCCGGTCGGATGTGGTCAGCGAGTCGAATACCGTACGAAACACCAGGATGGAATCTTTGTACATTGACAGACTGTGGATTCCGTTCCGGTTGTGTGTATTTTCATGTAGATCTATCACATCCACCCCCAGGGAATATTTAAAGGCATTGAGTGTCAGATTGCCTGCATCGTATCTCCCCCTCCCCAACGCACGGACTGAAATGTTTTTCTCCTGATATTCTCTGCCAAAATCGTCGTGATAATTGATCTTAAGATTTCTGAACTGGGGGGGTGTTTTGTCTTCCAGGTCTGGGAGCACCCATAAAGGATTGTATCGCGTTCCGGATTCGTGCCTCACTTCCAGATGGAGGTGTCTCCCGAAAGAAAAACCAGTATTTCCCATCACCCCTATGAACATCCCTTGTGTCACAGGGTATTGGGTGGAATCCAACTCAATCGAAACCTCAAACGATTGTTGTAGATGCTGATGGGCGTACACCAGAGAATCCAGAGTAGGGTTAAATCGATCCAGGTGACCGTACAGGGATTTGAATCCATCTGCGTGTTGCAGGATCAGGGCATTTCCGTAGGAACTGCTCCGAACCAGGATTTCCTTGACAAAGCCATCTGCAACAGCCAGGATTTCCTGTGGGCCCCCGACATTGGGTTTGATATCGATGCCAGCATGATAATGACTGCCCCGTAATTCCCCAAATGTTCCGGAAAGTAGTACCTGTCCCGATATGGGTGGTTGCCATCCTAAGGGTTGGGCAATTCCGGTCAGACCAAAGACTACAAATAGAACTACATACATCAACTTTCCCATAAATCATCTATTTCATTGGCCAAATATTCCATTGCCGTCCAGTAATTCATTTTATTGTTTTTTATTTCTTGCCTGAGATGTTCGTATAAACCTTTTAATCGGGCATGCGATTGTACTTTGCGAAGAATAAGGTCCTGAAAACCTTTACCCATCCAATGCATTAATTGATCCGAGTTCAGAGGGGTCCTGGAATTCGAATTCAGGCTTCCGAATAAGTCCTGCATGGACTGCTTGTCAAAGGGGGTGAGGGTGTAAAATGATATGCGGTCTTTGCCCCGATGTACTGACTCCAGAGATTGCTGCATAAGCTTTACAGTTTTTCTAGCTTCGTCGGGCTCCAGATCAACTTTGGTGACGATGATCCGGTCAACGATTTCCATGAGTCCGCGTTTCATGGTCTGGATTTCGTCCCCGGACCGTGCCATGGTCAGGTACCACACCTCGTTTGTCAGATATTGAATTTCAATTTCAGATTGCCCTACGCCCACGGTTTCTATAAAAATATAGTCAAAACCTGCAGCCTCACAGATTAGAACGGTTTCCCAGGTATTGACGTTGATCCCTCCCAAAATTCCCTTACTGGGGCTTGGTCTGATGAACACCTGTTCCATTTCAATCAGATTGGTCATACGGATCTTATCACCCAGAATACTTCCTCCAGTGGTTGTACTGGAAGGGTCAATACTAAGGATAGCGATCTGGTATGGTGTCCCTTCAAACAGTTGGACAAAACCATTGAGGAAGGTGCTTTTCCCTACACCCGGACTGCCTGTGATTCCAATCTTGACAGCTGATTTGCGCCATTCTCCGATGCTTTTCATGATCAGGGACTTGACTTCTGCATCTTCCTCTCGCTGGCTTTCAATCAGCGTAATGACCCTGGAAAGCGTTCGACGATGACCGGCCGCCAGCCCCTTGAGCATTTCTTCTATGTGGATTCCATGAACCATGCACAAATATGATAAAAATTTATAATATGTAAAAGCTTCCGGCTATCTAGTTGATATTTCATCAGACCCGGAATATTTTTGAATGCTCAATCCAGTCAGCTTGGCGTGGGAAGGATATAAGTTCGGGTATAAGAGAATCTGGTCTGGAATGGATTTGAGTGTTGGTTTAAACTATGGAAGACAATAGCTGTTAGATTGCATTATGAAACCAATAACCCTGATAATCCTGGAAAACAGGTCATAGAAATAGTGCTCTGTTTCATAAGAAATTTATACTACTGATGTGATTGTGTTTTGTCGTACCGAAGAAACGAAACCGAGCATAGGACTGACCTACGGCTTTTGGAGATGAAAGGACGGTGAAAAAGAAGCCGTCATAAGTGTAAAGAACATATGAAATAGTGCACTAAATAAAGCGAATGGAATGAAGGCAGTTATTTTTGATATGGATGGAGTATTGATCAACACGGAAAGTCATCACATGGTCATCGAACATCAGATTTTTCGTGATCTTGGACTCGAAATTACTGAAGAGGAGCGTGAACCATTTATCGGATACGCAGCTGATGAAATGTGGAGTCGTGTCATAGCGCATTATAAGCTGGATCATTCCCCGAATGATTTGTTGAATCTCAACAATGAAAGGATTATCGAATATTTTACCTCTCAGGCAGACATCGAAATGATTCCCGGGGTGAACCGTGTACTTCAATGGATCGAAGATAGAGGAATTCCTTTGGCGGTCGCATCATCCTCTTCCAGGATTGTGATGGATGTTTTGCTGGAGCAGGCCGGGCTTGACAAATATTTTAAAATTCGTGTGGGAGGTCAGGATGTGGAGAAAAGCAAACCCGCACCATTCATCTATCTGCACACTGCTGGATTGCTGGAAGTGGAGCCTGGGGAATGTGTTGTGATTGAAGATTCGACTAATGGGATCCGGGCAGCCAAAAGCGCTGGAATGTATTGCATTGGATACAAAGGAGTCGGTTTTCATGGTCAGGACCAATCCATGGCTGATGAGACGATTGCTGAATATGATGAACTTATTCCATTGTTGACACCTCTGTTTTCTGTTGGAAAGTCACCTATGTGAATCTGTTCAGATATTTTTATAATGGATTTTTTTTTGGAAGAATCAAGGGTCTTCGATAATCCAGCCGGAGAATCAGAATTTCCAAAGGATTAACGCGTAAGTGACCGATTGGTGGAAAGTTATCGAAATGAAAATGACCGGATCTGTCATCGCACCTTACTCAACTTAGGATTTCTCCGACCAACTCAATATAATACAAAGCAGTCAGACTGATTGGGTCAGGAATCAGATATCCTTGTTTGAGAATTCGGATCCGGTCGTGGAAAACCTTCTATGACATACTTCAGATAAGGCGTTATCCCTTCAGAAAAAAGAATCCGTAGTACGTAAATCGATACCCAAAAAAAAGAAAGCTCCACTGTTGGGGAATCTCCGTCTACTTAGATGCAAAATGGTTTAATGTCAGGCACATTAGTGTATTTCCATCATGAAGCCTTTTGTGGAATATACTTTTTAATGGAGTATCCCCTTTTCATTTTCGATACAAACCCTTACCTTTGCCTCCCAATAAAGCTGGCTTTGTACATCAGCAAGATTGCAACTTGCCTTCGATAACAAAAACCAACAAAAATGAAGTTACACAACCGTGTTAACCGGGCCGAACTCAAAAACAAAATGCGGAGTTCGACGGAGAAGCGACTGACACTGTCGTTTTATAAGTATTACAACATCAAGAATCCTTCTGTTTTTCGTGATCACTTGTTTATCCTGTTTTCCCGATGGGACATTTTGGGTCGTGTATATGTGGCGTCCGAAGGCATAAACGCTCAAATCTCCATCCCGGAAAGGAATTGGGATAACTTTCGGGATAATTTGGGTCAGGAAATTACCTTTCTGGAGAATATCCGGTTGAACGTAGCCCTGGAGGATAATGGGAAATCTTTTTTCGTTTTGAAGGTCAAAATCAGACCCAAGATCGTTGCTGATGGGTTGAATGACCATACTTTTGATGTGACAAAACGGGGTAAACACCTTTCGGCCATTGAGGTCAACGAGAAAGTCAACAAGGAAGGAGCCAGGTTTGTCGATATGCGCAACCATTATGAGTGGGAGGTGGGTCATTTTAAGGATGCCATTTTACCGGATGTTGAGAATTTTCGTACTGCACTTCCGGTGGTTGAGAAAATGCTGGAAGAACAAAAAGATCAACCGATCATCATGTACTGTACTGGTGGGATACGCTGTGAGAAAGCCAGTGCATACTACCTCCATCGTGGATTCAGGGAAGTTTACATGGTCGATGGAGGGATTATTGAATACGCCAGGCAATGCAAGGAGCTTGGATTAGAAAACAAATTCATAGGAAAGAATTTTGTCTTCGATGAACGACTTGGCGAAAGAATTACCGGGGAGGTGATAGCTCGTTGCCATCAATGTGGGAAACCATGCGATGAACATGTCAATTGTGTAAATGATGCCTGTCATATCCTGTTTATTCAATGCGATGAATGTGCCGAGGAATACAACGATTGCTGTTCTGTAAAATGTAAAAATTTTATGAAACTTCCGGAGGAGCAACGCGATGAGCTCCGAACTCAGGTTACATTCAATGGAACCCAATTTGGAAAAGGCAGATATAATCGATTGATGAAGGATGAGGAGCTGAAGCTTTAGTGGTGTATGGCGATACGAAGAGGGGGTGTTTCCGGCACCACAATGATAGCGTTTATCATGACCAATATCGAAATGCCAATGCCGTTCCGCTAGGTAAACCGTGCATCCTAAAGTTTACCGGTATGGGCCATTAAGAGATGTTTCCTTTTAAGGTTGATTTATGCTGTCCTTTTTATCAATGTAAAAATTGTGGATTGAATCAAAAACCTTAGCTGCGCAGGTATTAGAATATAAGCCCATAATTGATTTGCCATCGTCTGTACAAAAGGTCGATTTTTGAATAAAAGTCGTCTTTAAACTTATTTTGGGACGTGAATTGTTGCAGGTGCAAACCCAGACTTATTACATGATCGATGCCGTATTTTCCTATAATACGTATACCCGTCGTAGGTGTGAGGGAAATGCCTTTTCCCGCAAAATGAGTGGGTTGACTCCACGAAATGTGACGATCGATGTTCATGGACCGCCGAGAAATGGCACTTTCCCATGGGTTGGAGATTCCAAAATTCATACCTGCTTCCAAACCGGCAAATACCAGAAGCCGACCTTCTGTCAGATATTTTACGGGTAAAATGGACACAGGAAAGAAGGTTTCCGGTTCTCCTATGTTCATATTACTGTAACCTGCGGATACATACAAAGCGTAATTGTGTTCCCAGTCATACCCTACAGAAATTTTTCCTCCCAAACCTTGTAAATTTTTCTCTTTTTGTCCCAGTGTTGAATTGAATGCTCCCGACAGCCCCCAAATTAGGATATTCCTGTTTTTATCATAACCGGGATAAGAGTTTATGTCTGGAACTACTTTGAGTTTCAAGACCATACCTTCTGGAATATATCGAATGATCGATTCCCCTTGGCCGATAAGAAAATGGTCATTTTCAATTCCCAGCCATTCCCCTTCGATCGTTTGACCATTCCTTAGCTTGATTTTTACATCGGACTGAGCCGAAATAAATGGTACAAATACCAATAGGAGCCCCACCAGAATTAGATATCTCATGGCAGTACGAATTCAACCTGACTTATTAATTGGGGGTTGTTCACTCCGTCCATGCTGTATTGAAATATCCCTTTACTCCCCACAAAAAGTAGTGTAAATTGGGGTGTGACCAAAACATCATAGGCAGAATGGGAAGAATTAGTTTGTTCCAGGGTGAATTGTCCGGGAAGGTTGGATTTTACTTTTTTCCAACCACCCGGTCCTTCACAGATATATAGATAATCCCCCACTTTGGTGAGTCCATGGGGATTGTCCATGGGGAAAATCTGAACCCGGGTAGGGGTAAAAGGATTCTGGATATCGTATGCCTCGAGTTGATTGGTGAAGCCTCCACATTCAGTGCCACCTCTCAAGGTGACATATGCATATTCGCCATCAGAAATGACCGGATCGCAGGATTGGATATGCGCTGTGGTGGAAACAAATTCCGGTGTGCCGGAATGGGAGACATTGTATATATGCATTCCGTTTGTAGTACCTATATAAAGATGCCCCTCAAACGGATATATGGTTTCTGCAGTAAATGCCACGTTGGTGGATGCATGTTTTACAGGCTGATCGGGTGTGGTGATATCGATTGTTTCCAGGGAATGGTCAGATAACACATAAAGATATTCACCAAATGTAGTGAACCGGGCCATGGATCCACCTACGCCAATGGTGGAAGGTGAATTTCCTGACTCTACTACCGCTTTGGCGTTGTTCACCGCTGCAAATTGTAAATTTGCTGACGGAGTAAAAGCCTCGAAATCAAAGAACAATCGATCATTGAAGGAAAAGATCAGTGAGTTGTATCTCTGATCATTACAGTCTATCTCTATCGCTTCATCTGTGCTTTCATAGTAAGCCAAAATTCCCTGATCCGACGACTGTGCCCGGTGGAGTTGGAATACATCAGATATCCGATTGACCTGAAGGGGTTGATCTACATCCGTAATGTCAAGGACTACCAGGTCTTCCAGTTTGTTTGCATACAACATATTACTTTTAACGGTAAAATGCGTATTTCCCGGGATTTCTATAAAACCCTTTACATTCGGGGATTGTGGATTATGGTTGTCGATGATATGGATTCCTCGCTGAAATTCATTGACGAAAATGTAAGATCCATACGCATAAATGGTGCCGGTGTTTTCCATGGGGCGGGCCAAAGTATATTCAGCGGGTGCATCAAATTCCTCCTGCGTGATGAAAACAGGTTCATAATGGAGATACTTTTTCGTATGAACACAGGTGTCTTTGACGCAACTATGCATGGTGAATAAGCCCAGAATTGTAACAGACAGGTAAAATATTGCTTTCATGTGAATGGGTTTTACCCTCTATTACACAATGCGAAAGGAAAAGGTTAGTCGAAAGTCAAAATTTATTTAAAAATTCGAGAACATGTTCCAAAAGGGCAGCTGAAATGGGTAACTCAGGGTTGTTGTAAGAGGTCTGATTCTCCATCAATCCACCTTTTATATCCTTGAGTACGTGATTCATGTGTGGTATAAGTTGAAGTGTTGCTTTATTACCTCCATTGTAAAGGGTCCTGGCATCGTCTGTCGTGATTTGTAGATCATTTTCACCCTGGACAATCAGAATTGGTACATCCAATTTCCCAATTTCCGTTTTAGGATCGTATTTCATGTAAGACCGTAGATAGGGTTGGACCGAAGGCCTGTACAGGCTGAGCAACATGGGATTCATTTCGTCTACGGTCTCTCCGGATTTAATACGGTGAACAATGCTGTCAGATTCCGGTACCAGGCCGGGCAATTGTTTCCCGAGCTGTTCCCGCACGATTACTTCAAATGGTCTTCCTGCTCCGGCAATGGAAATAAAGCCATCCACCTGATTGTGCTGGGCTACCAGAATGCCGATGAGAGAACCTTCGCTATGCCCGGCGATGATGAATTTGTAATCGGGAAAAGTATCTTTTAATCGGGTCAGCCATTGAGATGCATCATTGACAAAAGTCTCAAAGGTAAGTTGAGATTCATCCATGGTATGGGTGGCACTTTTACCTATGCCACGTTTGTCAAACCGCATAGTGGTGAATCCCTCCAGCACCAATGAATCAGAAAGTCCCTTCAAACTATTGTTTTTCATAAACGGATTGTTCCCATCTCTATCCGTAGGTCCCGATCCGCTAATCAGCAGGACAGCCACGGGACGGGAATTTTGGGGGACAGTCAGGGTGCCTGAAAGTTGAAAGGAATCCTGATGCATGATCCATTCCGATTCTCGAATAGCCTCGGATTGTGCGAAACCAATTGGGGTCTCAAAGACGAGAAACAGTGTGACCAGAGTCCAGGCTAGTTTAATCATCTATCATAGTTTACCGCCAAAATGTCTTTGATATAAGTCCATGGCTTCCACAACGATCTGCAGGGCTATGTCCCTGTTTTGAATATCCTCTACCACCACGGTTTTGTTTTCCAGCTTTTTATAATCCTCGAAAAAACTTTGTATTTCGAGCGAAAAATGATCGGGCAATTCTGAGATGTCATTGTAATGGCTCACGCTTTTATCGTGGGCCGCTACGGCAATAATTTTATCATCTTTTTCATTCCCATCCATCATCTGCATTACACCAATCACCTTGGCATTGACTATGCACATGGGAACGATATCCATTTGGGACAATATTAGTATATCCAGGGGATCACGATCCTCGCAATAAGTTTGGGGGATAAATCCGTAGTTGGCCGGATAATTAACGGATGAGTACAATACGCGATCTAACCGGAGTAAACCACTCGCTTTGTCCAACTCGTATTTAGCTCGGCTATTGCGTGGAATTTCAATGATACCATTGACGAAGGTCGGGGTCTGGTCCCCGATATAAACCTGGTGCCAGGGATTGAACATATACGTTCTGTTTGCATGAAATAATGGCCAAAGGTCGTCAATTTTTTTGAGAAATTTACTTGTATACTTACTTTAGCATGGGGCAGAGTGGATCACCTACAAGATTATTATTTTATGAAGAGGATTTCCTGGGATTGAGCAATATGGCGGTCGGAATGAAAACAAAGCATGTACAGCCAATCCCGGCGGGTGAGCGGTCCCAATGCAGGATGAGGGTATGTCTCTAAACTTTGCAGGTCAAATTGGCTGTTTTTTAACTGGTTCATGATTTCGTTCCGAATTTCCTGGAATTCCGCCAGAAGTTGTTGCCTGGATTTATCAGTTTGAGTGGGTTGTAGCATTTTGAGACTTCGTATTTTCCG
>Ga0079224_100010170_pt1 | contig 12891 bp, 13 predicted proteins | sample Stecom2015_FD_80414 | JGI IMG/M metagenome (GOLD analysis project Ga0079224, IMG submission 80414) | Agricultural soil microbial communities from Utah to study Nitrogen management - Steer compost 2015 | ecosystem: Environmental > Terrestrial > Soil > Agricultural land | place: USA: Utah...
CGCGCCCTCGACGAGTGCCGGGTTCTCGCGTTCCAGGTCGGCGGGTCCCTGCACCAGTCGCCCGCGCACCCGCGCGCCGAAGCCAGGCGCGTGACGTTCGATGGCCGCCTCCATGCGGTCGGCGAACCGGCGGGCCGCGTCGGCGTCCCGCACCTGGCCAGCCGGTACGTGCGCGTACGCCCACGCCGACTCGTGCCCGGAGGGTGCGCGTGCCGGGTCAGCGGTGGCCATCTGGCCGACGACGAGCAGCGGATCCCGGCACGCGGTGCCGAGTTCGAGGTCGAGACCACACCGTGCGAGCTCCGCGATCTCTCCTCCGATGTGGACCGTGCCCGCCAGCCCGGCCTCGGCCGCGGTCCACGGAATGGGTCCGGACAACGTCCAGTTGACCTTCACGGTCGCCGCGTCCCAGCGGAAACCCCGGAGGTCGCGTCGCAGCCGCGCGGGTATCGCCTCGGCCCGCAGCAGGCGTTCGTACAGCAGCGGTGCGGGCACGGCAGCCAGCACGGCCCGCCTCGCCCGCAGGGGCGCACCCGCGACGACGCCGACGGCCCGCGAACCCGACGTGACGATCCGTGTGACCGGCCGGTCGCAGTCGATCCGCCCGCCCCGCGCGCGGAGCCGGCGCACCAGCGCCGCGGTCAGGGACCCGGCACCGCCCTCCGGCACCGGGAACCCCACGTCCTGGGCGAGCATCGACAGCAGCCAGCCGAACACCGCACTGCCCGCCTGGGCGGGCCCCAGGTCGGTGTGCAGCGCGTTGCCCGCCGCGACGGCGGGTGCGCCCGCGCCGCGGAACCGTTCGGCGGCCCATGCCGTGACCGGCATCGCCGCCGTCCTGGCCAGGCGCGTGCCGTCCGCGGCTCCGGCCGCCCGGGCCAGGCGCGCGGCCGCCCGCACGGGTGGAAAGGGCGTGAACAGCGCGTCCAGCAGCGGGTCCCGCAGGCGGTTCCACAGCGCGACCTCCGCCGCCCACGCCTCGCCGTCGCCCACCGCGAACGACTCCAGTGAGGCCGACGTGACCTCCGGATCGCGCGACACGAGCGCCACCCGGTCGTCGGGCAGCACGTGCGCGAGTGCCGCGGGAGCGTGCCGCCACCGCAGGCCGTACCCGTCCAGTTCGAGTCCACGCAGGATCGGCGAGGCCACGGCCATCGGATAGAACGCGCTGAACAGGTCGGTGACGAAACCCGGCTCGATCACCTCGCCGCTGCGCACGGCACCACCCGGCGACGACGTCGCCTCCAGCACCACCACGTCCCATCCGGCGTCGGCCAGCAGATTGGCCGCGACCAAGCCGTTCGGCCCCGCACCGATGACCACCGCGTCGGCCGTCTCGGCCCGGGAGAATCCAGTCACGGCATCTGTGTACCCGACCTCCCCGGCGCCGTCACCGCATCGCGTGACCTACAGTGCCTCTCGCACCGACACGGGAGGCGGACATGACGCAGCGCGGCGGCATCGTGAGGAGGCTCGCGGAACTCGCGGGCACGTGGTTCGGACTTCTCGTCCTCCTGGGTGGGGTCGTCGGCATGCTCGTGCCGGAGCAGGTGTCCGGGTTGACCGACTACGTGTCGCTACTGCTCGGCATCATCATGTTCGGGATGGGTCTCACGTTGCGTGCGGCCGATTTCGCCCTCGTGGCCCGCAGGCCGCTGGCCGTCCTGTTCGGACTGCTGGCCCAGTTCGTCATCATGCCGTTCACCGCCTGGGGCATCGCGCAGCTGTTCGGCCTCACCGGCGCACTGCTCGTGGGCATGGTCCTCGTCGGATCGGCACCGGGCGGGACGGCCTCGAACGTCATCGTCTATCTCGCCAAGGGTGACGTCGCCCTGTCGGTCACCCTGACCTCGGTGTCGACGCTGCTGGCTCCGTTCCTGACGCCGCTGCTGATCCTACTGCTCGCCGGTTCCGACCTGCCCGTCGGCTTCGGCGACATGTTCGTCTCCATCGCCCAGGTCGTACTCCTGCCCGTGCTCGCAGGCATCGTGCTGCGCGCGATCGCCGACCGGGCCGTCCAGCGTGTACTCCCCTACCTGCCGCTGGTGTCGGTGCTCGGCATCGTGCTGGTGGTGACCGGCATCGTGGGCGCCAACGCCGAGACGATCGCGACCAGCGGGTGGTTGCTGATGCTCGCCGTCGTGGTGCACAACGCCGCGGGCCTCGGGCTGGGCTACGGCGCCGCGCGGCTGGCCGGACTCGACGAGTCCGCCCGCCGCGCCGTCAGCGTCGAGGTGGGCATGCAGAACTCCGGTCTGGCCTCCAGCCTGGCGACCACCCACTTCACCGCGGCGGCGGCACTGCCCGGCGCGGTGTTCTCCGTGTGGCACAACCTGTCCGGCTCGCTGCTGGCCTCCTTCTGGGCGCGCAGGCCACTGCGGCGCACCGGCGACGAACCCTCCGAGCGCGCCGCGTCCTGAGCGCGGGACGCGCGCCGGCGACCCTGCGGCGTCACCCGTCCAGTACCGCCGTGAGCACGTCCAGTGCGCGCTGCCGGTGGGCGTCCAACAGCGACACCACCGTCTCGACGTCGCGTTCCCGCACGGCGTCGAGGATCCGGCCGTGGTCGCCCACGGTGCGTTCGCGCTCCTCGGGCGCGTTGTAGTACAGCGCGCGGTAGGTCTCGGTCGACTCCCACAGCAGGCGGATCAGGCGCATCGTGTGGGCCTGACCCGGCGCCTCGAGGATGCCGAAGTGGAACCGGCGGTTCGCCTCCAGTTCGGCCACGACGTCGCCGCGGGCGGCCGCGTCGGCGCAGTCGCGTTCGGCGAGTGCGATGCGGGCGAGCGCATCGTCGTCCAGCACCGGCACGGCGGCGCGGGCCGCGCGCTCCTCGAGCAGCCGTCGCAGGGCGTAGATCTCCACGAGGTCGGCCACGTCCAGCGCGGTGATCACGTAGCCGCGCCGAGGGCGGTACTCGACCTGTCCCTCCTGTTCGAGCACGCGCAGTGCCTCCCGCACCGGCGCGACGCTCACCTCCAGCCGCGCTGCCACCTCCTCCTGGCGCACGCGCTGGCCCGGACGCAGCCTGCCGGCGACGATCTCCCGGCGCAGCTGCGCGAGGGCGTGGTCGGCGGTCGTGCCCGCGGTCATCGGAACGCGGGCGGCACGCCGGCCACCGCGCCGCCGACCACGAGGGCGTGCACGTCGGCCGTGCCCTCGTAGGTGACGACCGATTCCAGGTTGGTCATGTGCCGGATCACCGGATACTCCAGGGTGATGCCGTTGGCGCCGAGCATCTGCCGTGCGGTGCGGGCCACGTGCAGTGCCGCGTTGACGTTGGCCAGCTTGCCCATGCTCACGTGTTCGGGGCGCAGCGTGCCCGCGTCCTTCATCCGGCCGAGGTGCAGCGCGAGCAGAGTCGCGCGGTTGACCTCGAGCGCCATGTCGGCGAGCTTCTGCTGCTGGAGCTGGAACGAGGCGATCGGCCTGCCGAACTGCTCACGGGTCGCGGCGTAGTCGGCGGCGGCCTCGAGGCACGCGCGGGCCGCTCCTGCCGCGCCCCAGATGATGCCGTACCGCGCCTCGTTGAGACACGAGAGCGGGCCGCGCAGCGACGTCGCCTCCGGCAGGCGCGCGGAGTCGGGCAACCGCACGTCGTCGAGTACGAGTTCCGAGGTGATCGACGCGCGCAGCGACAACTTGGCGTGGATGTCGTGCGTGGTGAATCCCGGCGTGCCGCGCGGGACGAGGAAGCCGCGGACCCCCTCGTCGGTGTTGGCCCAGACGACCGCGACGTCGGCGCGCGAACCGTTGGTGATCCACATCTTCCGCCCGTTCAGCACCCAGTCGGCACCGTCCCTGCGGGCCCTGGTGCGCATCGAACCCGGGTCGGAGCCGGAGTCGGGTTCGGTCAGGCCGAAGCAGCCGACCGCCTCCCCCGCGGCCATCCGCGGCAGCCACGTGGTCTTCTGCTCCTCCGAACCCCAGCGGTGGATGGCGTACATGGCCAGCGAACCCTGTACCGACACCATGCTGCGCAACCCGCTGTCGCCCGCCTCGAGCTCCATGCACGCCACGCCGTACGCCGTGGCGCTCGTGCCCGCGCATCCGTAGCCCTCGAGGTGCATGCCGAGGACGCCGAGCCGGCCCAGGCGTTCGGGCAGGTCCGCCGGGATCGACGCCTCCTCGAACCACGTCCCCACGTGCGGCAGGACGTGGTCGCGCACAAAGGTCCGCACCACGTCCCTGATGTCGCGTTCCTCGGGGGTGAACTGGTCGCCGACGGCGAGGAAGTCCCGCGGATCGAGCGCCGCCTTCCTGCCGTTCGCGCCGCCTGTGCTGCCGTCTGCCATACCGCTGCCTCCTGTGGACGTCGCCGGCCGGGTGCCGCGCCTTGACCCGGCACGCCGAGCACTTTAGCTTCGATTTTCGAAAATCCACCAGAAGGAGCTGCGTGCGCATGTCCTCATCGCTCGGTGACCTGCGGATCGTCGACTTCTCCCGCGTGCTCGCCGGACCGTTCGCGACTATGCTCCTGGCCGATCTCGGCGCGAGCGTGACCAAGATCGAACGCCCGGGGACCGGCGACGACACCCGCGGCTGGGGTCCTCCCCACGACGAGCGGGGCGAGGCGACGTACTTCCAGTCGGTCAACCGCAACAAGGGCTCGGTGACCCTCGACCTGCGCACCGACGAGGGGCTCGCCCGCGCCAAGGAGTTGGTGGCCGGCGCCGACGTCGTCGTCGAGAACTTCCGCCCCGGTCTGATGGACGAGCTCGGACTCGGCTACGAGGCACTCAGCGCGGCCGACCCCGCGCTCGTCTACTGCTCGATCACGGGTTTCGGTACCGGCCGCGGCGCCGAGCTGCCCGGCTACGACCTGCTGATCCAGGCGCTCGGCGGGTTGATGAGCGTCACCGGGCAGCCGGACGGCGAACCGCAGAAGGCCGGTGTCGCTCTGGTGGACGTGCTGTCCGGACTGTTCGCGACGGTGGGCGTCCTGGCGGCGATCCGGCACCGGGACGCCAGCGGCCAGGGCCAACGGGTCGAGGTGAACCTGCTGTCCGCACTGTTGGCGGCACTGGTCAACCAGAGTTCGGGATACACCTCGGGCGGTGTCGTGCCGCACCGCATGGGCAACGCGCACCCGAGTGTGGCGCCGTACGAGGTGCTGCCGTGCGGTTCCGGTGAGCTCGTCCTGGCCGTCGGCAACGACCGCCAGTTCCGGGTGCTCTGCGAGCAGCTCGGTGAACCGTACCTGGCCGCCGACGACCGGTTCGCCACGAACAGCGCCCGAGTCGCCCACCGCGGCGAGCTGCGGGACCACCTCGTACGCCTGCTGAAGGCCGGCGACGCCGCCACCTGGGCCGAGACCCTCACCGCGGCGCGTGTTCCCGCGGGCGTGGTCAACGACGTCGCGGGGGCGTTCCGCCTGGCCGAGGCACTCGGGCTCGATCCGATCGTCGGGGTTCCCCACCCCGACGGCGGCGAGGTACGGCTGCCCCGCAACCCGATCGGGCTGTCGGCCACTCCCCCGACCTACCGGTCGGCGCCGCCTCCGCTCGCCGACGCCTGACGTACCCGCGCACGGCGGCCGAACTCCATGTCGTCGGTGAGGGGTCCGTGGCGCAGCAGGGCGACGTCGCGTACGTAGTTCTGATGCAGCCGCCACGGCCGCGACCGCCCCTGCTTCGGCATCTCGTCGATGCTCCGCAGTACGTACCCCGCCTTGAGGTCGATGAGCGGTTCGGTCTCGTGATCCCCCGGCGGGAGCCGGGGCGTGGCCGTGTCGAGGCCCCGCCGGTCGAGATGGGCCAGCAGGCGGCACACGTACTCGGCGACGAGATCGGACTTCAGCGTCCACGACGCGTTCGTGTACCCGATCGTCATGGCGAAGTTGGGCACGCCGTCGAGCATCATCCCCTTGTAGGTCACCGCCGAGCCGACGTCGACGCGCTCACCGTCGACCTCGAGCGCGATCCCTCCGATGGCCAGGAGGTTCAGTCCGGTCGCGGTCACCACGACGTCCGCCACGAGCTCGTCGCCGGAGCCGAGCCGAATCCCGTCCGGGGTGAACGTGTCGACGGTGTCGGTGACGACGGAGGCATCGCCGCGGCTGAGCGCCCGGAACAGGTCGCCGTCGGCCGCGAAGCACAGCCGCTGGTCCCACGGCTGGTAGGCGGGCCGGAAGTGCCGCTCGACCTCGAAGTCCTCCGGCAGCGACGCGCGCACACCCCGCTCGACGAGTCGGCGCACCAGGGCCGGGCGCCGCCTGCTGAGCTGGAAGAACAACGCCATCATCAGCGCGTTCTTCCAGCGCACCACCGGATAGGTCACGCGGTCGGGCAGGAACCGGCGCAGCGTCCTCGCGAGCGGGTCGACCGACGGCAACGCCATCACGTAACTCGGCGAACGCTGCAGCATCGTCACGTGCGCCGCGTCCCGCGCCATCGACGGCACCAGCGTCACCGCCGTGGCTCCGCTGCCGATCACCACGACCCGTGCGCCGCGGTAGTCGAGGTCCTCGGGCCAGTGCTGCGGGTGCACGATCGTGCCGCGGTAGGAGTCGATACCGGGCAGCGGCGGCGTGTAGCCCTCGCTGTAGCGGTAGTAGCCGGAACACACGTACAGGAAGGAACACGTCAGCGTCCGCGCCGCACCGATGTCGGTCCGGTACACCTCGACCGTCCACTGTGCCCGGTCGCTCGACCACGCGGCCGAGCGGACCTCGTGGTGGTATCGCACGTCGCGGTCCACGCCGTGTTCGCGGGCGGTGTCCCGGATGTAGGCGAGGATCGACGGGCCGTCGGCGATGGCGTCGGCGCGGCGCCACGGCCGGAAGCCGTAGCCGAGGGTGAACATGTCGGAGTCCGACCGCACGCCCGGATATCGGAACAGATCCCACGTCCCGCCCATGGCGCCGCGGGCCTCCAACACCGCCACGCTCCGGTGGGGATGGCGCTCCCGGAGCCGGCAGGCCGCTCCGATCCCGGTCAGTCCTGCTCCCACGACGAGGACGTCCACGTGTTCGGTGGGCTCGGCGGGCATGGGCCTCCTTCCGACGAGGGCGGCAGCGGCAACGGTGCCGGCCGCGCGCGCTCGACGCTACCGATGCGCCGCGTCCCGCACCACGCCGTGATCGGCATTCTCGACTTGACGAAACCTGCATCGCGCAGTACATATTTATTCGGATCGTTGGAGCAGGCTTCGCCGAGAGCCCGACACCCGGGCCCGCGACTCCCCGGAGGACATCGACGACAGCGCTGCGGAGGTGAGCACGTGAACCTGCACGACCTGGACGACGAACACCGGCCGACGTTCACCACCGGACAGGCGGCCGACATTCTCGGCGTGGAGCAGCCGTTCCTGCGCAGCCTCGACAGCGCCGGCGTCGTGTCCCCCGAACGCTCGGGCGGCGGCCATCGTCGGTACTCGCGGCATCAGCTGGGCCAGGCCGAGCGCATGCGCGCGCTGTTCGACGAGGGCTACAACCTCAACGCCGCGCAGCGCATTCTCGAACTCGAACACGAGCTCGAGCAGGCACGCAGGGAGATCGCCGAACTCCAGCGACGTCTCGGAAACGAGTGAGCCGCTCGCAGCCAGCGGGTGGCGGAAGGATCGAGGTGATCATCAGTGGACATCTACGGTTGGCACTCGACGGAATCCGCGCTGCACGCCTATGCCGGCGCCGTCGTGGAGGCGCTCACGTCCGGCCCGTACGGACGATCCCGCACCGGCGCCACAGGCCCGGGCGCGCAGTACACGTGCGACACGACGGGCACCCCGGTCAGCGCCTACATCGCACTGGACGGGCACCTGCCGACCTTCCCGGACCGGGACTTCGCGCTCGTGTGGGACGAACGGCACGGCTGGGGCGGTGCGATCGAGACGCACTCGGGTGAGGACCTGATCATCGTGTCGTACCTGGGCGGCAGCGATCCGACACCCGACCCCGACGACGTCGCCCGATTCGCCAGGCAGCTGCTCGACGGTGGCATGCCGGGCAGGCTCGATCCTCCCGAGCACACCCCGCTGCCCGACCTGCCGCGCAGGCTGCTCGCCGCCGCCGGCACCGCCGACGTCCCCGTCCAGGAACCCGCCTCGGCCGCACACGTGCTCTGACCCGCGGAAGCGGTGGTCAGGAGCTCCAGTGCGCGGGGACGCGCGCCCAGCCGGGAAGGCGGGTCCGCGCGTCCCCGCGGGCGGCGTCCACGTGCGACTGCGTGAGGAACAGGGTCTCGGCCAACCACGCACCCGACAGGTCCGCGCCGCGCAGATCGGCACCGGTGACATCCGCACGCGTCAGGTCGGCGCCGCGCAGATCGGCGCCCAGCAGCAGGGCTCCCCGCAGGTTCGCCCCGGCCAGCGCCTCGCCGGCGAGGTCGGCGCCCACGAGATCCCCACCGCGCAGATCCCTGCCGGGGTAGCCGCCACGCGCCCAGGTGCTCGCCCTGGTCAACACGGCGTTGGCCTCCGCCCAGTGCTCTCCCGTGGGCATGACGGCCACCGTGTCGAGGTCGCGGTCCGCCAGACGTTCGGTCTCGGCGATCATCGTGTCGAGCTCGGCGTGCACCGGCGCGGCGTCCGCGAGGTTCCGCGCCTCGTGCAGGTAGTACAGCAGCTCGTGCAGGTCGCGCAGCACCGGATAGGCCGAGAACATCCGCCGCCGGGCCGCGTCGTCGCGGCGCCAGTCGGCCCCTTCACGTTCGGCCACCGCCTGGCCCGCGCCGAAACAGTCGTAGACGACACAGCCCGCGAATCCGCGTTCCCGGAGCGTGTCGTGCACGCCGCACCACGAGTCGGCCCGCAGATTCGGGCACGGCGTTCCCGGCGGCTTCGTCAGCGCGAAGTCGGCCGAGGCGACGAAACCCGGTGCGGCACAGCACAAGCCGTAGCACCGCCCGCAGTCCGCCCGCAGCCGTTCGCGAAACCCCGTGTCCGGTGTGGACGATCCGTGACTCACGCCGCCTCCCCTCGTTCGCTCCGCCGAGGGTAGACCGCGGGCCGGACACACCCACCGGCCACCTGCGCGACCGCCGCACTCCCCCGGCACACTGGACGGCGAGCCGTTCCCGACGCGGAAGGACCACCGTATGAGCACGTTGCAGACGCTCGACCGGGGCCTGCGCGCGCTCGACGTGATCTCCCAGTCCCGGAGGCATCACGGTGGCCGACCTGTCCCGGCGGCTCGGTTGTCACCTGCGCGGTTGTTTCCTACTCCCCGGGCGCCTTCGGCTCGGGCGGGTGAGGCCCCGTTCCGGTCCTCGCCACCCGCGCCCGCACCTCGGGCCTGCGCAACGGAGGCACGGTGCGCGGCGGCTGCCTCCGGGCGGGCAGTTCGGCCAGCAGCCGCGTCGTCGTCGCGGTGACCTCGGCGACGGTCCGTTCGAACGGTTCCCTCGTCGCCTCGGACACGGTCTGCACGCCGCTGACCTTGCGCACGTACTGGCGCGCGGCCGCCTCGATCTCCTCGTCCGTCGCGGACGGTTCCAGGCCCCGCAGGACCGTGATGTTCCGGCACATACCGCTGACGGTAATCGCGCCACCGTCCCCGGGCGAGACCGCGAACGCGACGACGGTCCCGCCGTCACGTTCGCGGCCGTCCCGAACGGTCACCGCGCACGGAATCCCATCACCGTTTGAAACATCTCTTGAGGGCAACCACCGGCGTGCGCTCTACTGACCGCATGCCAACGACGGCGGCCTCCGACGCCACCCGCGCACGCCTGCTCGACGCCGCCGAGTCGCTCCTGCTCACCCGCGACGTCGACGCGGTGTCCGTCCGCGCCGTCAACGCCGCGGCCGGGATGAACCCCGCGGCCGTGCACTACCACTTCGGGTCGAAGGACGCGCTGATCGGCGCCCTCCTCGAGCGCAGGCTCGCGCCCCACTGGCAGGACGGGCTCCAGCGCCTCACCCGGCGCAGACGCGCCGGCGACCTGCCGACCGTCGACGAGCTGGTCGACGTGGTCCTGGTCCCACTCGCCGACCTCGCCCGCACCGAACGCGGTCGCCTGCACCTGCGGCTGCTCGCCCGCATCGTGCTGGGCCGCAGGGACGTCGGGTTCGCATCGGGCTGGTTCGGCCTGCGGCCGTGGATAGCGCTGCTGCGCGACGCTGTGCCCGGACTCCCGCCCGCCGAGGCCGCACGCCGTCTCCTCCTGGCGTTCGACCTGATCCTGCAGACGCTCGCCGCACCGGACGGCGGCAGCGCCCGCGGCAGGGCCCCCGTCCGGTCGCTGCGCCGATTCGTCGTCGCCGGCCTGTCGGCCCCGATCTGACCCGACCGACCAACCCCGGGAGTTCGGCGTGAAGGTTCCACCCGCACAACGCTCCGTCCCCGACGTCCTCGCCCCCGCCACGCTGGGGCCGGCGCGGCTGCGCAACCGGATCATCAAGGCCGCCACGTTCGAAGGGCGGACGCCGGAGGGCCGCATCACCGACGACCTGGTCGCCTTCCACACCGACCTCGCCCGCGGCGGGGTCGGCATGACGACGGTCGCCTACTGCGCGGTCGCGCCCGAGGGACGCACCGACCGGCACCAGATCCTCATGCGGCCGGAGGCGATCGAGGCCCTGCAGACCCTGACCTCGGCCGTGCACGCCGAGGGCGCCGCCGTGTGCGCACAGCTCGGCCACGCGGGCCCGGTGGCCAACGGCGCCTCCAACGGCACCCCCGCACTGGCACCGCACACCCTGCCCAGTCCCCTCAGCATGCGCCTCATCCGACGCGCGACGACCGATGACCTCGCCAGGATCGTCACCGCCCACGCCGAGTCGGCCCGCGTCGCCGCCGACGCCGGATTCGACGCCGTCGAACTCCACTTCGGCCACAACTACCTGATCAGCGCGTTCCTCAGCCCCCTGCTCAACCGGCGCCGCGACGGGTACGGCGGTTCCCCGCACGCCCGCGCGCGACTGGCCAGGGAGACCGCCGCCGCGGTACGGGAGGCGGTGGGTGAGCGCATCGCCGTCACGGCGAAGCTCAACATGGACGACGGCGTCCCGGGCGGGCTGTGGCTCGACGAGAGCCTGCAGATCGCGCGGTGGCTCGAGGACGACGGGCATCTCGACGCGCTGACCCTCACCGCGGGCAGCTCGTTGCTCAACCCGATGTACCTGTTCACCGGAGAGGCACCGGTGCGCGACTTCGCGGCCGCCTTCGGCGGACCGTCGCGCGCACTCCTGCGGGCCGGGATCCGCCTCAGCGGCAACGCCTTCCTCCGCGAGTACCCGTACCGGGACGCCTACCTGCTCGACCGCGCGATGCAGTTCCGCGAGGAGCTGGAGCTGCCCCTGATCCTGCTGGGCGGTATCACCGGACGCGAGACCATGGAGCTGGCCATGCGGCGTGGGTTCGCGTTCGTGGCCATGGCGAGGGCCCTGTTGCGCGAACCCGGCCTGCCGAACCGGCTCGCCGCCGAACCCGACCACCGGTCCCTGTGCGTGCACTGCAACCGGTGCATGCCGACGATCTACCGGCGCACGCGCTGCGTGCTCACCGGCTGACGCGCGTCACTCGAACCGCGCCGGATCACCCGCGCCCACCCGCACGATCTCGGGTTCGTCCCCCGAGAAGTCGACGACCGTGGTCGGCTCCACACCGCAGTCCCCCGAATCGATCACCGCGTCCAGGACGTGATCGAGGCGCTCCTTGATGTCCCACCCCTGCGTCATCGGCTCCTCGTCGCCGGGCAGCAGCAACGTGCTCGACACCAACGGCTCGCCGAGCCCGGACAGCAGCGCCTGCGGCACGTTGTGGGCCGGAATCCGCACCCCGACGGTCTTCTTCTTCGGGTGCAGCAACCGCCGCGGCACCTCCTTGGTGGCGGGCAGGATGAACGTGTACTGCCCCGGAGTCGCCGACTTGACCGCACGGAACACCGTGTTGTCGACGTGGACGAACTGGCCCAGCTGGGCGAAGTCCTCGCACACGAGCGTGAAGTGGTGCCGGTCGTCGAGCCTGCGGATGCTCCGGATGCGGTCGAGACCCTCACGGTTGTCGAGCGAGGTGCCGAGCGCGAAGCACGAGTCGGTCGGGTAGGCGATCAGCCCTCCCTGCCTGACGAGGTCCACGACCTTCCCGATCGAACGCGGCTGTGGGTTGTCCGGATGCACGTCGTAGTAGATCGCCATGGCGGCCACCCTAAACGCGACCGGGGCTATTCGCCTTCACGGATGTCGAGCAGGGTGTCCAGCCCGGTGACCTGGAACCCGCGCAACACCGCCCGGTTCCCCACGATCACCCGCAACGCGGTCCCGTCCTCCTGGCACCGTTCGTGGGCCCGCACGAGCGCGCTGAGCCCCGACGACGCCAGGAACGTCACCCCGCTGAGGTCGGCGACCACGGCCATGGGCGGGGTCGCCTCCTCGCAGGCGGCGTCGAGGGCCGAGGTGAGTTGCGCGACCGTGCCCAGGTCGACCTCACCCTTCGCACGAACGAAGACCGCGTCGTCGCTGCGGTCGGCCGTGATCACCAGTTCCATGTGCTCTCCGTCGCCGAGTTCCGATGCACGTCGAGTACTCCCTTCTACCACGGCGAAAGGATTCCGGCGCTTCGTGCGCGTGTGCGACCGCCGGAGAAGCCACCCGCGTGGCCCCAAGTTCACCCCGGCAGCGCAATGATCATCCGCAGATCACCGCATCCGATCACCGGCATCCAGTCACCCGGGAACGCTCATCCGGCCGACGCGCGCCGCCGCGTCCGACCGGTCACCCCAGCACCGCCACGACTCCGACCAGCACCGGCAACGCGAGCACCGTGGAGGTCAGTGCGGCGTCGCGGGCCAGCTGGACCCCCTGGTCGAACCGCACCGCGTACCCGAACCCCTGCCGCCCCGTCGGCAGCGCGCCACACACCACGCCCGCCAGCAACGGCTCCCCCGCCGCTCCCACGGCCACAGCCACCCCCCCCGCCACCACCGAGCCCCGGAGCCCCCCCGCACCCAC